>Ga0074195_1004691_pt1 | contig 11011 bp, 7 predicted proteins | sample EPASupsiteHSE623_FD_64525 | JGI IMG/M metagenome (GOLD analysis project Ga0074195, IMG submission 64525) | Bioremediated contaminated groundwater from EPA Superfund site, New Mexico - Sample HSE6-23 | ecosystem: Environmental > Aquatic > Deep subsurface > Groundwater > Contaminated ... | reverse complement strand
ACAAGTTCGACTCGGGGACGGGCTGGCCGAGTTTCTCCCGACCCGTCGCACCCTCGAACGTCTACGAGGAGCCGGACCGCGCCTACGGTATGGAGCGGACCGAGGTCCTCTGCCGGCGGTGCGACGCCCACCTCGGGCACGTCTTCGACGACGGCCCCCCACCGACCGGCCGACGGTACTGCATGAACTCCGCGTCCCTCCGGTTCGTCGAGGAGTAGGAGGGTATGGAGAAGGCACGGGCCCTCGACCTGGTCTGGCGGCACGGGCCGAGAGCCGGGCAGAGCCGGATCGCCGCGACCGATACGGGCCTGACCGTCCAGGAGGTGGTCGAGGCGATCCGGCCTGCGCTCGAGGCCGCAGGGGTCGCGGTCACGCTTCGAGAGGAGGAGCTGGCCGGCGGCGAAGAGAGCGTGGAGGTGAACGGCAGGGACCTCGAGGAGATCCTGGAGCGGGTCCGGGAGGGGCACCTCTACTGCCGCGCCCGCTCGCGCCGCGAGGAGATGGCCGCCCGCCGCCACCCGCTCGTCGAGGACGAGGCGACTACAGGGAGGTACACGGAGTTCATGCTCCGCAAGGCGCTCCTGCTGGCGGTCGAGGGAGAGGACTAGGCGAACTGCCTCCACAGGAGGAGCAGGCCCACGAAGACGGGCTGGTGAAGCAGGTAGACCGCGAGCGTGTGCCGGCCGATCCACGCGAGCGGCCGTGTCCAGGCCGGGGGGTCCTCGAGCATGAAACGGCGTTCCCCGCCGGGATAGAGCAGGTGGCCGAAGGCGACGCCGATCAGCAGCACCCCGAACCAGGGCAGGAGCGGGACATAGTCGAGCGAGACGAAGTCTGCCGGGTGGGTCCCGAGCCAGGCGAGCCAGATCGGCCCGCGCACTGCCGCGGCGACGGGGCCGAGGAGGACGCAGGTGCTCCCGAGGACGAACGCGGCCCGCGGGTGCCGCAGGAGCGGGATCGCCAGGATCGTGCCCACGCCGATCAGGTGGAGGATGCCGAAGAGGATCGTCCCCTGATCGAACGCGACCTCGGTCACGACCGTGATCACGAGCCCCCACCCGATCAGCTCGAGGCCGCGACGGCCGATCTTCTTCGCGATCTCCGGCGAGGTCGCGCCGCGGCGGCGCTGCGCCGATTCGGCGAGGGTCAGGGAGAGGCCCGCGATCAGGACGAAGAGGGCCGCGGTGACGTAGGCGAAGGCCCGCCAGAAGCCCGTGAGCACCTCGACGGCCGCCATCCCGAGAAACCAGAGGTCGAAGAGAAAGTGGTAGACGAGCATCATCAGGAGAGCGACCGCGCGGACGAGGTCGACCTCGACGAGGCGAGCCGAACGCCGTTCCGGAGGAGAGGCGCGGCCGCGAAGGCGAGCGGTCACGGCCCGTACCCCGTCCAGTATCGAACTACCTCCACCCATCATTCAATACCCTATTGCGTCCCTACCTGTTGAATATGGAGGAGACTGGATATCCGGCCGGGGACGAGCACGTGATCGAGGCGATCGGGAGGGCCCGCGTGGTGATCCGCAACGGGTGCGTGGTCGAGGTCGGCCTGCCCGTGATTGAGGACTGCCCGCTCGCCCGACGGTTCGCCGTCCCCGTCACGAATATGTCGCCCGACGCGATCCGCGCCAACATGGAGGCCCGGATCCGGAGTTTCGGGATGTGCACGCCCGGCCGCGAGGTCGTCTCGGAGACCGACTTCGTCCTCTTCGGCGCCTCCGAGCTGATGATGGAGGGGCTCCGGGCCGGGCTCATCGACGGCGCCGTGCTCGCCTGCGACGGGGCGGGCACGGTGGTCGTCTCCTCGCCCTCCCTGGTCCAGGGGATCGGCGGTCGGATGTCGGGGCTCGTCTCGACCACGCCCTACCCGTCCGTGATCGCACGAATCCGGGAGGCGGGGGGGCACGTGGTCTACCCCGAGACAGCGGCCATGGACCAGGCCGGCGGCGCGCGCTATGCACTCGAGCACGGGTTCTCGCGGATCGCCGTGACCATCGCGGGTCCCGCGATGGCCGAGGAGGTCCGGGCGGCGGCCCCCGACGCCCTGATCATCGCCGTGCACACCACGGGCCTGACGTCCGAGGAGGCCGAGCGGCTCGTCGCGGTCGCAGACATCACGACGGCCTGCGCCTCGGGCACGGTCCGCGCGGCAGCGCGGACGCGGGCACTCGTCCAGGGCGGGACCGGGGTCCCGATCTTCGCCCTGACGCCGCGGGGCAAAGCGCTCGTGATGGCCAAGCTCTCGGCCACCACCATGCCACTCCTGGTCAAGGGCGGCCCCCTCCCCGCGGAGACGGGCGGCTCCCCGACGCCGCTCGTCTAGACGCGGCTCAGAGCGATCGTTTCGCTCGCTTCTTTTTCGGAGCGGGCGCCTCTTCTTCCGCCTTTCCCCCGGCCTTCTGCTGGAGCTGGCGGACCCGCTCGCGGAGCGCGATCGCCCGCTCGAAGTCGAGTTCCTCGGCCGCCTTCCGCATCTCGGCCTCGAGCTCGATCACGAGCGCGGGGATCTCGCGCACGGGCACGTGCTTGGCGTCCTTGAGGTCCGCCTCCTGCTCGCGGATCGGCTTGACGATCGTCTGCGGCACGATCCCGTGGAGACGGTTGAACTCGAGCTGCATCTGCCGCCGGCGCTCGGTCTCGGCGAGGGCAATTTTTATGGAGTCGGTCATCCGGTCCGCGTAGAGGACCACGCGCGACCCGGCATTCCGGGCCGCCCGCCCGATCGTCTGGATCAGGGAGCGGGCGTCGCGCAGGAACCCCTCCTTGTCCGCGTCCAGAATCCCGATGAACCCGACCTCGGGGATGTCGAGGCCCTCGCGGAGCAGGTTGATCCCGACCAGGACATCGAACCGGCCTAGGCGGAGCTGCCGGATGATCTCGGTCCGCTCGATCGTGTCGATCTCGGAGTGGAGGTACCGGGTCTTGATCCCGCGTTCGGCCAGCCACTCGGAGAGCTCCTCGGAGAGCTTCTTGGTGAGCGTCGTGACGAGCGCCCGCTCGCCCTTCTCGATCGTCTTCTTGACCTCCTCGATCACGTCGAGGGTCTGGCCCGCGATCGGCCTCACCTCGACCGGCGGGTCCACGAGCCCGGTCGGGCGGATGATCTGCTCGACCAGGCGCGCCGAGACACGGCGCTCGTACTCGCCGGGCGTGGCCGAGACAAAGATAACCTGGCGCATGTACTCGCGGAACTCCTCCCACTTCAGGGGGCGGTTGTCGTACGCCGACGGGAGGCGGAAGCCGTAGTCGATGAGGTTGGACTTCCGTGACCGGTCGCCCTTGTACATCCCGTGGACCTGGGGGATCGTCTGGTGGGACTCGTCGATCACCATCATGAAGTCCTTCGGGAAGTAGTCGAGCAGGCAGTACGGCTTCTCGCCGGGCCTTCGGAAGTCGAAGTGGCGCGAGTAGTTCTCGATCCCCTTGCAGCTCCCCGTCTCCTCAATCATCTCGATGTCGTAGAGGGTCCGCTGCTGGAGCCGGTGGGCCTCGAGGAGGCCGAGCTCGGGGAGGCGCTGCTCGAGCTCCTCGCGGATCGACTCGATCGCTCGCGCCCGGGTGTGGGCCGGGATCACGTAGTGGCGGGCCGGGTAGACGTAGAAGTACTCCATCCGCTCCTTTACGAGGCCGGTCATCCGGTCGACCTCCAGGATCCGCTCGATCCGGTCGCCGAAGGTCTCGACCCGGATGATGTTGTTGTAGTACCCGGGCACGATATCGACCGTGTCCCCGCGCACGCGGAACCGCCCGGGCTGGAGTTCGAGGTCGTTTCGCTCGAACTGGATCTCGACGAGCTGCCTGAGGAGGTCGGACCGCCTGAGCCGGTCGCCGACCTTGAGCTCGAAGCCCATGTCGCGGAAGTTCACGGGGTTGCCCAGACCGTAGATGCACGAGACCGAGGCCACGACGAGCGTGTCCCGGCGCGAGAGGACCGAGGCCGTGGCCGCGAGCCGCATCTGCTCGATCTTGGGGTTGATGGCCATGTCCTTCTCGATGTACATGTCCCGCTGGGGGATGTACGACTCGGGCTGGTAGTAGTCGTAGTACGAGACGAAGTACTCGACACGGTTCTTCGGGAAGAAGTCCCTGAACTCGTTGTAGAGCTGGGCCGCGAGGGTCTTGTTGTGCGCTATCACGAGCGTCGGCCGCTGGACCTGCTCGATCACGTTCGCGATCGTATAGGTCTTGCCCGAGCCCGTGACGCCGAGCAGGGTCTGCCTCTCCTCGCCGGCGGAGACTCCTTCGACGAGCGAGGCGATCGCCCGGGGCTGGGAGCCCGCGGGCGAGAACGGGGCGACGAGTTCGAATCGTTGATCGGTCACTGTAACACCGCCTTCTTGCGGAGACTCCGGTTGTAGGTGATCGCGAAGCGGTGGGCCTCGTCCCGGACCTCCTGGAGGTAGAGGCTCCCCTTCGCCTTCCGGTCGAGCGGGAGGGGGAACGAGAGCCCTGGCACCCAGACCTCCTCCTCCCGCTTGGCGAGCGCGACCACGGGGATGCGGAGCCCGAGCTCGTCGAGCACCCCCTTCGCGGCCGAGAGCTGGCCGCGCCCGCCGTCGATCACGACGAGGTCGGGGAGCTCGCCCCCGTCCTTCTTGAGACGGGCGTACCGCCGCCGGACCACCTCGGCGATCGAGGCGAAGTCGTCGACGCCCTCCACGGTCCGGATCCGGAAGCGCCGGTAGTTCCGCTTATCGGGCCGTCCCCCCCGGAACTGGACCATGACCCCCACGGTCGAGGTGCCGGCCAGGTGCGAGATGTCGAAGCACTCGAGCACCTCGGGTGGAGCCGGCAGGCGGAGAGCCTCGCGGAGGGCCTCGACCTTGATCCGGTCGCCGAAGAACGAGGTCTCGAGGTTGAGCTTCACCAGGTCGAGCAGGTGCCGGCGGTCGCCCCGCTGCGGGACCGCGACATGAACCCGCCGCCCCTTCAGGCGCGAGAGGTAGTCGGCGATCGCCGGGTCGACCTCCTCGGGGAGCACGACCTCCTTCGGGATCGCGTGCTCGGCGTAGTACTGGACCAGGAACTCGGGCAGGAACTCCTCGCGGTGGTCGAAGACGAACTCCTGTTTGCCGTTCAGGGTCCCGAGGTGGATCTTGAAGAGGGCCAGGTAGACCGTCCCCTCGATCACGATGTAGTTGAGGATGTCCTCGTCGTACGCCTTCTGCCGGTCCATACGCTGCCGCTCGGCGAGCCCTTCGATCGCCCGGATCTGCTCGCGCCTGGCGAGGGCCTGCTCGAACTGCTGCCCGGCCGAGTAGGCGGCCATCTCCTCGCGCAGCGTCCCCAGGAGCTCGCGGTCGCGCCCCCTGAGGATCTCCTCGGCCCGTCGGACCTGCTCTCCGTACTCGGCCTCCGTGACTGCGCCCACGCAGGGCCCCGAGCAGGAGTTCATGTGGTAGCGCAGGCAGGCGCGTTTGGGGAGCTTGCGGCAGCTCCGGAGGCGGAAGGTCCGCCTGAGGCCCTTGACGAGCTGGTCGCGCTCGAGGCCCGAGACGAAGGGGCCGTAGCAGGTGCCCTCGGCGCCCTTCTTCCGCGCCACCACGAGGCGCGGGAACTCCTCGTCGGTCCTGAGGATGTAGGCGTAGGTCCTGGAGTCCTTGAGGTTGATGTTGTACCGGGGCCAGTGCTCCTTGATCAGGGTGTTCTCGAGGATCAGGGCCTCGACCTCGTTCGTGGTGACGATGAAGTCGAGGCGTGCGATGTGGGCCACGAGTGCCGCGGTCTTGGGGTCGAGGTCGCGCCGGGTGAAGTACGACGAGACCCGCCGCCGGAGGTTCTTGGCCTTGCCCACGTAGATGACGGTCCCGGATGCGTCGTAGTAGCGGTAGCACCCGGGGAGCTCGGGGAGGGTCGAGAGGTCGATGGGCGGCTCGGTCATAGCACCTGTTTGAGGAACGCCCCCGTGTGGGAGCGCGGGTTCTCCGCGACCTCCTCGGGCGTGCCCGTCGCGACCACCTCGCCGCCCGCGTCCCCGCCCTCGGGGCCGAGGTCGATCAGGTGGTCCGCCGACTTGATCACGTCCAGGTTGTGCTCGATCACGAGGACGCTGTTCCCCTTCTTGACGAGGTCGTCGAGCACTTGAATCAGCTTCTTGACGTCGTGGAAGTGGAGCCCGGTCGTCGGCTCGTCGAGGAGGTAGAGGGTCCGGCCCGTGGCCCGCTTCGAGAGCTCGCGGGTCAGCTTGATCCGCTGGGCCTCGCCGCCCGAGAGCGTGGTCGAGGACTGGCCGAGCTTGATGTAGTCGAGGCCGACGCGGGAGAGGACCTCGAGCTTGTTCCGGATCGACGGGATCCTCTCGAAGAGGTGGAGGGCCTCCTCGACCGACATGTCGAGGACGTCGGCGATCGACTTGCCCTTGTACTTCACCTCGAGGGTCTCGCGGTTGTACCGCTGGCCCTTGCACTCCTCGCACTCGACGTAGACCTCGGGCAGAAAGTTCATCTCGATCTTGATCAGCCCGTCGCCCTGGCAGGCCTCGCACCGCCCACCGCGGACGTTGAACGAGAACCGGCCCGGGGTATACCCCCGGACCTTCGCCTCCTGCGTCTCGGCGAAGACCGACCGGATCTCGTCGAAGACCTTGGTGTAGGTCGCCGGGTTCGAGCGCGGGGTCCGGCCGATCGGGGACTGGTCGATCACGATCACCTTGTCGATCGGCGAGTCGAGCTCCAGCCCGTCGTGCGCCCCCGGCAGATCGCCGGCCTGGAAGAGCTGGCGGTGGAGGGCCTTGTACAGGATCTCGTACACGAGGGTCGACTTGCCCGAGCCCGAGACGCCTGTCACGACGGTCAGCACCCCGGTCGGGATCGCGACGTCGACCCCCTTCAGGTTGTTCTCGCGCGCCCCCCTGATCCGGATGAAGTTTTCGGGCGTTCGCCGCCAGGTCGGCGGGTCGATACGGAGGGAGTGGGAGAGGTAGAGCCCCGTGAGCGAGTTGGTGGACCGCTCGATCTCGCGGGGCGTCCCCTTCGCGACGATATGGCCTCCGTGGACCCCGGCCCCGGGGCCGATGTCGACCACGTAGTCGGCCGCCCGAATCGTGTCCTCGTCGTGCTCGACAACGACGAGGGTGTTGCCGAGGTCGCGCAGCGCGCAGAGCGTTTCGATCAGGCGACGGTTGTCACGCTGGTGCAGGCCGATAGAGGGCTCGTCGAGGACGTAGAGCACGCCCATCAGGTTCGCGCCGAGTTGGGTCGCGAGCCGGATCCGCTGGCCCTCGCCGCCCGACAGGGTGGCCGCCGCCCGGGAGAGGGTCAGGTACCCGAGCCCGACGCGCTCGAGGAACTCGAGGCGGTCCACGATCTCCTTGATCACGAGGCGGGCGATCTGCTCCTCCCTGGGGTTCAGCTCGAGCTCGCGGAAGAACTTCAGGCAGGCCGAGATCGAGAGGCGGGTCACGTCGATGATCGAGGAGTCGCCGACACGGACCGATCGGACCTTCTCTTTCAGGCGCGCCCCGCCGCAGGTGGGGCAGTCGAAGATCCTCATGAACCGTTCAAGCTCCCGTTTGCGGAACTCGGACTCGGTCTGGGCGTAGAGCCGCTGGGCCTGGGGCAGGAGGCCCTCCCAGGCCCCGCGGTGCGACCACTGGGCGTCGCCGCGCCGGGCCTTCATGGTGAAGTTGAGCCGCTCCTTGGTCCCGTACATCAGCCCGTTGAACTGCTCCTCCGAGAGCTGGGAGAGCGGGGTGAAGACGTCGAACCCGAGCTGGCGCGCGACGGCCTCGATCAGCTGGCCCCGGTATCCGTCGAGCGAGTTCTTGTAGATCGCGACCGCTCCGTCGACGATGCAGAGGTCGCGGTTCGGGACGATCAGCTCGGGGTCGAAGACCATCTTGAACCCGAGCCCGTTGCACTCCTCGCAGGCCCCGAAGGGAGAATTGAACGAGAACATCCGGGGCTGGAGCTCCTCGAAGGCCATGCCGCAGACAGGGCATGCCATCATGGACGAGTACATCTTCTCGCCCCCGTCCTGGCCGACCGCGATCACGAGCCCCTCGGCCTTCTCGAGCGCGTTCTCGACCGCCTCGACGAGGCGCGAGCGGTCCGCGACGTCGAGGCGGTCGATCACGACCTCGATGTCCTGCTTCTTGTACCGCTCGAGGGGCACCTCCTCATCGGTCCGGTGGTACTCGCCGTTGACCCGGACCCGGGCGTAGCCCTCACGGAAGAGGTCCTTGATCAGCTGGCCGTAGGTCCCCTTCTTCTGCCGGACGATCGGAGCGAGTATCGTGACAGTGCCCGCGCCCTCGTGCTCGGCCTGGAGCGTATCCGCGATCCGCTCGGGCGACTGGGTCTCGATCCGGATGTTGTGGGTGGGGCAGTACGGGACGCCGATCCGCGCGAAGAGGAGCCGCAGGTAGTCGTAGATCTCGGTCGTGGTCCCGACCGTCGACCGCGGGTTCTTCGAGGTCGTCTTCTGCTCGATCGAGATCGCGGGGCTCAGGCCCTCGATCGCGTCGACATCGGGCTTGTGCATCACGCCCAGGAACTGCCGCGCGTAGGTCGAGAGGGACTCCACGTACCGGCGCTGCCCCTCGGCGTAGAGCGTATCGAACGCAAGGGTGGATTTACCCGAGCCGGACAGCCCGGTGAAGACGATCAGGCGGTCCCGGGGCAGGGCGAGGTCGACGTTCTTGAGGTTGTGCTCGCGCGCCCCCTTGATGATGATCTCCTTCATGATCCTCCTGTTTATAAACGGATCACCAGACCATATAGAGCCTTCTTTACTGCCAACGTAGTGCATACGATCACCCCCAGGCATAAGAACCCGGAGGGCGAACCTTCCTCCAATCGATATGGCGGGCATGAACAGCGTCTACGTGATCGGGCACCGACAGCCCGACACAGACTCGATCTGCAGCGTGATCGGGTATGCCGAGCTCCTGAACATGGACGAGCCCGGAGTCTATATTCCGGCCAGGTGTGGAGACTGCACGGCCGAGACCCTCTGGGCCCTCGCGGAGTTCCGGGCCGAGCCGCCGGTCTACATCGAGTCGGTCGAGCCCGGGATCGCGGACATTCCGTACATCGACACCCGGTCGGCCAGGACCGACGTCCCGACCGTGGACGTCGCGTCCCTGATGGACCAGTACGACATGCGGAACATCCCGATCGTGGACGCCGAAGGAAGGCTCGCCGGGCTCGTCTCCGAGTACGGGCTCGCCCGGGCGTACGTGACCGGCCAGCGCGAGGAGCCCCTCACCGTTCCGCCGATCCGGCTCGCGGACCTGGCCCGAATCCTCTTCGCGACCGTGCTCGTGGGAGCCCACGACCACCTGGAGGGCCGCGTCTACACCGCGATCGACGCGCTCCACGTCACACTCTCGCGCCTGACCGCGCACGACGTCGCGATCGTGGGGGACAACGAGCCGGCGCAGCTGACCCTCATCTCGGCCGGGATCGCCGCGATGATCGTGGCCGACGGCGCCCCGGTCGGTGACCGGGTCCTGAACGCGGCCCGGGCCCAGGGGGTCACCATCCTCTCGACCGACCTCGACGCGTTCAGCGTGGGCAAACGCCTCCACCTCTCGGCCCCGGCCGGCATGATCATGGAGGCCGACGTCCCGACGGTCACGCTCGACGACTCGCTCGAGCGGGCCAAGCACCTGGTCTCGACCTCGAAGTTCCGGACGGCCTGTGTCATCGACGAACAGGGGCGGTTCCTCGGGCTCCTCTCGCGGACCTCGCTGATGCAGGAGATCCAGAAGGCCGTCATCCTGCTCGACCACAACGAGCCGGCGCAGGCCGTGGACGGGATCGAGAACGCGGACATCCTGGAGATCATCGACCACCACCGGCTCGGCGTGATCTCGACCCTGAAGCCCGTCCGGTTCCTGAACGACCCGGTCGGGTCGACCTGCACGATCATCACCACGCGGTTCATGGAGGCCGGGCGCGACCCGTCGCCCGCCGCGGCCGGTCTCCTGCTCTGCGGGATCCTCTCGGACACGCTCGTGCTCCGGATGTCGACCACGACCTCGCTCGACCGCAGGGCCGTCGAGTACCTGGCGGGGCTCGTCGGACGCGACCCGCTCGAGCTCGGCACGACCCTGATCGAGAAGGGAATGGCCGTCGACGACGTGCCGATCGAGGAGCAGCTGCGGCGCGACAGCAAGTCGTACGCGCTCTTCGGCCGGGACGTCGTGATCGCCCAGGTGATGGTCCCCTCGTTCGCGTTTCCCGAGGCGCACGGCCCCGAGATCCGGAGGGAGCTCGGCAGGCTCCGCGCGAGCCGCCGGGCCGATCTCGCGGTCGCACTCTATACGTCGGTCTTCGAGAACGCCTCCCTCGCGTACTTCGCCGCGGTCGACGACGCCTGGCTCGCCCGGCTCGAGATCGGAGGGGAGCCGCTCGTCCTGAAGGACGTGATGAGCCGCAAGAAGGACTTCGTGCCCCGCCTCGGGGAGCTGCTCCGGCAGCAGTCCTGAGACCCCTCCCTTCTTCGGCTCCAACTCTCCCGGTTTTATCTGTGCCGGGGGCGAATCAGCTCTCCATGAACGACGAGTCACGGGCCGCCCGAACGGCCTGCGACCTGATGGCGCTCGCAGCGCGCACGGCTCCGAAGGGTAAGGGCCAGGACTCCCTCGCGATCCGGGTCGTCTCGGACGATGACCTCGGCTCCCTGGCCGATACGATGCGGAGGACGGCGAAGGGGGACTCCGCCCCGATCTTCGAACGAGATGCCGGGAATATCGATCGAAGCGAGGCCTGCCTCCTGATCGGCGTCCGGGGCCGCGAGCCCGTCGGGCTCGACTGCGGCGGATGCGGCTATTCGAGCTGCACGGCCATGCGCGCCGGGGCCGAGGCGGCCGGACCGTCGACCGGCACGTACGGCGCCCCGAACTGCGTCCTGAAGGTCATGGACCTCGGCATCGCGATCGGTTCTGCCGTCAAGACAGCATCCCTGTTGAACCTGGACAACCGGGTCATGTACACGGCCGGCGCAGCGGGGCTCGCCCCGGGGTGGCTCCCCGACTCCACCGCCCCCCCCCCCCTCCCCCCCCCCCC
>Ga0074195_1004690_pt1 | contig 11012 bp, 8 predicted proteins | sample EPASupsiteHSE623_FD_64525 | JGI IMG/M metagenome (GOLD analysis project Ga0074195, IMG submission 64525) | Bioremediated contaminated groundwater from EPA Superfund site, New Mexico - Sample HSE6-23 | ecosystem: Environmental > Aquatic > Deep subsurface > Groundwater > Contaminated ... | reverse complement strand
GGACTCACCGGTTATCCCTCCGGAACTGTGAACCGCCATGTGTTTGCAGGTTCTTCCACTGCCCTGGGCCGGGGTGACTGGACAGCCAATGCAGGGGTGATCATGCAGCAGTCATCTCCGGTAAATGTTGGAGTTGAGACATCATTTAACGCTGCATCCCGGGAACTGACCGTGCATGTTGAATTATATTATACTGCAGCCAGTGCGACTCCTTCCAATTTTATCAATGTAGCCCTGACGCAAAGCCATATTTTCGGACCCCAGACAGGCGGCGGTGCGGGAAACAATTATGAGCACATGGAAATGCTTCGCCATTTCATCACGGGTCAATGGGGTGATGAAGTAACCACCACATCCCAGGGATCACTGGTTGAAAGAACCTATGTATACACGATTCCGGCTGATTATAACAATGTGCCCTGTGTGGTGGAAAATTGTGAAGTTGCAGTTTATGTGACCGAAGGCCACCAGGAGATCCTCACAGGCGATGTTGTGCCGGCCATTGATGGGACCAATCTTTATGTAGGCGATATCACAACCTCCGACAACACCATGAAACTTGGGCAACCGACGGTGATGACCAGTTTCAACCTCTTCATCAACAGTAATTTATCAGGAACGGAATCCTTCAAAATTAAATTGGTTTCTTCACCACCCGAAGGCTGGGCCTCCAATTTTGAGATTGATGGTCAAACTTATTCAGACAGTGCGATGATCAATCTGGTGAAAGGAATACAGGAATCCCTGGTACTGAATGTCACACCGGGATTTCCCGCCAGTTTTGAAGCCTTTACCTTTGAACTTTCTTCGGTGAATAATCCCAAGGCGCCGGTTAAATATTTTACAGCCAGGGTCATGTCGAATGTACATACTCTGCTTGTAAATGCCGCCGGCGACAATTATGCGACCCTTCACCAGGAGGTTTACATCGACGGACTGCTTGCTGCTGGTTGTGATCACCTTGCTGTGATGAAATCGTCACTGTTTGTCCAGGCCAGTGATGCCGGCATACTTACCCCGGTATTGAATATTTTCTACAACTGTGCATGGACATTCCCGGCTTTTACCGATCCCGAAGCCCTCGCTGTTAAATCATTTGTTGATAACGGAGGTAACCTTCTGGTCGCCGGCCAGGATATTGGCTGGGATATCATGAGTGGTGCCGCCGGGAACCATGGAACCCTGATCACCAAGGATTTGTACACAAACTATCTGAAGGCCAGTTATATAAATGATGGTAGTTCAGCCGACAACAAGTTGATCGCCAATGTGGATGATCCCATTTACGGCACAACGGCCACCTCCAATATTGTCGACGTATATGGCGGGAACATGTATCCTGACCAGATAGCCCCGCTGCAAAATGCCACGGCTACATTCTATTACAACACATCCATGACCAAGACCGGCGCTGTCAAATCAACGAAAGACCAGGCAAAGGTTACCTATTTCGGCATCGGGCTTGAGATGGTTCAGAGTACCGATGTCAGGAACGACATAATCAATAAAACCTATGATTGGTTCATGGAGGGAGTTGGCATAGCTGAGAACGGGGAAAAAAGCAATACGCACCTTGGACAGAATTATCCTAACCCTGCAGCGGATCATGCAACCATTGGATTAACCGCCATTGAACAATCCATGATGCTGGAGATCACAGATATCACCGGAAGAATTCTTTTAACAGAAAAAGTTGGAGCCGGCGCCACCCAAGTAGGCATTAACACTGCATCGCTTCGGAATGGACTTTATATCTATCGCCTGGTCAGCAATGGAAGGGTGCTGGATGCCAAACGGATGCAAATTGTTAAATAGGCTGGCAGGCAAATTCGTTGGAAACTTTCGTGACTGGGGATGCTGTGGCGCTTTGTTGTCAGTTTGACGTTTCTCGTTCCTTTTTTTACTCCGGTGGAGCAATGTTCTTCTGAATCCATTTGCCGATCAGCTCAAGTGCGGCCGGTGAAATAGTCTCCTCGATACGCGCATATTCTGCAGGACTTCCCGTGGTTGCTGTCTGGAAAAGATGGTTTAATCCGGGAAGTTCTTCCATTAAGTAATTCGGGTTACCTCCAAAGATCAGCGATTTCTCAATTGCCTGGAGATTTTCCCTGGGTGGTACCTGCAGGTCAAGGCTTCCATTCATTGCCAGTAACGGACATTTTACCATCGAAAGATATTCCTGGGGATCAAGTGTCAGAAAACAACGAAACCAGGGAGAGGTAACTGCTTCAATCTGCGCATTGATCTGCTGTTCAGTCATTTTGTGATAACCTGTATCGGATACATGTTTTTTATCCATGGATGTGAACAGCGCCTTGATTTTTTGTCCGGCCTTGTCATTATCCCGGATTTTCTTCAATACGGAATAGATTTCGCGGCTCAGTTTCTCATTGGCCCTGATGGTTTGATCGTCCCGGCCTTCGGCCTTGCTAATAAGAGCGGATTGAAGCAGCAATATCTGTTCGCCATTCAAACCGGGACTCGCCATAAGGATGATGAATGCCACATCAGCGTAGCGGGATGCGACGATGGATGCGACGGTGCCGCCTTCGCTATGGCCGATGAATCCCATGCGGGTGCTGTCGATTTCAGGCCGGAGTTTCAGGTAATCGAATGCAGCCCGGGCATCCGATGCAAAGTCGATGGTTGTGGCGGTGCTGAAGGAACCTCCGGATTTACCAATTCCACGGTCATCATAACGCAGCACGGCCACGCCCTGCCTTGTCAGGTGATCGGCAAGTACTAAAAACGGTTTGTGACCACCTATCGCTTCGTCCCGGTTTTGCGGTCCTGAGCCCGTTACCAGAATTGCGACCGGGTACCTGCCCTCCTTTTCCGGAATTGTAAGCGTTCCGGCGAGTTCAATACCCAATTCCTGGTTTTTGAACATGACCTCCACTGACTGGTAAGGGTAAGGGGATTTTGGTTCCTGCGGCCGGTTCAATGTCACCAGGCTCTCCTGTTTTACAAGGATTAATGGGAACGACATGCCGCCTTGCTTCCACGAGCCCGGGATTTCAGTATAATCCGTATTGAATTTGCCTGCGAATCTGCCGCCGATTTTCTTTGAACTTACGAGAATGGAATCCTCCCTGATGATGACCTTGCTTGTCGGAATCTCCTTTGCCCCCTGATCGGGACTATCGAAGCTGACAATCATACTGTCGGCCGCATTGAAGGAAATATTCATGACCAACCGAAGTTCCGTACCCTGCACCTTTAATGATCCAACCCATGAACCCCTTAGATCCTTCTGGTTAAACTGTGCCAGGGAGGTTACCGACAGCAGAAGTACAATAGATGTAACCAGTACAAGTGAAAATGTCAATTGATTCTTTTTCATAGGATTGTATTTGTTGAGTCAGACAAGGCCAAATTCCTATTCTGGCTGATCTCTCTTGTTCCTTTTTCCATGCTGCCTGTACTCCCTGATTTCCTGTTTCACTAACCAATGTCAGGGTTGCCACGTTCGTCCCGTGTCCCGTGTCCCGTGTCCCACGTCCCGCTTTTCGTCCCGTGTCCCGCTTTTCGTCCCGCGTCCCGCTTTTCGTCCCGCGTCCCGCTTTTCGTCCCGCGTCCCGTCACTTGACCACCGTCGTTGCAAAACTATTCGAGTAGGCCGAAAAGAAACCAATTCCGCCGTTTGACACATTGCCTTGCACATTTGCCGGCGGGCCGGTGAAAAACGGAACACTGAATCCTGACTGCCGCACCTGGTCGATGAAGTTGAAATACTCCCTGGTGATACCCGACATCTGCAAAACAACCGTATCTCCGGGATGGATGGTTTCCCATGCATTGGCGCTGTTGATATAGATTGCATCAACGCCAGTCATGTAACTGCCATTGTAAAATTTATCATCAGAAATGGTCTTCTTGGTAATGGTGTCGGTTAGCAATTTGCCATTCCGGTAAAGATTGAAAAGGTAGTAATTCACCTCATCGCCAGGTTCCTGTGCCCAAAGCTTGATCGTCCAGATCCCTTCAGGGCCCCATTCCGGGTGAAAAACTGCCATAATTGAATCCAGTTTCGTCACTGGTGGAAGGTATGATGCAGCTTCAAAGTTTGTTTTTCCTGCAATTTCTTCCTGGAGTTCAACATTAAGTGAATAGGTCTTGCCTTTTTTTCCGGTAAAATCCGGGGAAGTTTCATAAATTCCTGAAATTCCCGGTTGGGTTTCGTACATCAGATAGGTATTCTCGCCATCACTTAGCGTTACAGTCGCGTTTACTACTCTGGGAACCGGTTCATTGGAAAAATAGTCAGCCGACTTCGTCAGTATAACCTGGTAGGCTCCGGTATCGGATTCAATATGGCCATCCACAACCAACCGCGTGTAGGTATTGTCGAGTTCTACATCGATTTTTTCGGTGCAGGCTGTGGCAACTATGGCAACCAGGATGATATATAAGATTCTTTTAATCATTGTTGAGGTGAAAATTAAAGGTGATGGAAGGTATTATACCAAAAAGATAAACTTTCTCGGCATAGGTAACATTCGGATCCAGGTTGTCCTGTGTGAAATTGATCGACCAGGTGTTATGCCGGTTGTATGCGTTGTAAACGGAGAAATTAAGATCCCAGTTGAATTTCCTTCCCGGTTTATACTTGCTGAAAAAGGAGAGGGAGATGTCGAGGCGGTGATAATCCTGGTAACGGTATTGATTGCGGTCGGAATAGATGGGCACAATTTTCCCCCCGATCTCAGCGCGGCCTGTGGGAAAGGTCACCGGTGCTCCTGTTGCGTAAACCCAGTTGGCAGAAACCGTAAACCTCTTGCTGATAACGTAATTTAGGACGATTGAGATGTTGTTGGGTTTATCGTACGGCGCCGGGTAGGGATCACCGCTGTTTATCTCATTGATCTGCCGAAAGGTACGGGAGTATGTGTAGCTGATCCATCCATTGATTTTTTCCTCGTTCAGCCTGACAAGGAATTCAACACCATATGACCACGCCTTCCCGGTCCGGATCTCGCCTTCAAGTTTGTTGTTGAGCAGCAGCTGTGCGAAATCCTTGAAATCAACCACATTCTGCATCCATTTGTAGTATCCTTCAACAGATGTTTCGATGGTATTTCTCCGGAAATTCCTGAAATATCCTATCGCCAGCTGATCGGCGATCTGGGGTTTGACATTGGGACTGGATGGGAACCAAATGTCGAGGGGGGTACCAATGGTTGAATTCTGGGCGAGCTGTAAGTACTGGTTCGTGCGGGCATAACTCGCCTTTACCGAATGCTTGCTGTTGAAATCGTACAACAATCCAAGGCGTGGTTCAACCCCGACATAGGTGTTGTAAAGCACACCCGATGCATAAACCGTCGAATCAATGGCATTGTAGGCAGAATCATACTGGAAAACGGTTCCCGGACCAATATTCTGGAACATCGAAAACCGCAGTCCGTATTTCAGGATAAAATGCTCCCCGATTTTTTGTTCATTATTGCCATAAACTCCGGTTTCGAAAGCATAGTTATTTGGTACCTTCACATCGGCAAATACAGTCTCTTCCCCAATTCCCTTGGCTTGTCCCGGATTGAACATGTGATAAATGACGGATGCGCCGAAGCGGATGGTGTTTTTCGTGTTCAGATAATAGCTGAAATCGCCTTTGAAACCCAGATCACGCAGGTTGGAGGTCCAGTCGAAGGAGTTGTTGTTGCCCGCCGGAGTGCCCAGATTATAAAGGTAATTGCTGTAGATGAACGAAAAATTCGAAAAAAGCTGTTTAGTGAAAAGGTGATTCCAACGGATCGTGGCTGTTTCATTGCCCCATTTCATCCCTGCAAAATTATTTTTAAAGATATCCCGGCCAAAATAACCCGACAGGAAAATCTGGTTGTTATCATTGATCCGGTAGTTGATCTTTGCATTCAGGTCATAAAAATAGAGGCGGTTATTCTGCAGTGCCTTATTGGATGACAGGGGCAGGAATATGTCGGCATAGGTACGCCGCCCTGAAATGATAAAGGAACTGCGATCTTTCACGATGGGGCCCTCAACAGTCAGCCTGCTGGCAATAATTCCGATACCCCCGTTGATTTCGAATTTCTTGGAGTTGCCTTCATTCATGCGCACATCCAGCACCGATGCAAGTCGTCCGCCATAGTTGGCCGGGATATCGCCCTTATAGAGTTTAACATCCTTGATAGCATCGTTGTTAAATACCGAGAAAAAACCCATGAGGTGGGAGGCATTGTAAACGGTTGCTTCATCCAGGAGGATCAGGTTCTGGTCGGGTGCGCCGCCGCGAACGCTGAAGCCGCTTGACCCTTCCCCCACCGACTGTACCCCGGGAAGGAGCTGGATGGCCTTGATGATGTCGACCTCACCCATCAGTGCCGGGATCCGCTGGATGGTTTTAATATCCATGCGAAAGGTACTCATCTCCGCCTTGACAACATTTTTATCATTTTTCTCACTGGTGATCACGACCTCGTTCAACTGATGTTCCTTGGGTTCAAGTTCCAGTGAAATTTTGTGATCCTTATTGAGCACGACGGTTTTTTCGATGGTGGTATAGCCGATATAGGAGTATACCAGCGTGTAGGTGCCTTCGTTCAGTGTCAACGAATAATTTCCATATACATCGGATACAGCGCCGGTTTTCAATTCGCTGACGAATATGGTTGCCCCAACAAGGGACTCACCGCTGTGTGCATCCCTTATTTTTCCACTGATGGAAAAGCGTTTGGGCTTTTCGGCCGGATCAATCCCGGAACTGGTATATGGAATTAATTGAAGGAGAAGGGTAAGGGTGAGAATCAGATGTTTCATTCAGGGATTGTATATCAGGATTAATGGCGGATGATCAGGAATTCTCCGTTCAGGTTGAGTTTGATGATGCGGGATGCCTTGACCTGCTGAAGTTGAAATAATGATTCATCAACAACATGATCAACTCCCTGGATAATTTGATCAGAAATGTTTTTGTAAGTCATAGGTGGCTTCTGGCCTGAAATATTGGCAGAAGTGGAAACGATGGGTTTGCCGAATTCACGGATCAGTCTGGCGCAGAATTCGTTTTTTACGACGCGGATAGCAATGGAACCATCATCGGCAATAACTTTTTTTGCCAGATTTTTTGCATCAGGATAAATGATCGTGAGCGGGGTGTCAACATTTTTAATAAGATCCCAGGCGATTTCGGGGATCACGGAAACATAATCGCTGAGTTTTTCTGCCGTATCGAGCAGAATGATCAGGCTTTTGCTTTCCATCCTACCTTTAAGCCGGAAAATCTTTTCAACGGCCAGGTTGTCGGTTGCATCACAGCCTATGCCCCAGATGGTATCGGTTGGATATAACAGTGTGCCCCCGCTTTTCAGCGTCAACAGGCAATCCCGGATTTCCTCATCAATGGGTGACATCTTTATTGCAATTGAATCTAAATAACGTGCAAAGGTAGTCACAAATTGCGCAAGGGATCCGGCTTGTTGAAAAATGCAGATGACACGTTCACAGAAAATGACTGAATTGTCCGACGTTGATATCATAGGCACATCTGAAGTGCTTCTCAGGACATGCCTGGTGTCCATGGAGTCCGCAGGGCCTGCACGGGAGTTTTTCTGTGACTTCAACCACCCGGGAATCATCTGAAAGCGGTCCGAATCCAAACTCCGGGATTGTGGAGCAGTAAACCGCAGTAACCGGGGCATTTACCGCCGATGCCAGGTGCATCGGGGCTGAATCGTTGGTGAAATTCATCTGTGCATCCAACATCAGGGCGGCCGACTGCAGGAAGGTAAGTTTCCCTGCCAGATTCTTAATCCCAGGATGGTGAGCCTGCCGGATTATATTGTCGCACAGCAGCTGATCGGCCGGTGAACCAAGCAGGTAAATTTTTTCTTCGTGCGACATACTGTTGATGAGATCGACCCATTTTTCCACTGGATATTGTTTTGTAAACCAGAGCGAAGCAGGGGAAATGGTGTAATACCGGCCGGTTTTCATGGGCGATACATGATGCAGATCGGCAGGCGAAGGGTATATCCGCGGCCTCACCTCCCGATCATCGGTGATCCCGGTAATCAGTGATAAATTCCGTTTGATCTCATGCACCCCGCTCGTGATCTTATGCGGTATTTTCTTTGTATAAAAGAATGACAGTGGATTTTTATCAAAACCGATCCGCATGCCTGCGCGTGAAACTGCGGTCATCAATCCCGTGAGAAAAAACCGTTGCATATTCACAACCAGGTCATACTTTGCATACCAGACGCGGTGCATTAGTTTGTCGAAATTGAGGTATTTGCCTGATTTTTTATCCCAGGCAAGCACTTCATGCAGAAACGGGTGACCTTCGAACAGGCTTTCTGTACCTTTTTTTAACAGGAAATCAATTTGTGCTTCCGGAAAATGCAGGTGCAATTTTTCAATAACAGGGGTTGCAAGGATCACATCACCGATGGATGCCGTTTGTATGATCAGGATCTTATTCATCTATACAGGCACGTCAAAGTCACGTAAAGCCTGGTTCAGGGAGGTCTTCAGGTCGGTGGATGCTTTGCGCTGACCGATGATCAGTGCACATGGTACCTGGTAAACCCCTGCAGGAAATGTCTTTGGAATGGTGCCCGGGATAACAACGGACCGGTGAGGTACAAAACCTTTGAATTCGACCGGACCGGAGCCAGAAACATCGATGATCCGGGTTGAACCGGTGAGCACGACATTGGCGCCGAGAACGGCCTCGGTCCCTATGCGGACCCCCTCAACCACGATGCTCCTGGATCCAAGGAAACAATTATCCTCGACGATCACCGGTGCGGCCTGAACCGGTTCAAGCACCCCTCCGATACCGACCCCGCCGCTCAGGTGGCAGTTCCTGCCGATCTGGGCACAGGATCCCACGGTGGCCCAGGTGTCGACCATGGTTCCGCTGCCAATATAAGCCCCTATATTCACGTAGGATGGCATCATCACCACCCCTTCGGCTATAAACGCACCGTAACGCGCAACTGCATGCGGCACCACACGGACACCAAGTTTGTCGTAGTTGGTTTTCAGCGGGATCTTATCATGGAACTGAAAAGGGCCAATCTCCGTTAACTCCATTTTCCGGATGGGAAAATAGAGTATCACGGCTTTCTTGATCCATTCATGGGTAATCCATTGCCCTGCTTCGGGCGACGCCACCCTGAGTTTTCCAAGGTCAAGCTGGTCAACGACGTCGCATATCGCCTCCCGGGTCCGGGGATCCTTAAGCAGTTCCCTGTCTTCCCAGGCTGATTCAATAATTTGTTGTAGATCGGTCATTTTTTTAAATAGTGTTGGCAATATGGTTGTCCTGCGTCCCGCGTCCCGCGTCCCAATATTTATACTTTCCAAAATTAGCTAAAATTTCAAATCTTTGTACCTTTGCGCCAAAAATAGGGAATGGGCAGGATTGTTGCGATTGATTACGGGCAGAAGCGGACGGGTCTTGCCGTGACAGATGAACTCAAAATAATCGCAACCGGCCTGACGACAGTGCGATCAATGGAGGTGCTGGATTTTCTAAAGGAATATACCGGGAAAAATGAGGTGGAGTGTTTTGTTGTGGGAGAACCGAAACAGATGAATAATACTGCTTCAGAATCAGCGGTATATATTGAACCTTTTGTTAAAAAACTCGCTTCAGCATTCCCGTTGATCCCGGTAGTCCGGTTGGACGAACGATTTACTTCACTTATGGCCACACGGGCCATTCGTGATGCGGGGATGAAGAAAAAGGTGAGGCAGGATAAAGCTTTGGTTGATACTGTGAGTGCGACCATTATCCTGCAGTCCTATATGGATTCAGTATCCCGGTAAGAGCCTGCTCCGAAAAGCCAGCTCCCTGGATGCTGAGCGAAGCCGAAGCATGCAACAGGCTGAAATTAAGCACACTTCGACTCCGCTCAGTGTCCTTAATTCGTTGAATATGACTTTTCGAGTGGACTCAAGTAATGATATAAAATTAACAAAATATGATATTGCCTGTTGTAGCATACGGACATCCGGTATTAAAAAAGGTGGCCGCGGATATTCCTCATGATTATCCTGATTTGCAGGAGTTTATAGCAAATATGTGGGAGACCATGTATGTATCAGATGGTGTCGGACTGGCCGCACCGCAGGTGAACCGTTCCATCCGGCTTTTTGTAATTGATGCATCTGCCTTTGATGAAAAATATCCTGAAACGGCGCATTTTAAAAGGGCTTTTCTGAATGCGAAGATTTACAAGGAGGAGGGAGATGAATTTTCATTCAATGAAGGCTGTCTTAGTTTTCCGGGCCTGCGGGAGGATATCATGCGAAAACCAGTGATTTATATGAAGTACATGGATGAAAACTTTGTTGAACACGATGAACGGTTCGATGGTGTGATTGCCCGCATCATTCAGCATGAATACGATCACATTGAAGGAGTCGTTTTCGTGGACCGCATTCCCTCACTAAAAAAATTGTTGCTCAAGCGGCGCTTAACAGACATCAGCAAGGGGAACATTGAAGTTGCTTACAAAATGTTGTTTCCCCAGGTTAAAAAAGTCAGAAGGTAGCGTATTACCTCCAAATCAGGCAAAACAAAAATCACAAGGATATGAAAAATGCCATCATACTGTTATCTGTTATTTCAATCGGTCTCGTAACCGGTTGCAAACCATCGCGTGAAAAGTCGGTCACCCGGATCGATAATTTTGAAAAGAGCCTGTTTGCCCCTGAGACAGTCAGCTTTAACAAGGAAAAGGCGGATAGTCTCCTTGATTTTTACCTGGCTTTCATTGAAGATTATCCCACAGATTCCCTGGCGCCGGGATACCTTTTCAAGGCAGCGAACATTGCCATGAATTCCGGCGACGGTGGTAAGGCAATCGGTTTTTTTGACCAGTACATTCAAAATTACCCCGACCAGCCAAAAGCTCCCATGTGTTTGTTTTTCAAGGCTTTTATTTTTGAGAACATGATGAAGGACCTTGACCGGGCACGGGAAACCTACCTGGTGTTTATTGAAAAATATCCGTCGCACGATTTTACCAACGATGCCA
>Ga0074195_1004688_pt1 | contig 11014 bp, 17 predicted proteins | sample EPASupsiteHSE623_FD_64525 | JGI IMG/M metagenome (GOLD analysis project Ga0074195, IMG submission 64525) | Bioremediated contaminated groundwater from EPA Superfund site, New Mexico - Sample HSE6-23 | ecosystem: Environmental > Aquatic > Deep subsurface > Groundwater > Contaminated ... | reverse complement strand
GTCCAGGATCTCAAGGTTGCAGACGGTGGCCAGGCCAGCCTCTACCAAGGCCGGATTGACCTTCTCTAAGATGGCGTCGCTGCTCGCGTACTTGTAGTGCTGTTGCGGGTTGCTCTTGTCCTTGGGCACCACCGCGCAGACATTCATCACGGAGCAAAGTTTTGTGGCGAGCTTTGCGAGATCACCAGCGGATGATTCGTTTTTATGCCCGCATGAGTGGCACCCTTTGGCTTGGCTCTCTGTCGTTCTGGTGGGGGGCATTTCCGGGCGCGGGTAGGTTTTAGCGCGTCCTGGCTCAATGACTTGACCTGCCATCAGACCACCCGTTGATTGAGCAGCATTGTGATCCCTGCCAATACGTCTGTGGCCAATTCCAGTTCTTGATCTGCCTTCTTCGCCGCCGCGTATTCCGATGTTGCCTCCAGAGCACAGTGGGCCTGAAAGGCAGCGGCCTTGGCAGCAGCGAGACGCGCATGCGCGGACTTGATATATGCTGCATCCACTTTCGCCATTCAGGCTGCCTCCTCGACTGCAGCCGCGAGCAGACCGCGTGCCTCTGCGATGAGCTCCTTTTGTTCTTCATAGAGTCCGTGCAGGATGTTCCGAGGATCTCCTGCAGGGACCCGGACAGAATCGATATATGTAAGTCTGTCAAGGACCTGCTTTGCCCGAACTTTGTCAAACGGCATTCAGACCGCCGCCTTTTCTGCCAGCGCCTTCTCGCCCATGGCTATCGGGCAGAAATACATATCAGTCTCTATCGGGCCGTGCTTGTCGATATGTTCCTGCAGCTCCGGGCAACGGAAGCAATTGTAGGGTAGATTGCAGACCATGGCTATGCACCTCTCTCGCGTGGCTTGGTCCTGATGGGCTCGCACTTCTGGCAGACCGGGCCGGTCCGCACAGGAAGACCTCCGAGGCTGGGCCGGACGAAATGCTCTCCGACCTTGATGACTGCGCCGCACTGCTTGCAGTCCAGCTCCTGGAGAGCCTCATAGACCTGGCGGCCCTCGTGTGGGTTCTCGACTTTCTTGGACTTTGGTTTGCTCATTTCTTACACCTCCTGATTTCGTTTTGTAATAGGGATCGGACCCCGGCCAAGGGAGTAGTAGCCTTGAATGGCCAGGGACCTCGTTGTTTTCAGTTCTTGTACTTCCTGAATCTTGGATAGCCAGCCTTCAGCTTCCCCGCCCAGGCCTCCCTCACGTGGATGCCCAGGCAGCCGTTCCGGGTGTCCGGGACAGCGTCCAGAGCTTCCCAGGCGAGGGTCTCGATGTCGAGGAACTCGCCCTCGTGGGCCTGCGGCCTGCCCATGATGATGATCACGGGGCCGCTGGAGTGGCGGACGGACTTAGGGCGGATGCCGGCGCGGTGAAGAGCCTGCTTGACGATGCTCGACTCCTCGGTGTTCGTGAGGAAGCGCTTTTCTTTCTGCACCTGCCAGGACTGCCAGCCCTCTGCGGCATCGTCCAGGAACGCCTCGATGGTGGGGTAGGTCCTGTGGGCCATGTGGCCGTAGATGTCCCAGAGGTTGATCATGGTCGCAAGGGGCATCCGGTAGCTTGCGTCGGGGAGCTGCTCGACCGAGATGGTGTTCTCGCGGTCTGTGCGGCTCACGAACGCGATCTTGCGGATCTGCGTGCCCTGGGGGGCGAGTCTGTGCGGGGATGCTTGGGCGGCGATCATGGTAGGAACACTCCAATATCTTCTTAGTGGTCTTACTATAAATACTTAAGCCATTTTTATCAAAATTTAATTGAATTACTCTTCGCAATCCCAAAAGCCTAAATACCATCACCGCCGAAGAAAGTATTATGAGCGAAACAACGGTCGTAAAATTAGACGACAAGAGAAGGATTCGGCTCACCCAGGCGCTCTGTGAGGCAGAAGATATAGAGCCGGGATCGTTAGTGAGAATTACAATAGAAAAGGTCAATAAGCCGACGCAAATCGCGAAAAACGAGAAGAGTCAAAGCATAAACCCTCTGATGGCCCAAGCCATGACTCCTGAACTCGTTCTCGCTTAGACAAAGTAGGTGGTAACTACGATGTCATCGGAAGCATCTGTAGCTGATGCTATTTCAGCATTTCCCAGTAACGTATCGCCATCCGACCAGGATCAACTGGTGCTAACGCGCGGTGAACTCAAGCGAATCATCGCGAATGCTCTGGAGGGGTTCAAAACAGAATTCGACGAATTTCGCGAAGAAGTGAATAGAGAACGCGCCCTGGATAGAAAGCGAATTAAGGCGCTTGAAGTGCAAGAGCCGCAACCAAGTCAAAAGGATCGAGGAAAGATGCTATGCGCCCTTCTGGTTTCCAATAATGGTAAGATGCTCGCGAAAGAGGCACGAAAAATAATGCGTCTCAGCAAGCCACGTTTTTCAGAGTTGCTTTCCGTCATGCCTGATCAGATTGAAACGAAGACATACCACCTCGACAAAAGGGAGTTGGTTTTGATTTTAAAATAAAAATCCGAAAATTAGTTCCGCGGAACTAGTAACTAATTTTGGCGTCTCTTTCTAAGAAGCCCGCGATCTTCTTTCAGAATCTGATAAATGATGGATTCTGACAGAAATTCGCTGGTTTTCTTGATAGTGGTTAGTTTGAGGAAGAGGAAAAATATATTAAGAATATAGTAAAAAGGTTACGATAAAGAGTCCGAGGTGGAATAGTTCCAGGTTCCGCGGAACTAAATTTACATCCTCGATAAGAGTTCTATCTTCTTGGAATTATATTCCGCTCGATCAATCAGGCCTGCGTCGAGCATCTCCTTAATTTGCTTCAGCTTTTTGACCGGATCATCCTGCGTTGCCGGAGAACTCGCGTGCGCTATCGCTCCAGTGATTCTGGCCCTGACATACTCTGCGAAGGGCTTAACGTGATCTTTTGTAATATTTTTAATTTCTGCTTTGTTCCCAGATGCGTATATCTCTATGCCACCCATTAACATGCCAGTAGAATATTGAATAGAGGAGATCTTATCATATGGGAAATCTTCGACCTTTAAAGACATGAGCCCCTTATCAATGAAAACCAGGCGTTTATTAGTTGCCACCAGAATGCCGTTTCCATTATTATACATTCCTTGAATTATTTTCTCTGGTAGTTCATCCTCCCATAATATAGACGGCAATGCTTTGATCTCTCTTCTTCCAAAAAACTTCTCGGCCCCGCTGAGATTTTTTATCGTGCTCTCAACCAATGCTGGGTCTACCATAATTCTTACCTCCCATTCAGCAGTTGAATATTCTACCAAAAATACTTTCGCCCGCAACCCGCAATCATCCAAAGTGCTTTTCTTCTCAGCTTTTCTCGCGGGCCAGCAAGCATTCAAAAAAAATTGGCCGCTATCGGATCAGCCGCTATCTCTTTACCTACTTGCCTGCTCGGCCTTCAACGCATTTGTGTAATTATCCAATGCTTTTTCATATCCTGGAGAAACCAGCCGGAAATCCCGATCTGCATTCCAGTTACTATCTTCTTTAGATAACACATACTCTCTCTTGTTGGCGACAACCACACCGTTTTCCTTTATCGTTGCATTTATGTAATCCCCACCAGGCGATTTCGATCTAGCATGCAACGAGATGGCTTTGTAATCACCCGTGAGATGCATTTCTCCCTGTCCGGTGCCTTCGATGCCGCTAAGAGGAGTTTCATCGATCAAGCTGCCTTTTTCGCTGTAAATCCAGAATATCCAAGCCTTGCCGCCTTCTGAATTGATTGTAATATCCCATCCAGAAGACGAGTTGGCCGGAAGAAGGATACTAAGAACGAGCAACCCCAGGATCAGATACAGAATATACCCCGCGATTCTCGTGCCCTTGTTGCTACTATTTATGAAAGGTAATTTATCTTTTATACTCAGATCAAACCCTCCTTACTGATCTGGCCTATGATCTGCGAGCAGTTAAAGATTATCGGCCAGTTCTCGCGGCCCAGGGCGCAGGGAGCGAGGGCATGACTTGCCAAAACGCTTTTCTTCTCAACCATTTATTTTAGTATATACGAAAACTATTTATACCAACCGCGTGTATTAGTATATACTGAAATGCGAGGTTGAGGAAAATGGAGACAATGAGAATCGAATACAATAACGGTAAAGTGGTCGAAGTCGATAACGAGGATGAGGCAGTTAAGATTCTCGGCGCAGAATTCCCGGACGCTGTGTACGGTGATTGGGAGTACAACGAACCATCCCGTCAGAGAATGCTTGTCTGGGAGAATGAGGAGATTGCCGGAGAGCCCGGAACCGGAGATGATGGTAGCCACGCAGTCGCTGAGGTCGTCAAGGAGGTGCTGTGAAATGTACAATCTCAAGACCGAGCCAGTCGATAGAATAAACTTTGAAGAGTTCCAGCGGCGGGCCGCGTGGGACGCACTGGCAACTATCGACAACAAAATCCTGGCCGATACTCGAAACCTCAGGCCGCTCATCGAGGCATATTATGAGCAAGCGAAGGATGAGATTGCGGCGCAAGTGGATGATGTCGATGAGGCCGGCGCCATATTTGTCCAGGTCTGGGAAAAGGAATTTGGGAAAGCCAGCGAGGCGGCTTGGAATCCGGATAAGGGGGCCGAGGAGTAATGGCCCGCCCTCGCAAAGATCCTGCGAAGAAAGCCCTCCGGACCCATATCTCATATCGCCCGGACCAGGAAGAGAAGGTCCGGATGCTGGCAAAAGAAAAACGGCTCTCGGAGATCTGCCAGGCCGCCATCGACGCAGCGTGAGAATCCAAGTCAAACGTTCTGGTGCCTGCCCAGGGCGGCCCTCTGAGATTGGTAGTGTAGCATTCGCCCAAAAATCGGGCAGGATGTTACACTACGAACCTATCAACCATAATTATCCTTTTGTCCAATGCGTCTGCAAAAGTCCCGGTGAAAACAAAATTCGTTATCACAAAAAGGCCAAACGGCCCGGGAGCGCCGAGGCCTCAAAAACAGTTCTATGACATTTTCCCAAGCCTCGCAAATAATGTCATAGAACTAAATTAACACCGTTAACGGCGGAGTGAAAGTGTTTTATCCTATCTCTGTCTTGTTGAAGATATAGTGCGCCCTACCGTTCTCTGAGGGAGACGGTAGTGAACTATGCTCTCATTCTTTTCACGGTAGGTAATGTTATAAATTACTTTGACAATCTTCTAATCCATGCCCTCGTCGAGTCTGCGAGCCAAGTTCTGGCAGATCGTCTGCCTTAAGCTCTACATGGCGTCTGTAATTGTGGTGCTTCTTGCCCTGGACTTGGTAATCATTCTCGTCATGGCCGGATTCACGCATCTATTGGTCGTCGGGATCGGCTACCTCGGCATGACCGACGAGGCTGCGATTCAAGTAATACTCAAGATATCCAGCGCGATCTACGTCATTATCTACCTGTTCTTTGCCATCATGTTTGTTTACACAACAGCCAAAGAGGTAAAGGGTATAATGAAGGATGAGCCACCAGGACCACAGGAACCGCGGGGCGAAAGTAATTAAAGGTTGAGAAAGTATTGTATGCATTAGAGTGTTGATGCCTCATGAGGACACAAAAGAAAGCTTCGGGATGGTCCGTTTTGCTGAGCCTCGTAGCTTATGGCATCTATGCGTTCATATTATCGCTGATTGGTGGTACCATCGTCTGGTTCTGTCTGTGGCTGGGCCTTACGTATGATGCTAGCATCATGGTAACGTTGGCCTTCTTCGTATTGGAGCTGGCCCTGTTCTTCTCTTCCATGCGCTCCCCTGCGGTCAGAGCGACCAATTTGCTGTTGTGTCCCATCGTAGCTATTACAAGACGCATAGTATGCGGTTGGCCATGCATGCTCTCGCGAAATATTGAGCGAGACATCACGAGGCAGCTTATCTGGGGCACCTCAAAACTATGGGAGACTGCTTAACACTCTATGTTCTCCGCGAACTAAAGGATTTTTTATTAGTCCATAATTATTGCTTCAATCACCCGGAGACTTTCTAGGGCCCTCCTGCCGTTTGGTGTCGTTTTATAGGTCGGATATTTGTCCGAAGATGCTTCAAGAAACCCTTTCCTGGTTAGGAGCTCCAGATAAGAGTTAATCGTATTGAAATTCAAATTGGCCTGGTAGACAATCCTGGTTTTGCTTGAGTCTGCCTGCAGGCAGATTTCGAGGATCCGGGCAATGAGCTGATCTTTGCTTCGTCTAGGGGGCATCAACTTAAATCAGTATCATAGATACTAAATAAAGATTTCTAGCTCGAAGTCCATATCTAAGACATAGGGCAATATTAGGCCAGGGCGGGCGTGCGGGGCGAAAGTAATCCATATCCTGGAAAATTATAATTGGCCCCGAGGCACGTCGCCTGCCGTTCCGGCCGAGCTGCCGGCTGCCTAGGAAACGGCCACCCGACGAAAATCAGTGTCATGAGACCGCCAAAATGTAGCTACAACCAACTTGTGCTATCTTACTCGGAGTGGTCTTGTTACAACACAATATGCATTTTCCAAACTTGTGCTTCCGGCTCTATGCGCACCAGTTCCTCGAATCAGATTAACTTTGTTTATTTTCCTAAATTGACACGCTATACGCTCGCCCTCAATAGCGTCTCCATTCTCTCTATGAACATCATCAGCGCCGTTTGGCATTAAGTCACTTCCTCTATTCGCCCCTCTCGAATGAGTTCCTTGACGGCCTGCATAGTAATTTTTAGATCTAACCCCAGTTCACATGCTACATCGTCGGGATAGATGGACTCGCCCCTATGTCTCTGATAAAACTCAATAAGCAAGTCTTTGGTCTCACTCAAGGGTTTATCGTTAATATCAGCAACGCTAAACCTGATGGAAGACTCGCTCATAATAACACCCATACCACTAATTATGCTTTCCAACTTATTAACCTCTTCGGATAATTTAGAGACTAAGTCTTTTAGTTTTCTGATTTCTTCATCTCTCTTGAGATCTGCAATGGATGATGATACCCAATCAGACTGGAGATTCTTAGTCCGTTCTGGTGTTTCAAATACGATCGCCCCAACGCCTTGATACACCATCGATTCTCCTGCTATTGCTCACACCCCCTTAATTTTGCTTATTATCGAGGATATTTTATTCTCTATATTGGAAGCGAAATCCAGAACGCTTTCAATGTTATTGCCGTTTCTATATACAAATTCAACGAAATACGCATTTTTCGCAGATGGAACCTTTTGCGCGACGCTGATATCAAACCACTTTTTATCAGTCTGGACGCCATGTTTGGGTATGATGCGAATTGAGCCTTCAGCCGACTCAGTGCCCAATACCTCATCGAATACCCTATACCGATCTCCTGTGAAGTTCTTTATTGCATCGATTGGATTATCGTTTTGGACCGTGACTGTGCCTGATAGCTCGACAAAGTTCACATCATTATTCAAGTCCAATTGGAAATCCTTTTGAGATAAATCTACTATATCCCTAACCGATGATATAATCTCGTCGATGGCAGTACCGTTACAAGCAATGATTTTCTTTGGCTCACTCAATTCAATGAAACACGGTGCCTTTCTTGGATCAGCTGCCTTGGTAGCTATGGCAGGCCCGCTTACGTAAATCCTAGCGCCGGTCTGCAATGGCTGAGGTGGTACTAATGACATATAGCCCCTCGACGCCAGCGAGTTTAATATCTCAGGATATGTGAAGGGGTAATAGAGCGTATTAAATACGAATGCGACATGGTATTTTTGGGGTATGATTATCATAATTTATTGCCTCGGCCAACCCTGCAATACTTATCAGATATAATCATTCTATAAAGACCTTGCTTTCAATCCCGGTATTCTCGCCACTTCTACAAGAAGATCGTGCCGATGGAACTTCTGGAATTCACCCAAGGCCTGGCTGATAAAGACGGCAACAAAATAGATCCAGCCGATATCGGCATGCCCCCGGACTTCCCAAAAGAGATACGCACGAGGGTCGCCTTCAAAAAAATCAAAGGCGGCGACATGACGGAACTAACTGTCACGGAATACGACTGGACGGTGGGCCAAATGTACGTTTACTCTCTCGCCGGCATGCAACAGTCAATAGACAAGCTGGCCGAGAGTCTGAAATAATCTCAGCCGCAATCGCTGAAATGCTGTGAATCTCGCAGGGGAAAAAGGAAGGACGAAAAGAATTACTGGGCCTTCCCAAGCTCAGCCTTTCGCTCTGCGGCCAGATGCCAGTTCTCCCTGTCCCAAATATCCATAGCGCCCGTCTCTTCATCCAGATAGCTTCTCATGCGCTCCACCAGGCGTCCCCAATCCACCTTGTGCCCGTCGAACTCGGGACCGTCCACGCATCCGAGCACGGTCTTGCCCTCCACGAGGCAGCGGCAGGCGCCGCACATCCCCGTCCCGTCAACCATGAGGGGCATGAGGCTGACTCTGGTGGGAACACCGGCGGGCGCAGTTGCATTTGAGATTTCCATCATCATAAAGGTGCAGCCGATGGCATAGACCCGATCGATTTTTTCTGTTTCGAGAAGCCGCCGCAATGGACTGGTGGCAGAGCTGTCGTCCTCTCCCGCCTGGTTGCATGTTACGATCAGGCGGTCGGAGACATCAAACAGTCTATCCTGCCAGAAGAGCCAGCCGGAGTTTCTGGCCTCGATTATGATAATGACCTTATTTCCGGCTTTCTTGAGGGCCCTGGCCAGGGCATATCCCGGCCCGATGCCGAAGCAACCGCAAACGATGGCCACCGTCCCGAAGTTTTCGATCCGGCTCGGCTTGCCCAGCGGACCGACCAGGTTTAGCAGAGTGTCTCCCTTGTCAAGAAGGCTCAGCTTTCGCGTGGACACGCCAATGTCTTGAATTATAACTGATATGGACTCCAAATCCCAATCCGCAGCGCTCAAGGCAACACGCTCGCCGAATTCATCAGCTCTGGCAATTACGAATTGGCCGGGCTGCATTTTTCTGACGATTTCCGGCGCTCTTATCCTCAGGAGCGTCAATCCCGGTGCCAGGGCCTCTCTTTCCAGCACCTCATACATCGCGCTTCACCTCCACAGTTACAGCCTCGCTCTTTCGTCCGCAGATGTGCATCACGCCCGGGAGAACTCTCCTGGAGATCCTGACAGATCCATTCAATATTCTCTCGCCTGATTCAAGAGAGATTGCTTCCGTATCCGTGATATCCAGATCACTTGCATCATCTGGATTGATCTCGATCTTCCGGTTTCTGTTCAAGTATTGCAGATCGTGAACTCGCGAGGTTCTCGTTCCGCTGCCAAACTCAAAGAGGCAGGGGCCGATCACCAGGCGGCAGGGGTCTTTTGCAGCGCCCTTCAAATTTACGGGCTGGAAAGCTGGGACAGTCTTTTCCATATCCTCTATCCGTGTCTGTGTCTGCAGGGCCTCAAGATTCTCTTTTGCCGCTCTTCGCAGCATTTCCAGTGACGACTGAGAATTGTCGGCCTGGGGTCCAGGTCCATCCTTCAGCATGGTGTACAGGTCGGATAGAATCTGTTCATCCGATCTTGATCGAGGCGTTATCGCCTCTTTCAGTCGCAGCATCCTGCCATCAGAGGAGGTGAATGTCCCGTCGATCTCGGCAAAGCTCGCCGCCGGGAGGACCACATCTGCGTTCCTGGCGCTCTCCGTCAGGAAGAGATCCTGCACCACCAGGAATTCCAGATTCGATAAAGCCTCGGCCATCCTGGCATTGGTTCTGGCGGGATTGCAGCCGATGATGTATGCGGCCTTTGTCTCGCCGGATTGCAGAGAGCGCATGGTCTCCTCATATCCCCTGTCAAGTCCGAGAATCGCAGCACCTCGTGAGTTGCAGTTCCTGCCTACCAGGCAAAGACTTCCGCCCAGGGCCAGGGCCAGATTGCCGGCTGCCCTCTTGATCTCCTGGTCGCAGTCCGGGCTCACCACGATGGCGGCCTTGCGAAGTGCAACGGCCGCCTTGCTGATTTCATCCTGCGAGACGCCGATATCATCCAATTTCAGCAGATCGAGGGCTCTGGAGAATGATGAATAGCCATCGATCCTCTCCAGGGATTCGCTGCTTTGATTGGCCAATGCAGCCCTGGCAATGGCGGCGAGCACCAGCCCCTCTTCGCCTGGGCGCGGCCTCAGCCAGATGGAGGCGTTGGTGGCGAGCAGGGTCTTCAGCGGGCTAATCACCACCGGCCTCGCCGACCGGACGGCCAGCTCCGTGGCAGGGTTTGTCTCGGAGAGATCCCCGATGACCAGCAGCGGCCCTTTGACCATCTCATCGAGCTTATGCCCGGAGGAGAAGTCTTCAGCCACGGCCCGGCTACTCATTGCCTGATCTGCAAAAGTCTTGGCTGCGACTAGAGCTTCATTGGTCAGAACTCCCGAGACGAGCATGGCAAACTGCTGACCCCTGTAGCTCCTCAATTTTTCCGCAACAAGCGCCAGTGCTTCTTTCCAATCGGCCTCGACGAGCTTTCCCGCTTTGCGAATCAGTGGCCTGGTGAGCCTCTGCTGATGCACGAACTCCAGGGCAAATCTTCCCCGCACGCACAGCTTGCTGCCCACGGGTCTGGTTCGCAGGATCTTATCATTCTTGATCTCCAGGCCGATCTTGCAGTTGCAGCTGCAGAACGGACAGGTAGTCTCCACGATCTTTTCCGGCAATCCCGACCATTTGTTAGCCCTTTCCACCAGTGCTCCCGTGGGGCAGACGTCAACGCATGCTCCGCAAAACCGGCAGCCTGCATCCTCCAGGGGCTTCTCGAAGGCCGTGCCGATGCCGGCATCAAAGCCCCGGAAGTGGAAGGATACGACGCCCCCGCTTCTTTCCGCGCAGGTGCGCACGCAGCGCCCGCAGAGGATGCAAAGATTCGGATCGCGGTCGAAGAAGGGGCTCCTCACCATCTCCTTGCTGGAACCGAGGCGGCAAAGATCGATCTTCCCAAGACCCACGAGCCGCACCGTTTCTTGCAGCTCGCATCTCTGGTCCTTGGGACAGTAGCGGCAGCCCATGGTCTGGGGAACCTTCCTCATGCCCTCCCGGATCTCATCGCATCTCCCGGCGCGCTCGCAGAACAGA
>Ga0074195_1004685_pt1 | contig 11032 bp, 13 predicted proteins | sample EPASupsiteHSE623_FD_64525 | JGI IMG/M metagenome (GOLD analysis project Ga0074195, IMG submission 64525) | Bioremediated contaminated groundwater from EPA Superfund site, New Mexico - Sample HSE6-23 | ecosystem: Environmental > Aquatic > Deep subsurface > Groundwater > Contaminated ... | reverse complement strand
GAGGGGGGAGGCGTCGAAGGCCCGCGCTGGGCAAGGTCACGATCTATGCCCCGCACACGGTGAATGACGAAGGCGATACGGGCAGGACGCTCAATGCCGATGTCCACTGGCGGACCGATGCCGCCCATCTCGACCGCGTGATCTCCGACATTGATTTCAACCGGTCGATTGTGGGTAAGACCTTCCGCAAGGATGCGCAGGCGTTCATGGATGCGGTCAAGGCGCTCTCACCGGAGCAGCTGGCAAATCCGCCCAAGACGATCCAGCTCGGTGGTACCGAAGTCGCCCTGCCGGAGAACGTCTTCACGCCCAAGTACTCCTATATGGAGGAAGGGGCGAAGGTGGACGTGCTCACGATTAACGATGTGATCGTGACGATTGCGAAGAAGGAATAGAACAGCACATATTTTTTACGATTCATTATTCTCAATTTGTTTCTTGCATTTTTAATGCGGTCTGTTTAACGTGCCCTCATAGCTAAAAGTTTTTCTAATTCAATTGGACGGTAATCTAACAATTCCGCGCTGACATTTATCATGCGGGATTCATTATTTATCAAAGGATGTTTTTGCAGATTGTTATTGTGATGGTGACCGTGAATTATCCACCAGGGTGTTTCTCTCCACTCTGTTAAGATTTTACAAACATCTGTATGAGCCAATGTTTCCTTGTTATGCCCTCCCTCAGGGTCTTCACTGTGTACGAGAAGAAGAGGCTCCCCATTGAACTTTATCACAAGGTATGGAAGTTTACATTTTAGGTAAGTGTCGTGGTTTCCCCAAATGAAAATCTTTATTCCATTTAATTTGTGCAACCATCCTCTGATATTTCTCCCTTTATCCCTGGAAAAAACCAAATCGCCAAGAAAATAAACAGTATCAAATTTACCCACTGTTTGGTTCCATCGCGAAACCATTTCAGAATTCATCTGATGAACATCCTCAAATTGGTCCCTATGACAATATTTCATGATATTCGCATGTTCGAGATGCAAATCAGAAATAAAAAAAATTCGCGGAGTTTCCATATTCTTACCTTCCCGAAAATAGTTTACCAATAAATGGGATTTTACTAAGCCACGATTCTTGTTTGTAATTTTTCTTTGGGGTTGATTCTACATTCGGATCGTAATTCCCTTTAAAGAACTCTTCAAGAAGATGAAATGTTTTTGTCAGTTCTCTCTTCGAAAGAGCTTCGGTTCTGTTTAACAACCGTCTTTGAAGAAAATCATATTCGCACAATATTCGGCTGTTTTTAAGGATTGTGACTCGGATTAAAATTTGTTTATATTGCGGTTCCGTGACTGTATCAATATATTTTTTTATCTTGGAAAAATCATAGTCTTTTAAATTCATTGCTAATGTTGCATGAAATTTAAAATCCTGTTTATAATCAAACTCTCTTAATTTGCAATACTTAGAGATAGTTTGTGCAACAGTCCAGCGAAATGTTTTTAGATTTTCACTCGGTTCGATATTGATAAAAATAACTCCGGTTTCATTTTCGAAGTATCCAAACCCGTCGATCGTAAATTTACACAGGGGCGTTTTCGAACATATTGAAACAAAATCCTTCAGGAGTTGTTTTTCATTATTGGTGGTAAAGCCCCCGGCGAGAGAGATGTGGGGGATTGCTTTACCGGAATATGGTAAATGAAACTTCTTTTGGAGATGATTAATCATACTCCGTATATCGTATTTCGAAGAACCCTGAAAGCGATATTCAATTAAATAATGTGCGTCGTTGCTCGTAACACTACACTTCCTTTTTCTTCTCGATGTATCTTTCTACGAAGTGGTGGCCTATACACTTGCGTTCTTCTACCGTTATTTGTATCGTTCCAACCTTGTGTTTTACTCCTGTTGTATTGTGCTTCATCGGGTCTGCCCAAACATACCCGTCCTTCCCAATGAAGTACAAGAATCCTTTTTCGCGCTGGATTCCTTTCGATGCTTTATGAATAGGATTCCACTCACAATCTCTGCAACACCTCCTGTCATCATTGCAGGGAGAATCTTGTCTAGAACCGGGAGAATTTACAGGTATTTCAATTGCCTCTTCGGAATGATTATCACAGATCAAGAATATGGTCATCCATTTCCCTCTTCCGCTCTAAAATTCTTTCCCTTTTTCATAGTCCAATAGTTTTCGAGTATTGATTTTGTGTTATATGATAGAAGTGGTGTTGAATCACGCGTGTAATACCCGATTTGAGAGATTTCGTGTTTTGGATGAGGTATTCCATTTGTTTTTCATCCGTATTCATTCATTTTCGAAAATCTTGCGTATCTCCTTGTTGACATATTGGAGCGGATAAGTGGATATAAAAATCATTTAATAAACTATTTATCTACTTATATCCTTAAAGTTCTATGAGGCTTATACATGGTTTCAGATCGCTTTCCTATTGATGCCATTACAGATAATATTGAAAATCCCCAACAACCTCACGTAGCGACGGTTCTTTTGGTTGATACATCAGGATCAATGACATTACCAACCGCGAATGGGAAAAGAAAAATTGATGAATTAAATGAGGGATTAACATTATTTCGAGATGATGTAATTGGCGATGATCTTACTCGTAAACGTGCAGAAATTGCATTAGTGACCTTTGATGACAAGGTCACAACAGTTCAAGATTTCATATCCGTTGAAAATTTCAATCCCCCTGTTCTTTCAACTGCCGGGAACACCTATATGGGTCAAGGTATTTTACAAGCAATAGAAATGGTCGAAACACGAAAAACAGAATATAAAAATCAAGGGATCAGTTATTTCCGACCTTGGATTTTTTTAATCACGGATGGGGCTCCAACTGACATGAATGTGGGAGATTCCTTATGGTCTTCAGTAATCCGCAGTGTTCATGAAGGAGAGAAAAAGGGGAAATTTTCTTTTTTTGCAGTTGGGATAGAACCCGCAGACATGGAAACGCTTAAGAAAATTGCACCTCCAGCAAGACCACCAATTCTTCTAAAAGAGGGAAAATTTAAGGAAATGTTTGTTTGGCTCTCTAAAAGTCAGCAAAGAGTTTCCGGGTCAAAACCGGGGGATCAAACCGAATTACCTCCAGCGGGTTGGGGTCAGGTCGCCACATAATTATTCCTTTTTTTATGGACCCTGATACAGTGAGTGAGAATACAGATTTAAATAGTGAGAATAATCTGGATGCTCCCTACATCGTCGGACTGTCAATTATTGGCACGAGTCATGAAAAAAATGAATTACCATGTCAGGACGCTAATAAGTTTAAAATTTTAGAATCGGGAATTTCAATAATTGCGGTTTCTGATGGGTTAGGGAGTGCGGCACATTCTGAAATTGGAGCTACGGTAGCCGTTGATTCGGTGATCAATTTTATAATGAATTATCTTGATGAAAATAAATTCTCGGTTGATGATTCGTCAGTTCTTCTTAAAAGTGCATTCGAGTTTGCCAGAAATGCACTCAAGATGAAAGCTAATTCGGATCAACAACCAATTCAAGGGTATGCCTGCACCTTAATCGTAGTGTTAATTATTGAAAAAACCGCGATTGTTGCTCAGATAGGAGACGGGGCAGTCATTGCGAAAACTCAAAATGATTATAAGGCTGTTTCAGTTCCTGAAGAGCAAGAGTATGTCAATGAAGTAACTCCCTTAACAAGCAGTTCCTGGGAGGGATCATTAAAAGTATCTCCCTTGTTTTCAGATATTGAAACTCTCGTTGCTTTCACGGATGGTTGTCAAAGGGCAATTCTGATAAAAAATAGGAGCATCATGGAAGCAAACAGCCCCTTCCTTGAAGCCTTTTTTTCATATCTGAATACATTATCCACTCGATCTGAAAAAGAACAATTTCTCAAGGATATTATCGAATCAAAAAAATTTTCTGACATATCGGATGACGATAAAACATTGGTTGTTGCGGTATTGTGATTAGGATTCTCAATAGTTATGACACCACTCGTTGTTTTTGATGAGAACAATAATCGGTACACTTTATTATCGATAAACAAAAGTGGTGGTGAAGGGGCAATTTATGGAATACAAGGAAAGCCGTATGAATGTGCAAAAATTTATCATACGGATAAAATTACTCTCGAACTCAAAAATAAAATTCAAGCAATGGTGGATAATCCCCCAAGTGAAAAAACCGATCAAACGGATCATCATTCAATGGCATGGCCAACAAGGCTTCTGTATAAACAACAGCACCAAAAACAATTCCTTGGATTCATAATGCCAAGGGCAGATGAATCATTTAAAGAAGCTCATGATTTATGGGATTCCAATCCCCGAATCAAAAACTTTGGAGGCACATTTAATTATCAATATCTCCTGACTGCCGCAAGAAATATTGCGAGTGTTGTTACCGCAATTCATGAGAAAGGGCATAGGATTGGCGATTTGAGTGCACGCAATATTCTCATTGGACCCACGGCACTTGTTACCTTAATTGATTGTGATTCTTTTCAAATATTTGATAAAAAAATGGGAAAAACCTATTACTGCCGCGTGGCCACTCCGGAATTTCTCTCTCCAGAGTTATTTGATAAAAATTTTGGACTGAGTAATATTGATAGGTATTACGCGGATTTATTTAGTTTGGGAATTATCATTTTTCAATTATTGATGCTAGGTTTTCATCCTTACACTTCAAAAGGAAAACTTGTACAGGATGCTCCAACTACTGTTGACAAAATTAAAATGGGATATTTTGTTTATTCAGGTAAGTGTAATGGGATTTCACCTCCCCCATGGGCACCAACGTATCATATGATCTCACCGAATATCCAGAATCTTTTTGAAAGATGTTTTTCAGAGGGTCATTCCAATCCGGTAATTAGACCAATGGCAACCGAGTGGTTTGAGGCACTAAAAAATTCCCAAAAACGGATTACAACGTGTAAAAAGAATTCGAATCACAAATTTTTTGATCATATTAATTATTGTCCTTGGTGTAAATTTGAAAAAGAGCATAATAACCATGATTTATTTCCGCTTGTAAAACCTACAATTCGTCAGCCACAACCTCTAACCCGAATTCCATCACCCATACACCCACCATCTCCACCACCTCACCCAATTTCTTCATCTAACAATTCATTATATGTAAAAATCTTTGGAGCGCTTTTTATTATCTTGTTAGTTTATATTGTGGTCTCCCCTATTTGGACACCCACGGTAAAATCAATGACAAATCATGACTCAAACAGTAATTACCCGAATGTCATTTCAACGCCAACAATCCAAGGAACAATAGTATCATCACAAACAACGCAATTTACAAACACTCCAACACTTGAAAATGCAGATAGTATAATGCAAAAAGGGCAAAACTATCTTACCAAGTCGGATTATTCTAATGCAATTGCCAGTTTTAATTCAGCAATATCAATCGATTCATCAAAAATTTCAGCGGTCAAAAAAATAGTTATGCAGATGAAAACCGATGCCGATTATCTTAGTGATAAAGGGAATGATTGTTCAAAGGCAATTACAATTTACGACAATGTTCTAAAATATTCAAAATTAGATGGAACACTTAAAGAAGCAACTATGCAAAAAAAATTAAATTGTCTGCAAAAATTAGGTAGGTCAAACGAAGCTGATTCGCTGAATCTTCAAATACAACGTGAATTTTACCCAGAGCAATATCAAAAATTTTTATAGATGCGTAACCCTAGACCTCTTCCATAATCTAATTGTGGCGAATATTTTTAACAAGTTCAGAGTATCGCAATAATACCTCCCTCAAATATTCAACTAAGTCTCACTTCTATTACGTCTCCCATCTGTCGTAAATCTCCGCATCCGACGTGAAAATACTCATAGACCATGCCCCATTTCTCTAAAGGGGCTCAAATTGAGCCCCATATAATGCCCTTAAAAGCCTCATAGCATCGTTTGGCAGGCCTCTTTTTGCTCGTCCGCCATTCAAGTCTAGCGACAAGCCTCTCGCGAAAACTCACCCATATCCTGAAAAGGCCAAAAATAACTCTTCGCAGCATTCCGGGCCAGAGAAACATCCCGATTAAATCCGGCTGTTTTACATGATTTTCTAAAAAAGTCCCTTTTGGCTAACCGGGCATTTTGCGAGTTTTTCGGGGTCTCAGGTCCCAAATACATTCGACACTCTCATGATGAAGAATCGTGATAATCTACCGGACACCATGTTCATAAAAAAACTCCTGGAGTTTTGCATCAAACAGGGGGTTGTCGGATCCCAATCGGGGCTCATATTGGTCCCTGTTTACACTTTTCCGGGAAATGGGGCCCGTAGAAGGCCCGGATTTGGAAGGTTGTCAACTCGAAAAATGAGGATCCTAACTGGGTGGTTTCCGGGACGGTTTCAGTCGTGGGAGCGGGGTTTGAAGGCTGGGTTTTTTTCAATCTGAATCGGGAATTTCTTTTTTAAAAGGAAATGTTTGAAATTTCTTGGAGAATTTTTCAGAAAAAAATTGAAAAAATTTACGGAACTTTTTTAAAATTTTCCCGGAAAATTTTCTGCGTGAAAAAATTTAGAGAGAATTTACACAATGTCGGATTTGATGAAGGGATCATAAAAAATTTAATGAGTGGGGTGATCTAAAAATATTTTAGCGAGATGTTGAAAGTCTCGTAAAAATTAATAATTTGGATTGGTTGTGTTAACAATCGCGGTTATTTTTCCTTTAGTTTATATCTTAAATAAATTCCAAGCATCGGAGATCCAATAGCCAATATAGATGCTATGATAACATCAAATTGCGAACCCCCGCTTATTGTTGTTATCTGAATTAAAACTTGCCAGAAAAGGATAGTTCCACAAATTGTCCCAAAAAATTTGGCGATACCGGTAGAGGGACTGGAATATGATTGACTTACATCTTTTATTGAATCGATAACCGTTAATGCAACAATAAAAATTGCAAGAAATAATATAAAAATATCCGGGGTTATTATCATTTCTTTTATGAAAGGATTGGTAGGAGTTATGTTTTTTATTGCAGTAAGAAATAATGTAAAAGCATAAAACAAAACAGAAATGATAGCTCCTTGAATCGGAGAAATAATTCCTTCTTTAAATTCTCCAAAAAGATCGTGAACCATCAATTTATGAAATATTCCTTTTAACATTAAGCTGCCGATTGAAATTACTCTGAGGGGTGGTTCTGATGAACCACTCCATCCCAGGAGCGGCCCTGAGGCGGGGAAGCATCGCCACATTTTTCCGGAAACCAAACAACCTGCTAGACTCCCACGAATATTCCGGTAGCGATGCACGGGGATTATCGTGAATGAATCCGAAAGCAGAATTATCTTCAGGATTTGCGCAACTCGACATGAACCCACGTGACAACCCGTTCCGCAACAGCGAGAGCTTCCCGGTACTCATCATCCGTAAGGGGTTCATACATCCCGGGATACCGGGTATGAACCGCATAATCGGTGAGATCTGAAGACGCTTTGATCTCGTCGGGAATGACGATTCCGTTGCGTTCCAATGTCTGGAGAAGCGCTGCGATGATGTGGGTGTGCGGGCTTTCAAGATCCTTTGCGACAAGCAATCCCTTGAGGGATTTTTCAACGGCCTGCTGGCAGTCAAAACACAGATCTTCATAGAGGATCGTTTCACCGGTCTTTCCCGCGCGAGCCCGGTCGAGATTGCTTTGTGAACGGGCAAGCCACTGATCAACCAGAATGCGGTTTTTCATACACGACCTTGCCATACCGTGCAATCTCACGGTAGATCAAGTGGGGATTATCCTTGAATCTATTGAAGGAGTCCGGTGTTTCAACAATCAGTTCTACGGGTACCCCCACGGTGTAGAGCGCCCGGTAGAGCGAGCGTGCGATCTTCCGTCGGTCGGAGATATTATTTTTCAGAATACAGATGTCAAAGTCGGAATCTTCCCGGGCATTGCCCCGGGCACGTGAGCCGAAGAGGATGATCGCGTCAGGATCGAGTGATCCCACAATCACGCTGATAATCCGGCTAAGCACTGAATCCGCCATAATTCTCTTATCCATCATTGATGGGAGGAATAATCAACGTTTGGTTGGACTGCGTTTTCTGCGGGAAAATCATTGCGCTGGTGAAGGGTATCAGGATCGTTCCGGTAAACCTTTCTAAAAAAACGCCCCGCGATATGTCCTGATATGGGGAGATATCGCAATTCCATATATCCATTTGAATCCGATCATCAATAGATGAATCTTATCACAGCCAAAACCCCCTGTGGGAATTCTGGTACAACGGCACCCGCTACAGGCCCGGTTGTACCTATTTTCCCTCATACCCCAAAATTTTAAGGTCATTATTCGGAAAAATGCGGAACCGGGCTGGAATAATTGAGTGATATCCGACGGGAACAAATGAGGTCATATTTAGCAACGTTACAAGGACCAAAAGACAGGAGGATGTGGTTTGGAATGTGGCAGGGGCTGGCCGGGGAGGATTTTAAGGACTAATGTTGAAAAAATGATCCTATCCCTGCGATACCGAACGCGCAAAAGGTCTGTCGACTTTTGCGCTACGCACTTACCTGTACACAAATTTTGATCACGTCCCTTGCCCAGCGAGGCCTCGGTAGACGGCCGAGCGACTCCCTGCGAAGCAGGGAGGGGGACCATCGCAACGTCACATAAGACAAAAAAAGAAAGAATGATTATCTCTTTCTCTTCGTTTTTTCGGATAACAAATCCTGCCGGATTGCTTCCGCCACAAACCCCGCAACAATCTCCGGAGAAAGCATTGCATCCACAATCACAAACCGGCCCGGCTCCGCACGGGCATACGCCAGATAATTGTTCTGCACCTTCTCCAGAATCTCGCGCTTCTCGAAATGTTCGCGCTGGGCATCCGGCTTGAGTCGGGTCAGCGCCTCATCGATGGGGAGAACGCAGAGGAATGTCCGGTCAGGGATGATCGTCCAGCCATTGTGCATGGCCCGCAGCCACTGCTCCGGTTCCGGCACAATGCCCTGCAGGGTTACGGACTGGTACGCGTACCGGCTGTCGCTGTACCGGTCGGAGATCACGAGCCGGCCCTCGTTGAGCGCCGGGCGGACAACCGTTGCGAGATGGGCTGCGTGATCCGCGACAAACAATGTCGCTTCCGTTACCGGATCGATCTGCTCCGCGATGGCCCGGCGGACCGAATCGCCCACCCACGTGGCCCCGGGCTCCCGGGTAAATATCGGGTCAAGATCCGCGAGCAGACTTTTGAGCGCTGCGTGCAGCGTGCTCTTCCCGCTTCCGTCAATACCTTCCAGTGTGACTAACACATGCGTCCCCTCCGTATCCAGGCAATCGGCACGGTCCCGTGGTGCAGGGCGGTGGCGATGATCGCACCGTCAAACCCGGCAGACTCGATCGCTTCGAGATCCGCGATGGTCGAGACCCCGCCGCCATAGTATAATTTCCGGTGATAGGCCGACCGCATTGCATCGAGCCGCTGCCGGTCGATCCCCGATTCCGTTCCTACGGCCGTGATGTTGAGGATGATGCAGCCCTCGAACTTCCAGCCATTGGCCTGCCGGAGCACGTCCACCGGATCGCGGCCTGACGGGATGACCCGGCCGTTTTTTATATCGAGGCTTAAGAGGCCGCCCGGGTACTGTGCGAGATCGTCTCCCCCGGTCTCGGTGCCGACAATATTTTTTATATGATAGCCGTCGAGCTGATCGTCAGGAGCCCGGCAGCCCCGGTCCACATAGCAGGCCGAAACATCGCGTGCGCACTGCCGGACAATCGTGTCATGCGAACCGGTCCGTTCGATGCGATCGAGATCCGCAATGTAGATTGATTTTGGCCGGATCGCCCGGACAAACCCCTGTGGCTCTGCCGTCGGGGAGCAGCCCCAGTCCAGCGGTTTGTAGCCCTCACGCTGCCCGGATTTCCCGTGCACGACCAGATTATTCTTCAAATCCATTGCAAGAATCAGTTTCATAGACGAAGCAAACCACTATTAGGATAAAAGATCATTAAACTTTATGCAATTGTTGGTCAGCCCCAGCTCCATCACTGAGGCGAAAAACTCCACTGCCGCTGACATCATTGACGTCAAGAAACCGTCCGAAGGCTCGCTCGGCGCCAACTTCCCCTGGGTCATCCGTGAGATCAAGGAGTACGTAAAAAAACCCGTGAGCGCAGCCATCGGCGATTTCGACTTCAAGCCGGGCGGGGCTGCCCTCACCGCGTACGGCGCCGCCCATGCCGGAGCTGACTACATCAAGATCGGGCTTGCCTTTGAAGGAAAGAACGAGGCCCGCGAACTGATCGGTGCCGTGGTCCGGGCCGTGAAGCAGGAGTTCCCGGAGAAGTTTGTCGTGATCGCCTCCTACTCCGATTACGAACGCATGCACGCCATCTCCCCGTTCGATATGGCGCCGATTGCCGCGGAATGCGGGGCCGACTATGCGATGGTGGACACCGGCATCAAGGACCGGCAGAGTACGTTTGCCTTCATGGACGAGAAGATGCTCGCCTCTTTCACAAAAGAGAACACCCGCCTTGGCCTGAAGACCGCCCTTGCCGGCGCCCTGAAGTTCGAGGATATCGATGCCTTAAAACGGATCAACCCGGCAATCATCGGTGTCCGCGGCATGGTCTGCGGCGGCGACCGGAATGCAGTGGTCCGGGAAGATTTGATCACAAAAGCACTCGCGATGATCAGGTGATCGTATGTATCTGGAAAAACTCGACGTACCCCTTTCCTTAACCTTTGATGATGTCCTGTTGGAGCCGCTGGAATCCTGGGTTGAACCCTCCGAGGTTGACACCCGCTCGCGGTTCTCGAAGAATATCAAGGTAAATATCCCGCTCGTCTCGGCCGCGATGGACACCGTGACCGAGGCAACGATGGCAATCACGCTTGCCCGTGGCGGAGGTATTGGTGTCATCCACCGGAACATGACTCCTGAGCACGAACTGCAGGAGATCATTGCCGTGAAGCAGGCCGAGGAACTCATTGAGCACAACGTGCTCTATGTCGAGGATACCGCCACGGTCTCGGATGCAGAGCGCCTCATGCAGCAGTACAGTATCGGCGGCGTCCCGGTCAT
>Ga0074195_1004684_pt1 | contig 11034 bp, 3 predicted proteins | sample EPASupsiteHSE623_FD_64525 | JGI IMG/M metagenome (GOLD analysis project Ga0074195, IMG submission 64525) | Bioremediated contaminated groundwater from EPA Superfund site, New Mexico - Sample HSE6-23 | ecosystem: Environmental > Aquatic > Deep subsurface > Groundwater > Contaminated ... | reverse complement strand
ATCATTAATAAAGGAACGGTGGCTTTGGAGAATACCTTGGCTCCGAAAGTTCAAGGGACATGGTTGTTAGATGATATGACAAAAGAATGGCCTTTGGATTTCTTCGTTTTATTTTCATCAGCGATTACTTTGGTTAGCGGTATTAGTGTGAGTGATTACACTGCCGCCAATGCTTATCTAGACGCTTTTGCGGAACAGGCCTCTCGGCAAGGTCGCCCGGTAGTAGCGATTAATTGGGCGACTTGGGAAAATATCGGTTTGTCATTTGGCGAGAATGTAAATGAGAAAAAACAACTTTTGCAGGTCTTGCCGGTTGATACCGCTTTATCCTTACTTTTCCGGATTTTGGCTCACGATATTCCCAGGGTAGTAGTCGGTCGTCTCAATTATGAAAGCGATATCATGTTGCTTGGTGATTACTTGCCTTTGAATTTTTCTGAAGAAATAAAAAATAAAACAAGCAGACGAGCAGAATTTTTGCAAAAACAGATAAGAGATGTGAAATTGAAAGGCGGCGCCAATGATAATTATAGTAAAATTGAAAGAGAATTGGCTTCGATCTGGTGCGAGGTTTTGGGTTATAAAGAAATTGATATTCGCGACAATTTTTTTGAGCTGGGCGGCGATTCATTGTCAGGAATTCGGTTGATTGCTCGGGTAAACAAACATTTTGATCGTAATATCTCTTTCCGAGAGATTTTGCAAAATCCGACTTTAAAGAGTTTGGCGTCATTTATTTCGCAATCAGAAAAAGTCGAGTATGTGCCGGTTATCAAAAAAGTTAAGCCAAAGCAATATAAAATAAAATAATTAAATATGTCACCAAAGTCGATAGAAAAAATTAAGGCGGGTTATCCGGTTTCATACGCGCAGCGACGCATGTGGTTTTTGAGCCGCTTGGAATCGGAAAATCTGGTGAATAATAGTTCAATTAAGGCATGGCTTACTGGCGATTTAAAAGTGCTTTTATTTGAAAAATCTGTTCAACGTCTCGTGGCTCGCCACGAAGCTTTTCGTACTAATTTTTTCCAATCAGGGGGTGGAGAAGTTATTCAAGTAATAAACAGATATGAGAAGATAAATATAAATTTTTATGATTTTCGAAAATACTCAGGAAAAGATTTAAAAAATAAAATAAAAACCGCCCAAGAAGAAAACACTAAGCGTCGTTTTAATTTATCCCATGATCGTCTTATTCGGGTTTCACTATTACGGATTGCTGACAATAAGTATATTTTCTTAATGACCCTTCATCATATTGTTTCCGATGCTTGGACTTTGGCATTTTTTTGGAATGAATTATCTGAAATTTATGAGAGTTTAGTAGCCAGGCGGAAAATAAATTTGCCTAATTTATCGATTCAGTATAAAGATTATGCGGTTTGGGAACAGTCACCTCGTTATCTACCACAATTTAATTCGCAAAAAGAATATTGGCTGAAGGAGCTAGAAAAGATTCCGGCTTTGACTCCTTTGCCTTTGGATTTTACTAGACCAGCGGTGCAGACTTATAATCATGAAACATTGGTGTTTCAGCTTGATCGTGGTTTGGTAAAAAAAATCGAAAAAATATGCGCTGAATTAAACGTGACTAATTATACTTTTTTACTTTCGTGCTTGGCAATTTTTTTACAGCAGCTCAATGACGCCAAAGACTTAGTTATTGGAACTTATGTAGCTAATCGTGATCAGGCAGAGTTGGAAAGAGTGGCCGGGACACTCTTGAACAATTTAGCATTACGTTTGGCGCCTTCTCCCGATATATTATTAAGAAATTTTATTTGCGAAGCCAATCAAAAAGTATTGTTGGCAATGGCTAATCAAGATTATCCTTTTGAAAAATTAATTGAGGATTTAAAAGTTGAGCGAACAGCCAGCCATGCTCCTTTATTTAACGTCGTTTTTCAAGTTTTTGTCCAAGACAGTAATTTTATGGAAAAAAACTTTAGCGGTTTTCGTAAAAAAACCGAGATTTTCAATAGTAAGTTTTTTCAACATGATTTAACATTCCGGATGGGAATAAGCGAAAAAAAATTTGGTTTTGATTTAAGTTATAATAAAGATTTATTTACGCGCCAGAGTATTAAAGAATTAGCCCGGCTTTTTCAACGAACGATTGAAATTGCGACTAGAAATATCAATTTAAAAATTGGTGATTTAAAAATTACTAATGCCAAACAAAAGCAAAGATATCAGGAAAAATGTCGTCAATCGGTGTTTTCGCCGGGATTTATCGAGAATTACGCTTTGCTTAGCCCCCGACAAGCCGAGTTTGAAAATACGATTATTGATATTTGGAAAAATGTTTTAAAGCAAAAAAAAATTAAACGAACTGATGATTTTTTTCGTCTAGGTGGACACTCTTTGAAAATAATTCAGGTCTATGATGGTTTGGAAAAAATTTTCCCCGGTCAAGTATCGGTGGTCGACCTTTTTAATTTTTACACTCCGGCAGCTTTAGCTGAGTATTTATTAAATAAAAAAAATGACAGGGAGAAAAAACAAACTTTTTCTTCTCGTCAGGAGTTTTCGGAATTACTTGATCAGGTAAAAAATCGTCAGATATCGATTGAGGCGGCGGTTGATAAAATTTGGGACATATAAAATATGCTTAAAGTCGCGAATAATAAAATTTTAGCTTATCCTTTATCTTCGGCGCAAAGGCGGATTTGGATTTTAAGTCGATTGGAATCGGGAGCCTTGTCTTACAATATTGGTTCTTTAATAAATATTAATGAAGAATTGGATATTGCTTTGATGCAAAAAACTTTGGATAATTTGGTCGCGCGTCATGAAGTTTTGCGCACTAATTTTATCGTATCGGAAAAAAATGAACCGGTTCAAATAGTTTTGCCGAAAATGAAAAATGAAATCGCTTTTTATGACATTAGCAGCGAAATGAATATCAGGGAAAAGAGACAAAAATTATTGAAAGATAATGCTGATTATCAGTTTGATTTACAGAAGGACTCATTGGTGCGCGTCTGCATTATCAAAAAAAAGCCTAGGCATTATGATTTTTTTGTGATTATGCACCACATTATTTCGGATATTTGGTCGTTGGCGATTTTTGGAAATGAGTTTTTTCATTTTTATAATCAGCAAAAGAAAGGGAGCCGGCATGAATATATCCCCAAAAAGCTTAATATTCAATATAAGGATTATGCGACCTGGGAGCAAGGCTTAGAGAACCAGCAAAAATTACAAAAACAAGAAGAATATTGGTTAAAAGAGCTTTCCGGAGAATTACCGATTCTTGATTTACCAATTGATCGTCCTCGTTCGATTTTGCAGACCTACAAAACTAAAAATGAAAGTTTAAAAATTGGACAAGATTTAACAGTAAAAATTAATCGACTTTGCCAAGAACAATCACTTACTCCTTACCTGTTTTTATTATCAGTTTATAATTTATTACTACACAAACTAAGTTTCTCTCGCGATATTATCGTTGGTACATACTCAGCCAATCGGGACTTGGCGGAATTAGAAAGCGTGATTGGCGTTTTTCTAAATAATTTGGCAATTCGAACTTCGATAAAACCAGAAGCCAGTTTTAGTGATCTATCTGCACAAGTGAAAGAAAAAGTTTTGTCAGCAATAGAAAACAAGGAATATCCTTTTGAAAAACTAATTGAAAAAATTAATCCTGCTCGGGATTTAGCGCGCGCTCCGATTTTTAATACGGTTTTTCAGATGTTCAGTGATGATGATCGTTTAAAAATAAACTTTTTTGGACAGGCCGGACAAAGAAATTTTGTTTTTGACAACGGAATGAGCCAGTTTGATTTGACAATGAAAATTTTTGCCGACGAAAAGCGACTTAAATTGGTTCTTTCTTACAATAATTATTTATTTAAAAAAGAGACAGCTCAAATTTTTCTTAAGTATTATGAAGAAATTTTAAAACAATTGGTCGAAGACTCGCAAAAAACGATAGCCGATATCGAGATTGTTCCGGCAACTTGGCGTAAAAAAATTAATCAAAAGTTTAATCAGCCGGAGAAATTAGGATATGTCCATAAGAATGTCTATGATTTATTCCTTGATGCTGTTGAGAAAAAGCCTGAGGCGCTTGCCTTGGAATATAACGGACTAAAATGGACATATCAAAACTTGTTTCAGGAAATTAACAAAGCTGCTGGCGCGTTGATTTCAGCCGGCGTGAAAAAAGGTTCGATTGTTGCTGTCCGTTTGAAACGTTCAGAAAAATTGTTTATTTATCTTATGGCGCTTTTAAAGATCGGAGCGGCATATTTGCCGATAAATTATAACGAACCCCGGCAACGTCAAGATTATTTCCTCAGCGATAGCGGCGCAGGTTTTATTTTAAGCGATGAAAAATATCAGGGGAGAAATAATATTCATGTTTTAAGTATTAAACAATTAGCGCTTTTTCGTAAACAATTATTAAATATTAAAACCGCTAAGCCGTCTTTGGCATATATCATTTATACTTCCGGTTCGACCGGCTTGCCCAAAGGTGTAAAAATTAATCATTCGGCTTTAATAAATTTTATCTTTGGAATTAAAGAAAAACTTAATCTAAAGCCTGGTCAAAAAATTCTCGCCGCCACTAATTTTTCTTTTGATATTTTTTTTCTTGAAACTATCGCGGCTTTGTGCCAGGGGATGACTGTGGTTTTATGTGGCGAAAATGAAAATTCCGATCCTTCTCGTCTAAAGGAAATAATTCAAGAGCGGGCAGTAGAGCTTGTTCAATTTACCCCCTCTCATCTTGAAAGTCTATTAACAGGGCAAATGGATTTATTATGGTTAAAAAATATAAAAAAAATATTTGTTGGCGGAGAAAATTTTCCCGAAAGTCTTTTGAGAAAGTTGCAAAAAATTAGTCGAGCGAAAATATATAATTTATATGGGCCGACAGAAACTTGTATTTGGTCAAGTGTCGCTGATCTTAGTCGGGAGAAAAAGGTGCAATTGGGAAAACCCTTATTAAATACCGAGATTTTTGTTCTGGATGAACAAAGAAAAATTTGTCCACCCGGAGTAATTGGTGAAATATATATCGGTGGAGCCGGTTTAGCTGAAGCTTATACTGACAGAGAAGCAACCGTAACGTCTTTTTTGCCCAATCCTTTTAATCCTAAAAAACGTGTTTATCGCACCGGAGATTTCGGATATTTTTCTAACGCCGGCGAACTTTTTTATAGTGGTCGTCGCGATCGTCAGATAAAGATTTCCGGACGTCGTTTAGATATTAGTGAAATTGAAAATTGTATACAAAAAATTGCTGGCGTAGAACAAGTTTATGTAAAAAATTTTTCTTTAGAAAAAAGCTTAACCGATTTGGTCGCTTATTATCAAACCAGAGAGAAGGTAAGCGCCGAACAGATTCGTATTTCCTTACAGCAAGTTCTTCCGGAATATATGATTCCCGATCAATTTATTGCAGTAGAAAATTTTCCTTTGAATAGCAATGGAAAATTAGATTGGCAGGCCTTGGCTTATCCGTCAAAGCAAATAAATAAAAATTTCAGATTTTCTTCGCCCGAAAATGAAACGGAAAAAAACATTATAGATATTTGGCAAGAGGTTCTTGGTCTTGAAAAAATTGATCGTAATGATAATTTTTTTCAGCTGGGCGGACACTCTTTACAGTTAATTAAAGTTTACAACTATCTAGAAAACAAGTATCCAACAAAACTTAATATTGCGGAGTTATTTGTTTATCCTACGCCGGTAGCCTTGGCAGTATATTTAGAAAAAAAAGACAAACCAGTAAAAGAAACAAAAGTAAATTATCGTCGCCAGGCAGCTAACTTGATTGCAAAAGTCAGTCGAGGGGAAATCAGCGCTAACGTCGCGGCTAAAATATTTTCAAGTTTATAGATATGACGGTAAAAAATAAAAAAATTGAAGCATACCCAACTTCTTTCGCGCAGAAGCGAATTTATTTTTTAGAAAACTTAGAAATGGGGCGTATTCGCAATAATATTGGCGTGATGAGTCGCTTTCATCAGATATTCTCGGTTGAATATATCAAGAAGATTTTAGCAATGATAATTGATAGGCACGAGGCTTTCCGCTACAATTTTCGAGAAACCGAAAATGGTGAGCTGGTTCAGTTTGTTAATAATAAAGGAGTTTTGGATTTCCAGTATTTTGATTTAAGGGGAAGCGACGTCAGTGAGACGATGGAAAAGAAGCAAAAGATTATTGAGGAAGCGATGGATAAAAAGTTTAATTTAGAAAATGATGCTTTAGTGCGTTTTGTTGTAATAAAAATTTCTGATTTGGAACATGAATTTCTGGTAGTCGCTCACCATATTATAGCGGATGCCTGGTCATTAAGCATCGCGGCAAATGAATTTTTCCATATTTCTCAAGCTTTGTTCTATGGGCAAGAAATTAACTTGCCCGTTTTGCCCATTCAGTATAAAGATTATGCAGCGTGGGAGCAAAGCGAAGAGTTTTTAGAAAAAATTGCCAAACAGTCAGAGTATTGGCTAGAACATTTTGCCGGTGAATTGCCGGTTCTTGATATTCCGACCGATTTTCCTCGGCCTTTATGGCAATCTTATCAGACGGAGATGGTATCAGTTGAGATAGCCGCGGATAATTACAAAAGGATTAACGATTTTTGCGCAAAATATAAGATTACTCCCTATGTATTTGCGCTTGGTGCCTTCACTTTATTACTATATAAATTATCTGGTCAAAATGATTTTATTGTCGGTACTTTTTCCGCTAACCGTGATTTGCCTGAGTTAGATAATGTCGTCGGCATATTTTTGAATAATTTGCCGATTAGAACAAAGTTTAACGAAGAAGAAAATATTTTGGAATATTTTATAAAGCTCCAAGAGACAGTTTTAAAATCAATGGAGAATAAGGATTATCCTTTCGAAAAGTTAATTGAAGATCTGGAGGTGAATCGCGATATGAGCCGCGCGCCGATTTTTAACACCGTCTTCCAAATGTTTAATTCCGGTGGCCATAATGATTTGCAGTTTAATATTTTTCAGGAACAAATCTTGGAATATTCAACTTTTGATAAGACTTTGGGCAAATTTGATATTTCTTTTCATATTCATGATCGGAAAAATGACTGGTTGTTAGCGATGACTTATGACAGAAGATTATTCAAAAAAGAAAGTATAGAACGTTATTTGAATTATTATCAAAATATTATAAAAAATATTTTGGAAGATGCAGAAAAAAAGATTGATAAGCTGTTGTACATCGATGAGGCGGAAAAAAATGAAATATTAATAAAATCAAGCGGTGAAATTTTTCCTTTAGAAAATGATCTGGATATTTATGCTTATTTTTCACGACAAGCGCAATTAGATCCGGAGAAAACGGCGCTTATTTTCAACAGTGATAGAATTAGCTATAAAAAATTTTTAGAAAAGGTAGATTTAGCTGCCGCTTCTTTATCGGCGTTCGGTTTGAAACCTGGAGATCGCTTGGGCTTTTGTCTGGAACGTTCGATAGATTATGTTGCCGGGCTTTTAGCCGCTTTAAAACTGGGGATAGTTTATGTACCGCTAGCTCTTGATTTTCCTCAGGAAAGAATAGATTTTATTGTTAAGGATGCCGAAATTTCCTATGTATTAGTTTCCGAAAAAAAGTCTTTTTCCGGAGCGGAGACAATTCTTGTTGAAGATTTGTTAAAGGGAGATAATTACCCAGAGCCATTATTAACAAACCCAAGGCCCGACAAGTTGGCTGCGATTATCTATACTTCTGGTTCAACCGGATCTCCCAAAGGAGTTTTGATTTCAGAAAAAGGTTTAATCAATCAAGCTTGGGCAAAAATTAAATTTTTGGAAATAAGTCCCGCTGATATAATTGTCCAGAATTTGCCGGCAACTTTTGTTGCTTCCTTGTGGCAATTTTTTTCCCCGTTGTTTATCGGCGGATCAATTTTGTTAGTGTCGGATGATGATAACCGAAATTTGCCGGCTATGATAGATTTGCTTTGCCAAGAAAAAATTACGATTTGGGAAACTGTCCCGAGTTTATTTTCCTGGTTTATTTCGATAGGAAAAAATCCTGAGTTATTTTCAGAAACTTTAAAAATCGTTTTGACCGGCGAAGCGACACCGGAATATTTAGTCCGCGAATTTTTTAGAAAATACAAGTTTCGTCTATATAATGCCTACGGTCAAACTGAATGCTCTGATGATACTTTGATGTCAGAAATCAATCAGGATAATTTTTCCAAGGTGCTATTAGGCCGGCCTTTGATTAATACTGAAGTTTATATACTTGATACGAATAAATCTTTGTTGCCGATTAATGTGGTCGGTGAGCTTTATATTTCCGGCGCGGGCTTGAGCAGCGCTTATAATAAATTGCCAGAAAAAACAAACGAGGTTTTTGTTGCTCATCCTTTTTTCCCGAATAGAAAAATTTTTAAAACCGGTGATCTCGGCCGATATTTGCCCAGCGGTGAAATCGAATATTTAGGGAGAATAGATCAACAAATTAAGCTGCAAGGACGAAGGGTAGAGCTAGGGGAAATAGAAAACCGTCTGGCAGATTTTCCGGGCATAAAACAGAGTTTGGTAATCAAAAATTCAAATGGTTTGATTTTATATTATACGGGGGCGGAACTGACCGCTAAAGGAATTTATAATTTTTTAAAGAGATTTTTACCGGCATATATGCTGCCTAAATATTACATTCCTTTGCCTAGTTTTCCTTTAAATCGCAGCGGGAAAATCGAAAAAAAATTATTACCTATACCGAACGATAATTTTATGGTTAAAGCCGGAGTCTGTATTTTGGAAACCAAAACAGAAAAAGAACTGGCAAAAATATGGAAAAAATTGTTAGCAATCAAGGAGGTAGGGCGTGAAGATGATTTTTTTGCCTTGGGGGGATATTCTTTATTGGCTGGGCAAATGGTTTTTGAACTGAGAAAACATGGTTTTTCTGTTTCTTTGCCGGATATATTTCGTTATTCACAATTAGCCTCTTTGGCTGAATATCTTGAAAAAAATATATCCCCAAATCCGGTTTTGCCTGGTGGCCGGCCTTTAACCATAATTGGTGATTACTTACGAAAACAACAAAAAGGTTGGCAAATAAATGAAGGGGAGTTAAATTTTTTTGTAAAAAATTTAAATCAGGAGTTTTTAAATAATGCTTGCCGTGAATTGCAGAAAAATTTTCCGGAAAAAAATATCGATTTGGTTTCTTTATCCTCAGAGAGAGGTGTCTCAGATATGGTATTTTACTATGACAAAGAAAAAGAAAATCTAAAAATAATTCGTGACAAAAAGAAAATAAAGGCTTTAGAGTTTTCTAGAATATTAATGAAGTGGCAAAAATTTTATAACCAAAACTTGCTTGGGGCAAACAATTTGGTTTTTACCCCTTTTTGTTCTTATCCGGAATATTATCATTGCATCCATGCGAGTTTTTATGAGATAGCAATGGCACAAACACAAAGATTTTTTTCAAGCAGTTTGGCGCCGGCTTTTGATTATTTTATTTTACCAAATTATTGTTTAATCAATGACCAAGAAAGACGAGATAATGATTTCAACGCTTTATTGCTCGGCAAACCAAGCATTTATATGAGTGCCAAGCGTTTAGGGATACAATATAGTTTGAATAAAGTTTCTGATGAGCAAAAAGCGAAAACTTTTCTCAAACAAAATCATGACAATATTTTCCTCTTGATTGGAAATAATTATTATTTGCCTTCAAGTTCATATTATCATCGTCCCGATTTTATTGATTATTTAAATGAAGGTCGCAATTTGGTTTCAATGAATTATTCTATTTTTCAAGAAAATGGCGATAAAATATATTATTATTCAGCGAATCTTAATTGTATCGGCCAAATTGATTCAGAAGACTTTATTGGTTATTGGCTTAATTTTAAGAATTTTAACGGTCCGACAGATCCGGTTTTGGATTTTTCTTTTCATTATATAAATTTTAGGGGAATGGAAAAAATCCCTGAATTTCGTCTGTCTGATTATTATGAGGTTTTGTTATCAAATATTGAAGAATATTTCCGTTCATGGTCGATAGTCGGGGGACCAAATTTTGGATTCAAAAAAATATTTTTTGGAAAATCTGCCTGGGAAGAGTATTGTCGTGATATCAGGTTAAACCTGTCAGGTGAAGAAAATTCAATTGCTGATATTACAATTATTGATATGTTTAAGCGTTTGGAAAAACCGAACTTGTTTCTGAAGGATTTACTTAATGATATTGCCCCACTTAATGATGATTTTGTAGTTTATCTTGATGACTTATCAATCATTTTGAGTGACAGCGATAAAATTTTTGAAAAATTGTATAAATTTGTTAAAGAGTCTAAAATTGAATATGAACCGATCATTACGCTCTTGCCCAGCGCGGCAGCTCGCTCCCGTAAATTTTTAACTAGAAAGATGAAGGAAGATTTGATAGAAGCAGTAGAGATTTTAATGAAAAAACAAGAGAGTCTATTATCAGCTATGCAAGCGAGATTAAAAACCTTGATTTAAATATATGAATAATTTTGAAACTATTTTTAATAATATCGTTTCACGACGCAGTATTCGTCGTTTTAACGATAAGGAGATAGATGAAGCTACTTTCTTGAAGTTAATTGAAGCCGCCTCCTGGGCACCCAATGGTTGTCGTGCCGAAGCTTGGTTTTTTTATGTCATCAGCAATCCCGAGAAACTAGAAGCAATGCGCTCAGCGGTCATCGCCACCAATCCAAAATCGGAATTTTATAAACAGTATCAGATTTTTCATAACGCTCGTTATGTGATTTCGGCCTGCATCAATATGGAGCGACGTTGGTATCACCGAGATTTTGATCCGAACAAGCGTGAAGGCGAAGCGATTGATAATCCTGATTATTTTAGTTTGGCCGCGGCGGTAGAAAATTTATTATTGGCAGCACATGCCGCGGGGTTAGGGGCTTGTTGGATTGGCGTGTCAGAAGCTTTTCGTCCGGCCCTGGAAAAAGAAATCGGCATAGAAGCTCCGTATGTCTTGGCCGTGAATATCGCGATTGGTCATTACGATGATATTCCCAGTGCGCCACGTCGC
>Ga0074195_1004683_pt1 | contig 11036 bp, 5 predicted proteins | sample EPASupsiteHSE623_FD_64525 | JGI IMG/M metagenome (GOLD analysis project Ga0074195, IMG submission 64525) | Bioremediated contaminated groundwater from EPA Superfund site, New Mexico - Sample HSE6-23 | ecosystem: Environmental > Aquatic > Deep subsurface > Groundwater > Contaminated ... | reverse complement strand
AAATCGGAGAATTGTGCAGCCAATACCGTAAATCTTTCAGGAGTTGAAAATGCGTACCCATATTCAAAACCAAGCACGCCATACTCCGATAACAGTGAATTGTAAATGCTCAACCTTGCCTGGCCAGGGGATATATGTTCAAGCGGAATAAATTTTTCTTCAGAATCCTCAACGGTCAGAACGGCATGCCGGTGGCTGAAGGTACCACGTTGAACGTCCTGTCCGCTGAGCCTAACAGGGTGTCCTTCCTTCACCAGGGAACCATAGGCCAGTAATTCACCCATCGCCCAATCGAGTTTCCCCTCCTGCAGCATTGCCTTACGGTCGTCCTGCATTTTAATGATCTTACGAAAAAAGGTCTTTCCCTCAGGTAACGACGTCAGTTTTCGACCAATTTCAAGTAATTCTGCCTCCGTAATTCCGGTGGCTGGTGAATTTAGAAAATCAGCCGGGCCAGCCTTTCGCAATCCCTCCCATTTTTCGCCCAGGAAGGGCGTGATGTCTCCTTTGATAATGGTTTTAGCGGTCTCGAAACCGTGATCCAGTATCTTGTTGATCTCAGCTTTCATCTGCGGGACATCCAGAGATGCGATCAGGTTTTCATCCTCCAGCTTTTTCAGGTAAATCTCCAGTGGATCAGGATGCTGTTCAATGATTTTATATAATATCGGCTGGGTGAACCGCGGCTCATCACTTTCGTTATGCCCGTATTTCCGGTATCCAAGGAGATCGATGAAGATATCCTTTTGAAACTGCGCATGGAATTCCATGGCAAGCTGAACCGTATAAACCACTGCTTCAACATCATCGGCATTCACATGGAAAATGGGCGATTGGATGGTCTTGGCAACATCCGTGCAGTAAACACTAGAGCGTCCGTCAAGGTAGTTAGTGGTAAACCCGATCTGGTTGTTTACCACCAGGTGGATGGTCCCGCCGGTTTTATAACCGTCGAGGTCGGCCATCTGTATCATTTCATAGATGATCCCCTGTCCCGAGATGGAGGCATCACCGTGAATCAGGATCGGCGCAACCTTCGTGTTGTCGCCTTTAAAAGCATCATCAATTTTGGCCCTGCAAATGCCTTCCACCACCGGGTTGACTGTTTCAAGATGTGATGGATTTGGCGCCAGGGTAAGGTGTATTTTCCTGTTGGTTGTGGTTGTTATGTCACTGGAATATCCAAGGTGGTATTTTACATCGCCCAGCAGGTCGTCATCCTCATATTCTTTTCCTTCGAATTCCGAAAAAATTTGTGTAAATGGCTTGTGCATGATATTCCCGAGCACATTCAACCTTCCGCGGTGGGCCATTCCAAGCACAAATTCACTGATGCCAAGTTCGGCACCCTTCTGAATGACCGCTTCCAATGCAGGGATGAGCGCTTCAACCCCTTCCAGTGAAAAACTCTTCTGTCCGGGAAATTTCTTATGGATGAATTTTTCGAAAAGGACACCATCGGCTAATTTTCGAAGTATCGATCTTTTTTCATCCAGGGAAAACCGTGGGGTGTTGCGACCTGGTTCCATTTTTTCACGGAACCATTCGACGATTTCGGGCCGGCGGATATACTGATATTCAACCCCGATCGACTGGCAATAGGTTGTTTGCAGATGTGTGATGATGTCATTCAGCTTTGCATTCCCCAGTCCCAATTCCTTTCCGGCCTGGTAGGTTTTCTGCAAATCATCCTGCGAAAGTCCGAAATTCTCAATGTCGAGGGTTGGCGAATACTTACGCCGGGTCCTCACCGGGTTGGTTTTTGTAAAGAGATGACCGCGCGAACGGTATCCGTTAATCAGGTTGATCACTTTGAATTCATTGGGAACGATGTAAGCCTGCCCCTGTTCTGCCTTGAAATTGGTTTGGCAAAACTCAAATCCTTCAAAAAATTTCCGCCAGGATTCGTCAACAGATGCAGGATCCTGTTTGTACTGTTCGTAAAGCCCGTCAATCACGGAATTGTCGGGCTGATTCAGATAATTGAATTTATCCATGGTGACTCATTATCGTTTCCGTGTCAAATATACAGATAATTGAATAATTGATGGAGTTTATTGTTGGGTGGGAAACTCGTAAATTGTAAGTTGTTAAGTCATTGAAATTTCGGGTAAAGTTGTTATCTTTGCATCGCAAAAAAATGAATAAATGGAAGACATCAAAGAGTACGTTAACTTACACAAAGATAGGTTTTTACAAGAATTATTCGGGTTGATCCGGATTCCATCCATCAGTTCCGTGGCGGAGAATAAAGATGATATGGTGCGTGCTGCCGAATACTGGCGGAAAACACTGCGCGAGGCAGGTTGTGACCGGAGTGAAATCTTCCCGACCAAGGGGAATCCGATTGTATTTGGTGAAAAGATCATAGATCCCCTTTTACCGACCATCCTGGTCTATGCCCATTATGACGTCATGCCGGTTGACCCGGTGGGATTGTGGGAATCACAGCCTTTTAAGCCTGAAGTCCGCAATGGCAAGATCTATGCACGCGGGGCAGATGACGATAAGGGACAGTCGTTCATGCATGCCAAAGCGTTTGAGTTGATGGTCCGCACCAATACCCTTCCGTGTAATGTGAAATTCATGATTGAGGGCGAAGAAGAGGTAGGCTCCATGAATATTGGTCCATTCTGCAGGGAATATAAGGAGATGCTGAAATCAGATATCATCCTGGTTTCCGATACGAGCATGATTGGTCTGCAAAGTCCTTCCATTACTGTTGGATTGCGAGGTTTAGCGTATATGCAGGTTGAACTCACCGGACCGAACATCGATCTGCATTCAGGTATCTTTGGTGGCGCTGTTGCCAATCCGATCAATGCCCTGACCAAGCTGATAGCCTCCCTGACCGATGAAAATGGCAGGATCACCATCCCGGGATTTTACGATGATGTTGTTGAAATCACCCGCGAAGAGCGAAATGAAATGGCCAAGGCTCCCTTCGATGAGGCACAGTATAAGAAGAATCTGGATGTCGCTGAACTTTATGGCGAATCAGGTTTTTCGACCAAGGAGCGCACTGGGATTCGTCCAACACTGGATGTGAACGGCATCTGGGGCGGATATACTGCTGAAGGCACCAAGACTGTTTTACCATCGAAGGCCTTTGCAAAAATATCAATGCGCCTGGTGCCAAATCAGGATTACGTGAAAATCGGGGAGTTATTTGAAAAGTATTTCACTTCGATCACACCAAAAACCGTGAAGGTAAAGGTTGAGGCGCTGCATGGCGGGCAAGCATACGTATCACCCATTGATACAATTGGTTACAAGGCTGCAAGCAAGGCAATAGAAACCGTTTTGGGTAAAAAACCGATCCCTGTCCGCAGTGGTGGAAGCATCCCAATCATTCCACAGTTTGAGGAGATTCTGGGGGTTAAATCAATATTACTCGGATTTGGCCTCGAATCGGATGCGTGTCATTCTCCCAATGAAAATTACCCGCTTGATAATTTCTTCAAGGGCATTGAGACGATTCCCTATTTCTACAAATATTTTACGGAAATGTGGAAGGGAAAATTACAATAAAAATCATTCCCTGATAAATTTCCTTGTTGAAATGGTGTTTCCTGATTGGAAGCGTGCCATGTAAAATCCCGATGGCCAACTTGAAACATCAATTTCCTCGATGTTGTTCCCAACGAAAACCTTTACGCCCAGAGAATTCAGGATGGTAATGGAAAAATCCTGTAAGTTTATTTTACGCGTTGCACTCCCTGACCCGGCATTGTAAATGAAAATTTTATCGGAACAGGGATTGGGCGATACACTGAATTTATCCTTTTCTGATTCCATCATCCCCACTGTCTGAAAGGAGAACATCACCGGGTATGAAAAGGCGCCCGGCATGAAACCATTGTCAATGGCCTGCACCCTGAAATAATATGTACCAGTGGGAATACCTGCGATGATCCAGCTTGTATCAGCGCTTGCATTGCCCGGGGCGACGATGGTTCGTGAACCGCTAATCGGTTCGGCCATTGGAGATAATATGTCGAAAACTTCAGGCTGGGTTCCAATGCAGATATTGTATGAAAGTGCATTTTTCGGTGTTTGCAAATCACTGGAACTGTTCCAGACGAATACGATGCGGTCATTCTCAACAGAAGCAGTTGCACCACCAGGGATATCCGGGGGGGTATTGGTGGTAAAGGTGGTGTCACCCAGGGTGTTCAGGAATATATCCGTTCTGGGCGCTTCAAAGGCATCCATCCCGGTAAAGAGAAGGTCGGCAAATCCGTCGTTGTTGTAATCACCCCAGAACACTGCACCCTGTTTGAATCCGGGGAGCAGGGTACTCATGTTGAAAAAATCCATGGATCCAAGGTTCTGCAGGACGATTGTGCCAGCAGTCCCGCCACAACCGGGATTTCTGCCAATCACCACGATATCGATCAGTCCATCGGCATCGAAATCGCCCAGGTCGATGGAGGAATTTAGCAGGTTAGCCAGATTGGCATCCAATTTAGTAAAGTGATCGTGCCCATCGTTACGGTAAAGAAGGGAATAGCCATCCACATATAAATCAGTACCGGTCATCACCAAATCCTGGTCCCCGTCATTATCCAGGTCGGCCCATTTAACCTGTCCCCCGTAAAGTCCGAGAAAAGGTTCTGGCATGATATTTACCTCTGTGAATACGCCATCATTGTTTCTGAAGAGTTTGCTAACCATGCCGCCGCCCGTATCACCGCATAGCATGGCATCCAACTGTCCGTCGTTATTGAAATCCACCCATGTAACCATTGCGCTTTGAATGGTGGGAAACGGGGCCCCGATATTTACAAACTGATCGTTGCCGTCGTTCCGGAAAATTGCTGCCATAAGGTTACCCGCAATGAGCAGGTCAAGATCTCCGTCGTTATCGTAATCGCCCCATGAGGCCTGGCCATCAGGCACATCCGGTAAAATTATCCCTGAATCAGAAAAAGTTCCATTGGTGTTTTTATAGATTCGGGTAAATGGTGTTCCCAGGAGATCCATTCCGGTAAGGATCAGATCAAGGTCTCCATCGTTATTGTAGTCACCCCATTCAATGGATCCGTTATGCAGAGGAAGCAGGTTGGCCTGGATATCAGTGAAATGACCATTATCATTCCGGAGAATACTGGTTAGCAGATTATTCCCCTCTGCGCCGGTAATGGCCAGGTCAAGATCCCCGTCCTGATCGAAATCGCCCCAGGCACATGCGCTGTATCCCATCTGGGGTAAGGCAATGTTAGCCTGGGAAAAGGGTGGCTGCTGCGCATATGTATATCCAAGGAGAAAAAGGAAAAAAAATGTGACTGCTAAACGCAGGGGGAAGTCAGGCTTTACTGGCTTTGGTTCCGCTTTGAAAATCAAAAAATGCCTCATGTTAATGTTGCTTTTTGAAGTTGTCAATCCCTGTATCCAAAAACTTTACAAAACCGTCAATGTCCAGGTCATAGGCATGAGGTTTTGTCAGCAGGTTTCCGGATGTATCCAATAAAACATAATATGGCTGGGAATTTACATTGAAACGTGTGATCTGGAAGTCGGCAAATATCTTGCCGATAGTCTTTTTAACCTTTTTGTCATATGTCGATGTGATCCACTCATTTTCAGGAAGTTCACTTTTATCATCCACGTAAAGGGCGGTTACGATATAATTTTCACGCAGGCGTTTCAGTACTTTTGGATCGGACCAGACATTGGCTTCCATTTCACGGCAGTTCACACATCCATGGCCGGTAAAGTCGATGAAGAGCGGTTTGTTCTGCTTTTTGGCACATGCAAGGGCTTGCTGATAATCGAAATAGCCTTCGAGTCCATGGGGAAGTTTGAGGAAATCGGCATATTTGGGTTTGTCGCAGAGGGTTGATGGCGCTCCGCCTCCCAAACTGGCAGCGCTGACTTCTGATTTTACGATGGCATTGATGTCGAAATCCTGGTAGGTTGTTGGCGGAAGATATCCGGATAAGGCTTTAAGTGGCGCTCCCCACATCCCGGGGATCATATAAACGACAAAAGCAAATACCACTATTGCCAGGCCGATCCGGGGCACACTGATGAATGGCTGATCTGAGTCATGGTTGAATTTTAATTTTCCCAGGAGATACATTCCCATCAGGAAAAAAATCACGATCCAGAAGGCAAGGTATATTTCACGGTCGAGAATATGCCAGTGGTAGGTTTGATCGGCGATACTGAGGAATTTCAGTCCCAGCGCCAATTCGAGAAATCCGAGCACGACTTTGACTGAATTCAGCCAGCCACCCGATTTGGGGAGGCCTGCAAGAAGGGATGGAAAGAAGGCAAAAAGACCGAATGGAAGGGCAAATGCGAGCGAGAATCCCAACATTCCGATAATGGGCATGAGGATATGACCCCCGGCTGCTTTTACCAGGATGGCTCCGACGATCGGACCAGTACAGGAAAAAGAAACGAGTACCAATGTAAATGCCATGAAAAAGGCCCCCCCGAAGCCACCCTTATCGGCCTGCTTATCAGCTTTATTTACAACCCAGCTTGGAAGTGTAATTTCAAACATACCGAGGAATGAAGCGGCAAAAACCATAAAGATTACAAAAAAGAAAACGTTGGGGATCCAATGGGTGCTGATGAAATTGCTAAAGTTGGCGCCGAGGGTAACGGCAACAAGAACACCGAGCACCATATAAATTATAATGATTGAAAGTCCGTAGACGATGGCCTCCATCCTCGCTTTCCGTTTGCTTGTTGTGTCATGCATAAAGAAGGTCACCGTCATTGGGATCATTGGGAAAACACATGGGGTGACGATGGCTAAAAGTCCCGCCAGGAATGAGATGAGAAAAAACCAAAGCAGTGATTCATCGGCTGCCTTGTCGGCATCAGTTTCAGCGAATTTCGCGTGTTGATCCTGTTTTGCCACGGAATCCAATCTGGCAGCGGCGGCGGTCGCATCCTTTATTGAATCATCATTGGCAATAGATTGTGCTTCAGTAATTTCCGTGGTGGCAGGTGCAACTGCACCGGGATTTCCCTTGACGGTCAGTTCAAATTCGACATCATTGGGAGGTAAGCATTGCTTGTCGTCGCAACACATAAAGTTTACGACACCTTTGACCACAAAATCTTTTGTGCTTAATACTTTGATTTTTTGCTTAAAAACGACTTTGTCGGCAAAAAACTTGAGGACCATGTCGAAATTGGGATCGTTTTCCTCAATTGCCTTAGGTTCCTGCACGTTGCCAACCAATTCATAGTGCTTGCTTTTAGTAAATGAAAAGGTCGTAGGGATGGGGCCTCCCTTGGGAATGTCCTGGGAATAGACATGCCAGCCTTGATCGGCCTTGGCGGTGATAATCAATGTTGCCTCTTCTGGTTTAACCTGTTCGACCTTAAAGCTCCATTTTACGGGATCAAGGATCTGTGAGAATGCTATAACCGGGATAAGTAGTGTGACCAGCAGGCCAAGACATACCTTTTTCATAATTCAAATTATATTAACAGGGATTTATTTAGAGGTGCAAATTTAGGGAAAATAGTGATAATATCGTGACAGTCATGACGAAATCGTGACAATATCGTGACAGTCATGACAAAGTCGTGATAACATCTTGAGTCGAAACAAAATGTCGACAGTCGTGACAATGGTTATGTGTCAGGCGTTTCTGTTGTCATTACAATTAAAATGCGCTTTGTCTTCGGGGTGATTCTGAAACGGTGGTCGATGCGATGACCAATAATCCAGAGAATTTTCTTTTCTGAACATAACAACCAGCAGTTCTCCTTTTCGGGGAGTGATAACTTCTGGTCGATAAAGAAGTCGCTCAGTTTTTTCTTCCGGTTCAATCCGTAGGGATAAAAAACATCACCGGGTTCCCATTTTCTGAGGCAGAGCGGGAAGGAGATTTTATCACCATCAAGACTTGCCACCATTTTGGAGATTGGGATCTCGTAACTTGATGGTTGTTCGTGTTTTATAAAAACAAGTGAAATGGGGATCTTCATTGATTTCCGCTTTTTGAAATCCTGAATGAAGAATTTTTCACCCGGAGTTATTGCCTTTAATGGCTGAATTATCAGTTGTTGTCTGTTTATTACGAGCCGCCAGGATGCCGTAAGAAATATCTTGCTGCTCTTATTGCCGCTTTTATTGCGGAGACAATTGATGATGTTGCCTACCTGGCTCTGATTGAATCCGAAGGGGGAGAGTAATTCCCACGACAGGGTCATGAGTGGTTCGGAGTTGATGAGCTTGTGGATGTCTATGATAAACCCTGATCCTGTTTTTTTCATCACTTTCATCTGCCAATCCTGAATTTCCTGGCCAGCAATCCATTCAATATCTGCGATCCGTCTGATGGTCGTGGTCAGCTGATTGCTGAAGTCCGGATTCATTTCATGGATCACCGGAATCAATTCATGCCGGATTTTATTTCTGAGGTATTTTATAGTGGCATTGCTGCTGTCGGAGCGGTAATGGAGGTTATTGGACAACGCAAATTCGGCGATGTCGTTCCGGTATGCAAACAGAAGGGGGCGAATCACATTTCCCTGCCTGAGTGGGATGCCATGAAGTCCTGCAATACCTGTTCCCCGGATGAGATTGATGAAAAAAGTTTCGACCTGGTCATCGAGGTGGTGCGCCGTGGCGACAAGGTCGAAATTTTCCTGAATCCGGATGGTTTCAAACCATGCATATCTCAGTTCCCTCGCAGCCATCTGCACTGAAATGCCCTGATTGTGCGCGAATGCGAGTGTGTCGAACCTGCGGGTAAAACAGGGCACCTTGTATTTTAGTGCCAATCCGGTTACAAATAGCTCATCCTCATCACTTTCATCTCCCCTGAGTCCAAAATTGCAGTGGGCTATACCAAACTTGATTTGTGACTTATGAAACAGCTCTGCCATGACCACGGAATCAATGCCTCCGCTGATAGCGAGCAGGATACGATAATTCTTTTCCAGCAGGTTGTTATCCCTGATAAACGCATTGAATTTAAGAATCATGTAACAAAGGTATAAAATACTGGTTTTATAAGATGAAACAACGCATAAACCTGTCAGGATAAAAACTAATTCATTCCCTGGATGGAAAATAATTCCGGCTGATCTAATTCCGAATTCCTTTATCTTTATGGACCTTTTTTGGGACTGTTTTCAAATGCGGGAAACGTAGTGTAATAGCTTCAGGAACAGGCCTGAGGACATTTTTATAAAATGCATGCAAAAGAAATTTCAAGGTTAAGGTTATGACTTGGCAAATCAACTATATCACCTGGATTCATGTGATCACAGGAATTATCAGTTTGCAGCTTGTTTTTACGGTTTACAACATGTGGAAAATAAAGGGACGTAAGCCATTTGTATGGATGATGACCCTTGCGACCTTCTGGTCATTGGTTCTGTCGTTTGAATCGGCTGCTCCAACCATTGCCGATAAAATTACCTGGTCTCAGTTCGAATATTTTTCAAATATGGGAATTCCATTGATGTTCCTTCTGTTTGTGCTCTCTTATAATTTTGATGATGCCACCTTTCTTAGAAAAAATTTCTGGTTATTCTGGATCATACCGGTAATCACAATTTTGCTGGTTTTTACCAATCAATACCATCAGTTAATCTGGACTGGTTTCTCCTGGAGTCCGAACGGAAATAATATTTTGGTTTATCACCACGGATTTGCGTTTTATATATCCATGTCCTATTCGATTGCCTTGATAGTGCTTGGAAATATTTTTCTCTTATATTTCATCCGGAAACGTCCGAAATATTATAGATCAAGAGCATGGTTTCTTATGCTGGCCTCCGGCTTTCCATTGATAACCGGTTTAATATATACATTAGGCCTGAGTCCTGTTGAGGGACTTGATATTTCGCCGATGGGCATCCTTATTGCCGGAATGATTTTTTTCTGGGGTATTTCACACGGTCAGCTTTTCGATATTGTTCCTTTCAGTCACCAGTTGATGATTGAAAAAATGAACGACGGTGTAATTATTATTGATGACAGGGATTTCATCATGGATATCAGTCCGGTTGCGATCAAAGCACTCAAGGTCAGTGAATTTATCACAGGGAGGAAACTGGATCTCGTATTTCCTGTTCTAAACACTGCTGTTATAGGGATAGACCGGCACACAGAGCTTCGTAAAGAGGTCCGTTTCGATATTCCTGAGCCACGATGGTTTGAAATGACACGTTACCCTCTTACGGAAGGCAAGGATAAATTCCTCGGCAGTATGCTCATTTTGCATGATATCACGCACCGGAAACGAACGGAAGCCCAATTGCAGAAACTGGCGGAGGAACTCACAGAGTTAAATAACATGAAGGACCGCCTCTATTCTATCATTGGCCATGATTTAAGAAGTCCATTCAATTCCATCATGGGATTCTCACAATTGCTTGCAGAATCTTATGATGATTTTTCGGATGAGGAGCGCAAACAGTTTGCACATAATATCAATATTGCTTCGCGGAGCGCTTTCAACCTGCTTGAGAACTTGCTCGAATGGTCTGCAGCCCAGCTTGGAAAAACAGCCTATGCTCCTGAAGAGTTGAATCTTAACCTGATGGTTCATGAAACATTTTTGCTGCTGCAGTTTAATGCTCAAAAGAAGGAGATTGCACTTTATAATTCGGTACCTCCTGACATGATGATATTTGCTGACCGAAACATGATCATGACAGTGATAAGAAACCTCATATCAAACGGGATTAAATTCACGCCAAACGGAGGAAGGGTTGAGGTTCTGGCAATTCATCACAATGGCAGGATCGATATAACTGTTGCCGACAATGGTATTGGAATGACAAAGTCAATGATCGACAAGTTATTCAGGATCGAAACGCTGCTTTCGACACCAGGAACTGAAAATGAAAAAGGTACCGGCCTTGGTTTGATCCTTTCCAAGGAATTCATTGCAAAGCACAATGGGGCGATACGTGTAATCAGCGAACCTGGCCAGGGATGCCGGTTTATAGTTTCCTTACCTGTTCGTATGCCAGCTAACCAACTTTAAATCTCCCAGGTATCCCCTGAATTCAGCAGGTCATCGACATTCTTTATTTTTTAATTCTCT
>Ga0074195_1004681_pt1 | contig 11042 bp, 10 predicted proteins | sample EPASupsiteHSE623_FD_64525 | JGI IMG/M metagenome (GOLD analysis project Ga0074195, IMG submission 64525) | Bioremediated contaminated groundwater from EPA Superfund site, New Mexico - Sample HSE6-23 | ecosystem: Environmental > Aquatic > Deep subsurface > Groundwater > Contaminated ... | reverse complement strand
ATGCCATAGGTATCGATGTGGCTCGGACGGCCGATGGTGGTGCTTTCCAGCGTGTAGGGGAGCGTCGTCACGGTGTAGGCCGCCTCGCAGGAACCGACCACTTCGACGCCGGAGCAGACACCGTCGGTGCAGGTCTCGGTGTTGGTGTAGTCGTAGCCGTCGGCGCACTCTTCGCCGTTGACCGTGGTGTAATCCTCGGCGGGGCAGTCGACATTCGCGCCGTCACAGACCTCGTCGGCATCGCACACATCGACGGCGGCGCGGCAGACGGTGTCGGTACCGGCAAGGAGATCGACCGGACAGTTCCCGGCGCCGTCGCAGGTCTCGGCCGGATCGCACACGCCGGTGGAGATGTGGCAGACGGTCGTATCGAGGGCGAAGTTGTCAAGGCAGGTGCCGCTACCGTCGCAGGTGTCGGGCGCGTTGCAGGTGGTGTCGGTAGTATCGCCGCAGGGCATGTCGGCCGCGACGAACTCATTCGCGGGACAGGTGGCGGCGTTGCCGGGACAGTTCTCGGCGATATCGCACTCGCCGTCGGCGGTGCGGCAGGGGACGGTGTTATCCAGGAATTCGTCGGTCGGGCAGGACTTGTTCGTCCCGTCGCAGTTGTCGGCCACATCGCAGACACCGGCGACCGTGCGGCAGACGACCTCGGATCCCTTCACGCTGTCACCGGGACAGGACTTCGACGAACCGGTGCATTTTTCGGCCGCATCGCAATCGCCGTCGGCGTCACGGCAGACGACGGTATTACCGGCGACATCGTCGATCGGGCAGTCGTTCTCGATGCCGTCGCAGTTCTCGGCGACGTCGCAGTCGCCCGCCTTCGCGTTGCATTCGATGGTGAGTTTCAGGTCGAACGGGCACTCCTTATGGATGCCGTCGCAGGTCTCGGCCGCATCGCATTCCCCGGCGGCGGGACGACAGACCACACCGCTGTTGGCGGCATCGTAAACGCAACCGGTGCCGGCATTGCACGAATCGACGGTGCAGACGTTCAGGTCGTTGCAGACGGTCACGGTCCAGCCGTAGTTGCCGTCGCCCTGCATTTCGCACAGCGCGAAGTTGTTGCCGCCGTCGCATTCCTGATACCCGCTGACGCAGTCGTCGGGATCGATGCAGTGGTCTACCCACACGCCCGATTCGCACTGTTCATAGTGGTCGCCGCGGCCGTTGAGTCCGCAGAGGCTGTCGAGCGGATTAATGGCGCCGTTGTCGCAGTCGATCTTCGCATTGACGCTCTTGACGGCATCCATGGTCACCACGCAGGATGTCGCGGTGCCGGTGCAGGCGCCGGTCCATTCGATGAAATGACTGCCTGGATCGGGATCGACGACCAGCGTCACCCCGGTATCGGCGGTATAATCGTAGGTGCAGGTCGCCCCGCACGAGATGCCGATATCGCTGTCGTCGGCAACCTCGCCGACGCCCGACCCGCTCTTGGTGACGGTCAGGGAGTAATAGGCCGGTCCCGCGTGCAACAGACACGGCAACAGCACACTGACGAAACAAACAAAAAACATTTTCCTCATGATCTATCCCCCGTTCGTTTGGTAAACAGCTCCGAAAAGAGACCAATTCTAATAAATCGCAATATGTCTGTCAACATGTCCGTCAATAAAATAAAAGAGCTAGCGATTCTCTTGTATCGCCGTGCAGAGGTGCGCCACCTCTTCGTCGGTATGCTCCGCCGAAAGCGATATGCGCAGACGGCTCGTGCCCGTCGGCACCGTCGGGGGCCGCACCGGGAGGGCGAGCAGTCCTTTTTCAAGAAGCGCTTCGTAGCGCGCCATCGTTGCGGGGATATCGCCCAGAATAAGCGGCGTTATCTGCGTGGCGGCGGCCGGGATGACCGCGCGGAGTGTCGCGATATGGCGTTGCAGCCGTTCGCGGAGGTGCGCGCCTTCTTCCGACATGACCACCGCGATGGCGGCCGTTGCGGCGGCGCAGACCATCGGCGGGGTGGCGGTGGTGAAGATGAAACTGCGGGCGCGGTTGATGAGGTAGTCTATCACCGCGCGGTCGCCGGCGACATAACCGCCCGAAACGCCGAGCGCTTTTGAGAATGTCCCCATGTCGATGAACGCGGCGCCCGCGAGCCCCCGCTCCTCCATCATCCCAGCGCCGGTCTTGCCGAAAACACCCGATGCGTGTGCCTCGTCGACGATGAGGAGGGCGTCATGTTTCTTACAGAGCGCGACGATATCTTCGAGCGGCGCAACATCGCCGTCCATGCTGAATATCGTATCGGTGACCACCAGTTTCCGCGCGGCGGTCGACCGCTTCAGGAGCCGTTCGAGGTCGGCGGTATCGTTGTGGCGGTAGCGCTGCAGTTTCGCCCGCGACAGTACCGCGCCGTCGACGATGCTCGCATGGTCGAGTTTGTCGAGGAACAGATCGGTGTCACGGTCGGCAAGCGCCGCGATGATGCCGACATTGGCGCCGTAGCCCGACCCGAAATAGAGCGCCGCCTCACGTTTTTTCCACGCGGCGGTCTTTTCCTCCAGCTCACGTACCCACGGCCCGGTGCCGGTGATGAGCCGTGACGCCGGTGCGCCGACCGGCCACTTCTCCAAAGCATCCTGCGCCGCCTTTTTGAGCGCCGGATGGCTGTCGAGCCCGAGGTAGGAATTGGAGGAGAAATTGACGACGCGCCGCCCCTTAAGCGTGCCGCGCAGGGTCGACCCGTCAGGTATGAACTCGCGCAGGGTCCGCGTGAGTCCCGCCGCCGCCAGTTCGTCGAGCTCTTTTTTGATGAAGTCGTTCATGCGCCGATAGCGGCAATGATCCGCGGCCAGTCGAACCGTTCCTGCAACGCGCCCGCCGCTTCGGGGGTGACCCAACCGGGCCGTTCGGTATCGAGTCCGAGTATGCGCGGCAGGATGCCGATGAGCGGCAGGCCGTTCATCTCCACGAGCATCCGGAGATTGCGTTCGGCCGAGATATCCCCGGCGTCATAGCCCGATACGACGATGCCGGCGATACTGATGCCGCGCCGCCGCAGGTGATCGACCGTCAGATAGGTATGGTTGAGCGTTCCGAGTCCCGGCCGCGCCACGATGAGCGCCGGCTGGCCGAGGTCGGCGATGAGGTCGGCCATGAGATAGTTCGGCGCCAGCGGCACCGCTATCCCGCCCGCCCCTTCGGTGATGAGGAGATGTTCCTTCGCCAATTCGTTCGCCCGCGCCGCGATGGCGGCGGGATCGATGCTCTTCCCCTCTTTTTCGGCGGCAAAGTCGGGCGATACCGGCGTCCGGAAGGCGAAGAGCGATCGCGTTGCGCAGTAGGCGGCAAGGTCTCCCTCAGGTTCGATGAGGCTCCGCGAAAAGGCGAGATCGGCCGGATATTCACGGCCGCCGACGGTGATGAATCCCGATTGTACCGGTTTGAAGTGGATGGCGGGGAAGGCACGGGACCTGAGGCCGCGGACAAGTAGCGTCGAAACGAGTGTCTTGCCGACCCCGGTGTCGGTCGCCGTCACGAACAGTCCGCGCATCCGACACCTCCCGTTCCCGGAGACTTACAATCCGCAGGCGGTCAGCAGTTCTTTGACCTTGTCGGTCCGTTCCCACGGCATCCCGTCGCGGCCGAAGTGGCCGTACGACGCGGTCTTCTTGTAGAGCGGCCGCAGCAGGTCATGCTGGGCGATGATCTGGGCGGGACGCATGTCGAACACCTCGTTGATGGCGTTCTCGATGCGCTGTTCTTCTATCTCGGCGGTGCCGAAGGTATTGACGAATACCGATACCGGACGGGCGACGCCGATGGCGTAGGCGATCTGGACCTCGCACTGTTTGGCGAGCTTCGCCGCGACGACATTCTTGGCGATGTAGCGCGCCATGTAGGAGGCCGAACGGTCGACCTTCGACGGATCCTTGCCCGAGAAGGCGCCGCCGCCGTGACGGCCCCAGCCGCCGTAGGTGTCGACGATGATCTTGCGGCCGGTGAGCCCCGTGTCGGCGACCGGTCCGCCGATGACGAAACGGCCCGTCGGGTTGATGAGATATTCGGTCTTCGCATGGAGCAGGTTGGCCGGGATGATCGGCTTGATGACCTTGGCGATGATCGCCTCTTTGATCTCGGCGTGCGTGGCGCTTTCGAGGTGCTGGGTCGATATGACCACCTTGTCGACCGCGACCGGCTTGCGCCCTTCGTAGCGGACGCTCACCTGCGACTTGCCGTCGGGCAGGACGAAGGGAACGCTCTTGTTCTTGCGCACTTCGGCCAGTTTCCAGCAAAGCTGGTGGGCGAGCAGTATGGGCGTCGGCATGAAATCGGCGTTCTCGTCGGTGGCGTAGCCGAACATGAGCCCCTGATCGCCGGCCCCCTGTTCATGGTTGGCCGAGGTATTGACGCCCATCGCGATGTCGGGCGACTGCTTGTCGAGGGTCGATATGACCCCGCAGGTGTCGGCATCGAAGCCGCAGGTCTTGGTGTCGCTGTAGCCGATCTCGCGGACCGTCTTGCGGACGGTGGCCGGAATGTCGACCCACCCTTCGGTGGTTATCTCGCCGCCTACCACCACCAGCCCGGTGGTGATGAAGGTCTCGCAGGCGACGCGGGAATATTTGTCCTGTTCGAGCATCGCGTCGAGTATCGCATCCGATATCTGATCGGCGACCTTATCGGGATGTCCTTCCGTGACCGATTCCGAAGTGAAAACAAAGGTGCGTTCTTTCATGGCGAGTCCCTCCTAAAAGAAAAAAATCCCCCCCGCCACACAAAGCGACGAGGGGGACGAAGAAACGATCGACATCTCGGTATAAGAACCGGATCTAGCGCTTGCTGAACTGGAAGCGGGCGCGGGCGCTCTTAAGACCGTATTTCTTACGCTCTTTCATGCGCGAGTCGCGGCGGATGAAGCCCTCTTTTTTGAGCGGGGGCCGCAATTCCTTATTATAATCGCACAGCGCGCGGCTGATGCCGTGACGCATCGCTTCGGCCTGAGCCGCGATACCGCCGCCGGAGACCGTCGCAAGGACGTTGAAGCGATTCTCGGTCCCGGTCACCTTGAAGGGAGCGTAGACCTTGATCACATTGCCGTCGGTCATGAAATGATCTTTAAGCTGTTTGCCGTTGACGGTCATTTCGCCGTTGCCGGGGCGCAGGAACACCCGGGCGATAGCCGTCTTCCGTTTACCGGTCGCGTACCACTGTTCCATTCTCTATGCTCCTTTCGTTAGATCTCGATCTTTACCGGCGACTGCGCCTCGTGCGGATGCTCGGCGGTCGCGTAGATCTTGAGTTTCTGCAGAACGGCCCGGCCGAGTTTGTTCTTCGGCAGCATTCCTTTGACCGCGTGCAATACGAGGCTGTCGGGATGACGCGTTTGCATCTCTTTTGCGTTCTTTGTCTTCATGCCGCCCTGATAGCCGGTGTAGCTGTAGTAGATCTTGTCGTCCCACTTGGCGCCGGTCAGGACTATCTTGTCGGCGTTGGTGATGATCACATAATCGCCGCAGTCGACGTGCGGGGTGAAGTACGGTTTATCCTTGCCGCGCAGGATGATCGCGACGCGGGTAGCCAATCTGCCGAGAGTTTTGCCGGTGGCATCTATCTCGAACCATTTGTGCTGCGCGTCCTCTTTTCTGAGGCTTCGTGTAATGTCCATCGTCTAACCTAATCTCAAGTTATCGAAAAAACGGAGTGATAGTACCGACGAAGTGCCCGTTGTCAAGAAAAAAAACTTCTATTGACATACGGCCGCGCATTTATACAATGCCCCCAACAACCGTTCTTATGGAGCACGCCATGGCGAAAGACCGCACCGATATCCCGACGATGCTTACCTATGACGACGTCCTGCTCGTTCCGGCCTATTCCGAGGTGCTGCCGCACGAAACGTCGATAGCCTCGAAACTGACCGCCAAGATAACGCTCAACGCCCCCTTCATGAGCGCCGCGATGGATACCGTCACCGAACACCGGATGGCCATCGCGATGGCGCGCGAAGGCGGCATCGGCATCGTCCACAAGAACATGACCATCGAAGAGCAGGCCCGCGAGATAAAGTCGGTCAAACGCTCCGAGAGCGGCGTGATCACCCAGCCGATCACCATCACCCCCGAAAAGACCCTTCTCGACGCGCTCGATCTGATGAAGATAAACGGCATATCGGGCATCCCGGTGACGCAGAAGAACAAACTCGTCGGCATCGTCACCAACCGCGACCTTCGCTTCGAGACCGATCTGTCCAAGCAGGTGGGCGAGGTGATGACCAAGAAACTCATCACGGTGCAGGACAAATGTTCGGTCGAGGAGGCCAAACGCCTGCTCCACCAGCACCGCATCGAGAAACTGCTGGTGGTCGACAAGAAAGGGGAGCTCATCGGCCTGATCACCACCCGCGACCTCGAGAATCAGGAGAAATATCCCAACGCCGCCAAAGATGCCTACGGGCGTTTGGTGGTTGGCGCCGCCATCAGCGCCACCGACGTGCGGCTGGAGCGGGCCGAGGCGCTCATCGAAGCGGGTTGCGACCTGCTGGTGCTCGATTCGGCGCACGGTCATTCCAAGAATATCATCGCCCGCGTGCGGGACCTCAAGAAGCGCTGGCCGCAGGTCGATGTCATGGCGGGGAACATCGTCACCGCCGAAGCGGCGATCGCCCTTATCGATGCCGGCGCCGACGTGGTCAAGGTGGGCATCGGGCCCGGATCCATCTGCACCACCCGCGTGGTGTCGGGGGTCGGGTTCCCGCAGCTGTCGGCGGTCATGACGGTCGCCGATGCGGCCCACAGCCGCGGCCGGACGCTCGTTGCCGACGGCGGTATCAAGTTCTCGGGCGACATCGTCAAGGGACTCGCGGCGGGCGCCGATGCGGTGATGATGGGCGGCATATTCGCCGGGACCGAAGAATCGCCGGGTGAAACGGTGCTCTATCAGGGGCGTACCTATAAGATGTACCGCGGCATGGGATCGCTGGGCGCCATGAAGCAGGGTTCGGGTGACCGCTACTTCCAGGATCAGGTCCGTGAAGAACAGAAGTTCGTTCCCGAAGGGATCGAGGGGCGCGTCGCTTACAAAGGGGCCGTTTCCGATACGATCTACCAGCTCGCGGGCGGTCTCCGGTCGGGGCTCGGCTATATCGGGGCGAAGGATCTCGCGGCGCTGCGGGCCAATGCGAAGTTCATCCGCATCACCGACGCCGGATTCAAAGAGTCGCACGTTCACGACGTTGCGATAACCAAAGAATCGCCGAATTACCGCGTAGAACGGTAATGCCTTCTCCCCGCGTCCTTCTCATAGATAACTACGATTCCTTTACCTACAATATCTACCAACTTGCCCGCATCGTCGGCGGCGAAGTGACGGTGGTCCGCAACGATGCGGCGACGGTCGATGAGCTGACGCGCGAACGCTGGACCCACCTCATCGTCGGGCCGGGGCCCAAAGGTCCCGCCGACAGCGGCATATCGCTTGATCTCATGGACCATTTCAAAGAGGAACTGCCGATACTGGGCATCTGCCTCGGTATGCAGGCGATGGCCCATCAATACGGCGGCGAGGTGGCGCCGCATGCCCCGGTGCACGGGAAAAAAGATATGATACGCCATCGCAATATGGGCGTTCACGCCGGCATCCCGTCGCCTTTCAAGGCGGCCCGCTACCATTCGCTCGCGGTCACCCGGCTCGACACGACGGTGTTCGAAACGACCGCCGAGAACCTTGACGGGCTCATCATGGGGATACGGCACCGCAGTTACCCGCTGATGGAGGGGGTGCAATACCATCCCGAATCGTTCATGACGCAGTACGGCGACCAGTTGATGGACAACTTCCTGCGGATGCGCTATGAGTTCTAACAGCTCGCCGTTATTCAGGATACACAATATCACGGTGCGGCCCTTCCCGCTTCCCGACACCTTGTCCACCCTTTCGCGGCTGACCGCCGGAAAGAAGAACCGGACCTTCCTTGCGTCGCTCAGTCAGCGCGATTATTTCGGCCGTTTTTCCATCTATGCCGCCGACCCGATACTCACCGCCGCCTACCGCGACGGCAGCCTTATCCTCACCGACCGCGAGGGTTCGTCGGGGGAAAAGATGCCGCTGCCCGATGCCTTCCGCCGTATCTTCGCCCCCATCCCCGGCTCCGAGGGGGCCAGCACCCCCTTCGGCGGGGTCGCCGTCGGCTACATCGCCTACGACAGTTGCCGCTATCTGGAGAAGATCACGCTTCCCGAAGCGCGGCTGCTGACCATTCCCGATCTGGTCTTCCACTTTTCCGACACCTTTATTATAAAGGACCATTTCGATCAGGAGACCTATCTGCTCCTCCTTGAGACCGACCGCTCTCCGCTCCCCGCCGCCCAGCGGGAAGAGCGCATCCCCGCCGAGATCGCGGCGCTCCCGCCGGTCGACCTGTTCCATCCCTTCCCCGACGGCCCGGTCACGGCGCGTGCCCACATCCCGAAAGATCAGTATATCGCCGCGATACGCAAGATACTCGGCTACATCCGCGCCGGCGATGTCTATCAGGTCAACTATGCCCACCCGATCAGCCTGCAAAGCACCGTCGACACCGCGTCGCTCTTCATGCAGTATGTCGAGAAGAACCCGGTCGATTTCGCTGCTTATGGCAACTACGCCGAAATGGAGTTCCTGTCGCTGTCGCCCGAATGTTTCTTCACCCTGTACGAGAATGTCGTCAAGAGTTACCCGATAAAAGGGACCATCGGCCGCGGTACCGATCCCGAACAGGACCTCCGCCTGCGCAAACAACTGCTGTCGAGTGAAAAGGACCTGGCCGAACTCTCCATGATAGTTGACCTTATCCGTAACGATATCGGCAAAATAGCGCTTCCCGGCAGTGTCAAGGTCAAACAGCATGCGTCGCTCGAGACCTTTCACACCCTCTACCACTTATATTCGGTGGTGCAGGGGACGGTCGACCCCGATGACCGGGCGGGACTCCTCACGGCGCTCTTCCCCGGCGGATCGATCACCGGGGCGCCGAAGGTGCGCGCCATGGAGATCATATCGGAACTCGAACCCTACCGGCGCGGCCTCTACACCGGGTCGGTCGGCTGGGCGGGATACGGCAGCGACATGGCCTTCAACATCGCGATACGGACCATCCAGAAAACGGGCGACACCCTCTATTACTGCGCCGGCGGCGGCATCGTCGCCGACTCCGATCCCGAGTTGGAATACGAAGAAACGCTCGTCAAGACCCGCGCTTTCTTCAATATTTTTCCCGAGGTCAAGCTTGTTTCGTGAGGTTGTCGGCCCCTACGCCTTTTTCACCACGGCGCTCGTTCACGACGGCCGCGTCGTGTGGATGAACGACCACCTCGACCGGCTCGAAAAACACGCCGCGCACTTCACTATCCCGTTTGACCGTCATTCTCACGAAACCGAACTCGGAAGGCGGTTCCGGAGCGAATTGGGGTTCCGGCGGCTCCGCGTTTCGTGCCGTCTCGACGACCGTTCGTGGAATATCGAACTTTTCCCGGCGCCGACGCCGGTGGAACGGTTCCGCTGTCGCATCGTTGAGGTGGAGAAACCGCTCGGTCCGTGGAAAACGCTCCCGCGCCGCGACTTTGGACTCGCGGAGGGGGAAGAGGCGATACTCGTCGACACTACCGGCCGCGTGCTCGAAGGGAGCTACACCAACCTGTTCCTTGTCCGTGGAACGACGGTCCTCACGCCGCCCGCCGACGGGACGATACTCCCCGGCATCTGCCGCGCGAAGTTCCTGAATATGCTCCGTCATTTCCGCTACGAGGTGCGAGAAGAACCGTTCGGCGTCGCCGAACTCAAGCGCGGTCAGATACTCCTCACCAACGCCCTGCGCGGCGTAGTGCCCGCTGAACTTATGAGGTCATGATATGTTACAGAAATTGATCCTTGCCAGCGCCAGTCCCCGCCGCCGTGAACTCATGGGCTACTTCCCGATACCGATAGAGGTGGTCGTCCCTGAGGTCGACGAATCGGTCACCCTCGGGATGGGCCCCGCTCCCTTCGCCGTGATGCTCGCCCGGCGCAAGGCGTCTGCGGTCGTTGCTCTGAAAGGCGATAAATATCCAGTGCTTGGTGCCGACACCATCGTCGTGGTCGGCGAAGAGATACTCGGCAAACCGCGCGATGCCGCCGACGCCGTAAGGATGCTCTCACTCCTGTCGGGCCGGACCCATCAGGTCATCACCGGGGTCGCCATTCTGTGGGAAGGAAAGGAGAAGGTCTTCTCGGTCTCGACCGATGTCACTTTTAAACCGCTCACCGAAAAAGAGATCGCCGCCTACATCGCCACCAAAGAGCCGATGGATAAAGCGGGCGCCTACGCCATTCAGGGGACCGGCGGCTTCATGGTCACCACCATCAACGGCTCGGCCTCCAACGTCATCGGCCTTCCCGTCGCCGAGGTCATCACCGCCCTCCAGAACCTCGGCTTCCTCGAAGGACTCGCCCCGAAGTAGGCTCTCAAAAGAACTATAACAAGACAACAATGTCCGCATAGAAAAAATATCCGAGCGATATTCGCGCATTAGTACTATTGTGCAAAAACGCCAGGTGTTTTTATTTGACAACAATTTTTTCTTGTGGTCGTATGCCCTGTTTGGTGGGAGGTTAAGGATACTTACGAAAAAAGCACAAAAAGGCAGAATCCTTTTTATTCGATCATGTATCTTACAAGATAGTTTGGGCATCAAAGATCCGTGGTGTGTTATAGATGTTTCCTCTTTTCAACGTGGATCATGCAAAAAACATATTTGGGGGAGATTGTTCATGAGTCGTCTTGCCGTTGCATTGTTCGTTCTCGCGTGTTGTTTCACCGCGAACCTTTCGGCCGCCGAGCCCTGTCCGACGGGATGGAAGTTCAATACGGCCAACAACCACTGCTACAACCTTGAGGCGACCGCGTCGCCGGTCACATGGGTGCAGGCGAAGGCCGCCTGTGGCGCATACAACGCGCGGACCAAACTCGTGACGCTCGGCGATCAGACCGAGAACGACTATGTTTATAACTACGTCAAGACCGAGAAAGCCTACAACGGCAACATCTGGATCGGCCTCGAAGCGAACGATGCCTATCCGGTGAG
>Ga0074195_1004680_pt1 | contig 11044 bp, 7 predicted proteins | sample EPASupsiteHSE623_FD_64525 | JGI IMG/M metagenome (GOLD analysis project Ga0074195, IMG submission 64525) | Bioremediated contaminated groundwater from EPA Superfund site, New Mexico - Sample HSE6-23 | ecosystem: Environmental > Aquatic > Deep subsurface > Groundwater > Contaminated ... | reverse complement strand
AAGGCTGATACTTTTCCCGTAAAATTTTGCGATCATCCGGAGACAGGATGGTCCGCAGTCCATCGCATCATGTTGCTTAAAATGAGGGAAACCAGACATATTGTTAGTTTAGCCAATAAATCAGCCGGAAAGATAATCAGAACGTTTTGATTAAGCAAGTGTAATGCCAAGCTTGCTTGAGCATGTTTTGCATTCTATATTTAAGTCAAATGTTGCAGTAAAATTAGTGTTGTAAGCAAATAATTTTATCCCGCAATAGTGTGCGATCTTAAAAATGTTTCTATAACACATTTTTCAAAATACAACAAAGTTGTTTGTTAAGAGATTATTACTAATTTTGATGACTTCCATGATAAAATCGACTTTCAATGATCAATTTTTAAACCAATAAAAACTAACATCATGAATGTATATAGGACCAATGAAATCCGGAACATTGCTTTAATAGGTAATGCCGGCTGTGGAAAAACCACCCTCGCTGAAGCCATGCTCTACGAGGGTGGAGTCATTAATCGCAGAGGAGAGGTATCGGCGAAAACGACCGTATCGGATCATTATTTGATTGAACAGGATTATGGGAATTCAGTCTTTTCAACAGTTCTTTATTCTGAATACAATCAAAAGAAGGTCAATATTATTGACACTCCTGGAATGGACGATTTCAGGGGTGCAGTAACTTCTTCCCTGCATGTGACAGGCAGTGCTGTCCTGGTCATTAACACCTCGCATGGCATAGAAGCGGGCACTGAAGCCGGATTTAACCGCATGGAAAAGTTAAAAAAACCATTAGTGATCGTTTTCAACCAGCTTGATCATGAAAATGTAAATTTTGAGCAGTCATTTGAGCAGGCCAGATCCATATTCGGGAACAAAGTGACTTTGGTCCAATTCCCGGTCAATGCAGGTTCCGGTTTTAACGGTATCATTGATGTGTTGAAAATGAAATATTATAAATACCCGGCCGATGGTGGTAAGCCGGAAGTATTGGAAATACCTGCAGAAGAACAGGAAAGGGCAAACGAATTGCACAATGAACTGATTGAAATGGCTGCAGAGAATGATGAATCTTTAATGGAGCTGTTTTTCGAAAAAGGTTCCCTCACCGAAGATGAAATGCGTAAAGGCATTAAACTCGGGATGATGGACCGCAGTCTGTTTCCTGTATTCTGCACGTCAGCAAAAAAGAATATGGGTGTTGGACGCTTGCTCGAGTTCATCTCCAATGTCATCCCTTCTCCTGCCGAAGCAGCTGAAATACCCGAAGTAAACGGCAAGAAACCAAAAATGGATCCTGATGCCCCGACATCGTTGTTTGTTTTCAAAACATCGATCGAACCGCATGTCGGTGAAGTAACCTATTTTAAAGTGATGAGCGGGACTGTCCGGGAAGGTCAGGATCTGATCAATTCAAAAACGCAAAACAAGGAACGGATTTCACAACTTTTTGTATGCGCCGGGAAAAACAGGGTCAAAGTTCCTGAAATAGTTGCCGGTGACATTGGCGCAACAGTCAAATTAAGGGAAACAAAATTAAACCATACGCTTAGCGAAAAAGAAGCCGCCTATCAATTCACTCCGATCGTGTTCCCGACATCCAGGCACAGCGTTGCTTTAAAAGCTGTCAATGAGGCCGATGACGAAAAAGTCTCTGAAATGTTCCAGAAGCTTCATGATGAAGATCCAACCTATATTGTTGAATATTCAAAGGAACTGAAACAGATGATCGTCCACTGTCAGGGTGAATATCACCTCAATGCATTGAACTGGTTTTACAAAAATATTTTCAAACTGGACATTGAATTCCACACCCCGAAAATCCCGTACAGGGAAACCATAACAAAGGGAGCTCAGGCCGATTACCGCCATAAAAAGCAGTCGGGCGGCGCCGGACAGTTTGGTGAAGTTCATATGTATATTGAACCTTATCTGGAGGATGTCCCGCCCAAAAGCATGTTTACACTGAATGGCAAGGAATACAAGCTTTCAGTCCGCGACACCCAGGAATACCCACTTCCCTGGGGAGGTAAACTGGTCTTCCACAACTGCATCGTCGGAGGATCAATTGACGCACGTTTTTTGCCGGCAATTCTGAAAGGGATCATGGAAAAAATGGAGGAAGGTCCGCTGACCGGCTCCTATGCACGCGATATCCGGGTCTATATTTATGACGGTAAAATGCACCCGGTCGATTCAAATGAAATTTCCTTCAGACTGGCAGGAAGAAATGCCTTTTCAAAAGCTTTCCGCGAAGCAGGACCAAAAATTCTCGAGCCGGTCTGCAATCTTGAAGTAATGGCACAAAGCGATAAACTGGGCGATGTGATGGGCGACCTGCAGGGACGCCGCGCCCTGATCATGGGTATGGGCAGTGAAAAAGGATACGAAAAAATCAATGCCAGAGTACCACTGAAAGAAATGTACAAGTATTCCACTTCTTTAAGCTCAATCACACAGGGAAGGGGAATGTTCAGCCTGGAGGTTGCCGGTTACGAAAAGGTACCGCAGGAAATTCAGGATGAACTGCTGGCTGCTTACGCTGCAGAACTTGTTGAAGATTGACATCAATTCTATTTTCGTTGATCTAAGTAAAGGCCTGGGTCTTAACCGATCCAGGCTTTTTAGCTTTCTCCGATCTCCTGTTTCCGGTCTCCCTTCCGGACTTCCGCCTAATCCTCTGTCTATCTTCCCCTTACAATACGCTGACTCTCCAGCTCTTCAGTTTTCCTTCCTTTTGTTAAAAATTCTATTCATTCTGAACAATAAATTCAGGAAATAGGTTTTACCTTTGTAGCGTATATGAAACAGTCATACTTTTGCGACTGTCATCACTATACCCGGTACACTATAACAGAAGATTTTCATTATAAAACGAGCATGTCTTTTACTCACAACAGCTTGTGGTAAAATATTCGTTCGAATTAAACGCCGCAAGGTTTTGTGAAAAATAATTCTGTTGATGTAACGCAGGAGTGTTTGTTTCTTTTAAAGTGTCATATCGTGAACTATCTGGATGAACTAAATGAGCCGCAGCGTGAAGCAGTGACGGCTATTGACGGCCCTTCACTGATTATTGCCGGTGCCGGATCCGGGAAAACCCGGGTCCTCACTTACCGGATCGCGCATTTGCTTAAATCGGGTGTACGTCCTGGCAAAATACTGGCTCTTACCTTTACCAACAAGGCAGCCCGGGAGATGAAAGACCGGATTTCAGCCATTGTCGGACAAAATACAGCCAAATATCTGTGGATGGGAACATTTCATGCCATTTTTGCCCGCATCTTAAGAGTGGAATCAGCAAATACCGGCTATCCTTCCGACTTTACCATTTATGATTCGGCCGATTCAAAGAGCCTTCTCCGGACAATTATCAAGGATATGCAATTTGACGAAAAAGTCTATAAGCCCAATGTGGTTGCAAGCCGTATATCAGCAGCAAAAAACGGCCTGATCACTTCCGTGGCTTACCAGCAGAACAGCCAGATCATGGAATACGACATGAGTATCCGGATGCCGCGAATTACAGAGATTTACAAGGAATATGACCGCAGATGCCTTTTAGCCGGAGCCATGGATTTTGATGATTTACTGCTGAAAACAAACATTCTCTTTCGCGATCATAAAGAAGTGCTTGAAAAATATCAGCGTCACTTCGATTATATTTTGGTGGATGAGTATCAGGATACAAACTTTTCACAGTACCTGATCGTGAAAAATCTGGCCGCGTTGAACCACAATCTTTGCGTGGTTGGTGATGATGCGCAGAGTATCTATTCTTTCAGAGGAGCCCGAATAGAAAATATACTGAACTTTCAGAAAGACTATCCCAAACACAGGATTTTCAAGCTTGAACAGAATTACCGCTCCACCCAGATTATTGTGAATGCAGCAAACAGCATTATCGCAAAAAACAAACGTCAAATCCCCAAAAACGTTTTTTCAAAAAAAGAACAGGGGAAACAAATAAAGGTGATCTCTGCCCTCACTGACAATGAAGAAGGCTATCTGATCGCCAACGAGATCAGCGAAAGCCGCATGCGCCAACACTATCATTATCAGGATTATGCTATTCTGTACCGAACCAACGCGCAGTCGCGTATTTTTGAGGAGGCGTTGCGAAAGCGGAATATTCCTTATAAAATTTATGGTGGGCTTTCTTTTTACCAGCGAAAAGAAATCAAGGATTTGCTTGCATACTTCCGGTTAGTCATTAATCCGAAGGATAATGAAGCATTAAAAAGGATCATCAATTACCCGGCCAGAGGCATTGGAGAGACTACCCTGGGCAAACTGGAACAGGCTTCGCTGGACGAAAATAAAAGCATATTCGAAATGATCACCCGGAACGGAAAAAGTAAGCCGGCTCCGTTCAATCAGGGAATTACAAATAAATTAATTAACTTTGCCCAGCTAATTAATCAATTTGCAGATTCGGCATCTGCTTCCGACGCCTATGAATTGGCAGGCGCCATTGCCACTCAGACAGGATTGATAAAGGATCTCTACAGGGATCAGACTCCGGAGGGGCTTAGCCGTTTTGAAAATATCCAGGAATTATTGAACGGTATCCAGGAATTTACAATCAACGCCAGGGAAGAAGGTTCACCGAATACATTAGCCAGTTATATGCAGGATGTAGCATTGCTGACTGATCAGGACTCGGATAAGGAAGAGGACCGGGACAAAGTAACTATGATGACGGTTCACTCTTCCAAAGGGTTGGAATTTAAAAATGTTTTCATCGTTGGACTGGAAGAAAATCTCTTCCCGTCATTATCCGTGGGAAGCGCACCAACTATAGAATCGTTTGAGGAAGAACGCCGTTTGTTTTATGTGGCATTGACAAGGGCAGAAGAAAATGCATTTCTAAGCTTCGCAAAACAGCGTTATCGCTGGGGGAAACTTGATTTTTGTAACCCAAGCCGGTTTATTGCAGAAATTGATTCACAATATTTGGAGATGCCGGAAGAAAATGATCTGAACTTTGAAAGTGCTTCCCCTGTTACATGGATAAAGCAAAGTCTTTCACCGGTCAATGTAGTTTCTGCAAAACAACCATTAGTTGAACATCAGCAAACGATAACCGGGAAACTGATGAAATTAAGGGAGGCGAAAAAACAGAGCCAAAATTTTGATGGCGATGATCCCCGTGACATACAAGCGGGTATGACGATTGAACATCAACGTTTTGGGCAAGGCAAGGTCCTGCAGGTAGAAGGTTCATTCCCAAATCTGAAAGCGACGGTTTTTTTCCACAATGCAGGGCAGAAGCAGTTATTACTGAAATTTGCGAAACTCAGAATTATTCATTGAACCCTATAAAAAGTTTTGACAGCTGGATTTTTTAATTTAGATTTGCAGCAGGAATTACCTCCAACTGCTTATTATCAAGTTTATTTCCGGTATTTATTACGACCTTTTATTCAATATTTTATTTGACATTTTTTTAAATGGATTACAATTCAAACCGTAAGAAATTACCCCTGCCTGAATATGGCCGGAATCTTCAAAATATGGTTGACCATATCATGACGATTGAGGACAGGGACGAAAGAAACCGTGCAGCCAGAACCATCATTGACATCATGGGTAACATGTATCCCTATCTTCGCGACATCAACGACTTTAAACATAAGTTGTGGGATCACTTGGCCATCATGTCCGACTTTCAGCTTGATATCGATTATCCCTACGAACCACCCAGAAGGGAAACATTCAATGAACCTCCGGGAAGAATTGGATATGACTTTGGAAAGATCAAGCTGCGTCATTACGGGAAAATTATGGAATCGCTTATCGCAAAGGCGGCTAAGTTTGAGAACGGCGAGGAAAAGGAAACATTAATCAAGCTGCTGGCCAACCACATGAAAAAAAGTTACCTTGTCTGGAACAAGGATACCGTTGACGATGAAAAGATTTATGCCGACCTGGAGATCCTTTCGCACGGGCAGATTAAACGTTCCGATCTTGATCTGACTGAAACAAAAGAAATCCTTTTCAGGAACCGCAAAAAAGCTGCACCGATCCGTATTCCCAAAAAGCCGCATCGCAAAATCGATTAACACGTTCTTGAGGGATGGCAACATTTCAAGTTGAAGGAGGCAAGAAATTAAAAGGTCTGCTTGAGCCTCAGGGAGCAAAAAATGAAGCATTGGAAGTGATCTGCGCCACTCTTCTGACTCCCGAAAAAGTAATAATATCCAACATTCCGGAGATCAGTGATGTATTCAAACTGATTGAGATCCTGACTGACCTGGGCGTAAAAATACTGCGGATTAAAAAAGGTTGTTATGCGTTTCAGGCAGATGATCTGAATCTGGCCCATATGCAAACCGAAAAATTTGCGCGGCAAGCTACCAGTTTGCGTGGATCGATCATGATCGTTGGCCCTCTTGTCGCCCGCTTTGGAAAAGCGTTCATCCCACAGCCCGGAGGCGATAAGATTGGACGCCGCAGGCTGGATACTCACTTTATTGGGTTACAGAAGCTGGGAGCCGACTTTCAGTTCGATATACTAAAAAACGCTTACGCGGTGACTGCCGCTAAACTGACAGGTAGTTATATGCTGCTGGAAGAAGCTTCGGTTACCGGAACAGCCAATATTTTAATGGCAGCTGTGCTGGCCGAAGGAAAAACAACGATCTATAATGCCGCCTGTGAACCATACCTTCAGCAATTATCACACATGCTGGTTTCAATGGGAGCCAAAATCAGCGGCATCGGGTCAAATCTTTTGCAGATAGAAGGAGTTCAGTACCTTTCAGGATGTACACACCGGGTTCTGCCTGATATGATCGAAGTAGGCAGTTTTATCGGACTGGCAGCGATGACAGGTTCTGAAATAACCATTTCCAATGCAGGCGTCAGCCATTTGGGCCTTATACCTGACTCATTCCTGAAGCTGGGCATCCATCTGGAAATTAAAGACGACGACATATTGATTCCTGCCCAGGAAGAATATGAAATAGAAACTTTTATCGACGGATCGATCATGACGATCGCCGATGCGATCTGGCCCGGATTGACGCCTGACTTGCTAAGCATTTTCCTGGTAGTGGCGACTCAGGCGAAAGGAACGGTGCTGATCCATCAGAAAATGTTTGAAAGCCGTTTGTTCTTCGTCGATAAACTGATCGACATGGGGGCACAAATCATTTTATGCGATCCGCACCGGGCTACTGTGATCGGTCTGAACCGAAAGCACCAGCTTCGCGGAACAACCATGACATCACCCGATATCCGGGCAGGCGTAGCCCTGCTTATCGCCGCGCTCTCCGCACAAGGAACCAGCAAAATCTTCAACATTGAACAGATTGACCGCGGATATGAGCAGATCGACCGCCGGCTCCAAGCGATCGGTGCTGCAATTGAACGAATTGAGTAGAGGGTTACAGGAGATAACAAGGTCGCAGGGTATACCCTCGCGATACCTTGCTACCATGCAACCCTGAGACCATGTAACCTTACGCGCATTTAAACTCTTTAACAATTTAACAGTTGCCATGTAAACAATTTTGGTTATTCTTGTCAAAAATTACTAATTAGTTAATGATGGGAAGAAAAGGAAAAACAGTAATGGCTCTGCTTTTATTTATAGGGGTTGGAGCTCAGGGCAAAGCAGGGAGCCTGCAAACCGGAACTGAAGTTGGAAACAAAGCCCCCGAAATAATTGAAAAATCACTGAACGGAGAAGAATTAAAGCTCTCGTCACTTCAGGGCAAACTGGTGTTGATCGACTTTTGGGCTGCCTGGTGTCCGCCTTGCCGGAGAGAAAATCCGCATGTCGTTTCCGCCTACGAAAAATACAAGAATATGAGTTTTAAAAACGGTGAAGGTTTTACCATACTTGGTGTATCGCTCGATCACACAAAAGCAGACTGGGAAAAAGCGATAAAAGACGACGGTCTCGTATGGAAAACTCATGTAAGTGACCTGAAAGGCTGGTCGTCCAAACATGCTTCAATTTATGGTGTACGAAGTATTCCTACAAATTTTCTGGTTGATGGGAATGGCATCATTGTCGCTAAAAACCTGAGGGGGAAAGCTCTTGATGAGACACTTGAGCAACTATTAAAATAACATGTCAGGACAGGATATTTTAAGGCAGTGCATCCGTACTGCCTTTCTTTTTTTATACTTTTGTCACCCTCACGGAATTACTAGTGCCATTTTGTCCTTTAACCAGACATGGCAGAATTTTTGTTTATATTGAAACCGTTAATGTAAAAATTCACAGTAAAAATGGCAGACGAAAAAAACATACCTGATCAGGAACAAGCGGCCGAAGAAGTAAAAGAGGCGGCCGGCCAGGAGCAGCAGGAAAATGTTCCTGAAACAAAGGGAGAGAAAAAGGAAGAGAAAAAAGAAGATAAAAAGTCCAAAAAGGACAAAACACACGAGCAGATAGAAAAACTTGAAAAGGAAGTAGCAGAACTGAAGGATAAACACCTCCGCCTTCAGGCTGAGTTTGATAATTTCCGGAAACGTACGCTAAAGGAAAAAATGGAATTGCTGAAATCGGGAGGAGAATCGGTTTTAACAAGTATACTTCCGGTGGTTGATGATTTGGAGAGGGCGCTTGCTGCATTCGGTGAGGTGGAAGATGATAATCCATTTAAAACAGGCATCGTCCTGATATTTAATAAATTTCAGGAATTTCTGAAGCAAAATGGCATTAAGGAAATTGAAGCGAAAGGAAAGGATTTTGATACGGATCTGCATGAAGCGATTACAAAGATCCCTGCGCCTGTCGAAGAGCTGAAGGGCAAAATAGTTGATGTTGTCCAAAAGGGATATTTGCTTAATGAAAAGGTTATTCGTTTTGCCAAAGTTGTGATTGGTGAGTAATCTTAGAAAACATTAAAAAAGCATGGCAAAAAGAGATTATTACGAAGTATTGGGTGTTAGTAAGGAAGCGGGCGCCGAAGAGATCAAGAAGGCTTACCGGAAGAAAGCGATCCTGTATCATCCGGATAAAAATCCGGGCGATAAGGAGGCAGAAGAAAAATTCAAGGAAGCTGCCGAAGCTTACGAGGTGTTGAGTAATCCTCAAAAGAAACAGCGCTATGACCAGTTTGGTCATGCCGGTATGGGCGGAGCGGCCAATGGCTTTAGTCAGCATGACATGTCGATGGACGATATATTCTCCATGTTTGGTGACATCTTTGGTGGTGGTGGATTTGGCGGATTTGGCGGATTTGGCGGTTCACGCAGTCAGGGGCGCCGGGTGCACCGGGGGTCAGATCTGCGTGTAAAAGTCATCCTTACGCTGAATGAGATTGATAAGGGAGTTGAGAAGAAACTGAAATTAAAGAAATATGTCAGTTGCAATGTTTGCCATGGAACAGGAGCAGCCGGAGGATCAGACTATTCGACCTGTTCCACCTGTCATGGAAGTGGCCATGTCACACGCGTAACCAATACCTTACTCGGGCAGATGCAAACAACGACCACCTGTCCTACCTGTAATGGCGAGGGCCAGGTGATTAAAAACAAATGTACCAACTGCGGCGGCGAGGGCGTTGTCCGCGGCGAAGAAGTAGTCAACATCAAGATACCCGCCGGTGTCGGAGAAGGCATGCAACTGAATGTTTCCGGAAAAGGAAATGCGGGCCGTCATGGCGGAGTTAACGGTGACCTGCTGGTGGTGATCCAGGAAGAATCACATCCCGACCTGATCCGTGACGGAAACAACCTCATATACAACCTTTTTATCAACATGCCCGATTTTATACTGGGTACAACCTCCGAGATCCCAACCGTTGACAGTAAGGTAAAAGTAAAAATAGAACCGGGAACCCAACCTGAAAAGATCCTCCGTTTAAGAGGAAAAGGATTACCCGATATTAACGGTTATGGGAAAGGTGATCTGCTTGTGCGGATCCATGCCTGGATACCAAAAAAGATCACACCCGAAGAAAGAAAAATGCTTGAAAGACTCCAGCAATCGCCCAATTTTCAGGACACACCCGGAGCGGGCGACAAAAATTTCTTTGAAAAGATGCGCGACATGTTTGAATAATTGAAATACGCGATGACAACAGCGAAAAAGGTTGCACCTAATATGAGTGCGGCCTTTTTTATTCTTGCAGCTGGAGGGCCTCATCAGCATTACTATAGTTCCTGAACAAACATGCTCCAATTAATAAGTATGAGGGCGAGACCAATTGGCCTCGCCCTCATCATAATCCGGATAAATTCTTTAATTTTTGGTAAACCGGATGTCCGCCAGATAAAGTACAATTTGTTTATCGGCATTATAAGTAAACGACGAGGGTTCGTGTCCAATGTTGAACACGATGACCCGGTTGCGGCGGTTAGAATTGTCACCACCGTCATTTGGCGTCATATTAATGGCATATTCCCGCCATTCGTTCTGAATTTGGCCGGTCTGGATCCAGTTCGACTGATTTTGTGAGACGTCCCAGTTTTGCTGTCCATAGATGCTGTTGTTACCGAAGTTCCACATGTAATTCATCGGACGTATCCAAGGTTGCAGGAATACATTGTTGCTGCCGGCCATAAGCGTCGCTGAACTCCCGCAGAACATCTTAAAGCGGAGTGTCTTATATCGCTGATTATCGTACCGGTATTCCTTCGGCAGGCACATCGCCATCGAGGCGCTTCTCATACGCATCACGCACTTGTAAATATTACTTCCGTCACTTTGGATGAGTTGTTCCAGATGCAGATCGACCGGTTCCCCGTTCACCACTTCGTTGTGGGCATCAAACTTACCAATGTCGGTAAAACCGTCCCTTGGCAAATAGTCTCCTGAATAGTACGCGTACATTTCCCAGTTGTTGTCAACCACTTTACCATTGACGAAAAACTGTGGCGGAATAAACGCGGCATCAGGATAAAGCGGGTCGTTATCCTGTACCAATTCCACCACCCCGCTTTCCACATAGGGAGCCAGGATATCATCCAAAGCCATGGAACGGGGAATGTAACGGACGTGCGTTAATTGTCCCGATTCGAGCAGGTCGGTCAGCGATGCAATGCTCGAAATTTTAATATCCACCGGCTTTTCTACGCGCAGCATGAA
>Ga0074195_1004679_pt1 | contig 11044 bp, 4 predicted proteins | sample EPASupsiteHSE623_FD_64525 | JGI IMG/M metagenome (GOLD analysis project Ga0074195, IMG submission 64525) | Bioremediated contaminated groundwater from EPA Superfund site, New Mexico - Sample HSE6-23 | ecosystem: Environmental > Aquatic > Deep subsurface > Groundwater > Contaminated ... | reverse complement strand
GCGAACAGAAAGAAAAACTAAGCAGGCAGAATATTCTGATGATTTTCGGTATCGGCTTTATTAGTATCTGGCTTAATTTTCTTTTTTGGGTGTATTGTTTGTATATGTACAGACCAACAATTATCAGAACTATAATAAAGCCGATACCGAAAATCATCAGAATATTCTGCCTGCTTAGTTTTTCTTTCTGTTCGCTGATTTCCTTGTCCTTCTGCAGCGATTCAAATCGGCTTTCGAGTATTTTAAGTTCATTTTGCTTTTCTTCTTCGTAAATCGAATCGTTGTAATATTTCTGCTGTTTGAAGTAGTGAAGCGCCAGTTCGAAATTTTTGGTCTCCTGGTAATATTCGTACATTTCGAGGTAAACAGTTTGAAACACTGGTTTCATATTGACCTTTCTGGCCAGATCAAGTGCTTTTTCCAGATATGATTCAGCAGAAGCGTATGCCTTTTTGTTTTTGTATACTCTTCCAATTGAGCAGTATGTAATTGCCAACCCCCAGGTGTCATTGGTCTTTTCGCTTAATTCAGCTGCTTTAAGAAACCATTCCAGAGCTTCGTTGTAATTACCAGAGGCATCATATTGGGAAGCTATGTCGTGATATGAATACGACAACAGATCATCTTCCCCTATGGCTTCCCTTATTTTAAGTGCCCTTTTATGATAATAATCTGCTTTTATGAAATCTCCTTTATTTATATAGATATTTCCTATTTCGTTTAAGGCGTAATTGAGGTCGTTATTGAGTGTGTCGTTATCACATGTATTCATACACATGGTAAAGTATTTCAGAGCTCTGTCGTAATCGAAGGATCTGTATGCAAATCCGAACATCAGATAAATTCTTTCTTTGCTTTTTGTAAGATCGTATTTTTCGGCATATTCAAGTATCTCTGTAAGATCTTCAATTGCTTCCTTGAAAAGTCCGTTTGTAATATTAATATACGCTGCGCTAAGTCTGTCGCGGGCAGATTCTTTATACATTTTTTTTGCATGATATATTCCTGAACTTAAAACAAACATGTCTACAGCGTCGTTGTATAGATTGTAGTTCTGAAGAATAGTGCTTATTTCCTGATAAACATTATTAGATATTGTCTGTTTTGTGTTTTTAAGAATACTTATCGCATCATTCAAATATTTTAAAGCAGAGTCTTTGTTCTGTTCGTATGATACAATTCTGATAATAGCTTTAACTTTAAGACTGTCGTTTTCTGTGATACTATAAAGCTCTTTTAATTTTTTAATATTGCTCTGAGCATCCAGACTGTTAAAATTCAGCGCAAAGACGAGACACAGAAAGAAATATCTGATAAAAGATATCATATTCTGATCCCAATTATTAATACATCATCTATCTGCGGATAATCACCTCTCCATTTGTCGAATGTATCGGAGAGTATCACGCGTTGTTCGTCCATTGGCATCGCACTTATTGACTCAAGCAGTTCCTTGAATGGTTTGTATTTGAATTTTTTCATATCCGGACCGCCGAACTGGTCAGCGAAACCATCGCTGAAAATGTAAAGGACATCTCCCTTTGAAATGTTATGGGTCTGTTTTGTGAACGGGGCCATTTTTGAGTATACAGATACAGGCATTTTGTCGCCCTTTACCTCAATTAAGGCTAAGGAGGAGGCTAAGGCTAAGTTTTCTTTACTTTTCACTTCCTCAGCCTTAGCTTTTTCCTCAGCCTTTACAATGTAAAGAGGATTATTCGCTCCTGCAAACTCAAGAGTGTTTTCTGATGTGTCTATGGTGATAACTACAGAGTCCATCCCATCCTGCTGTTTTACATTTTCACTCTGCTGTTTCATGGCGAGTATTATATTTTCGCGGAGGCGGTTCAGTATTTTGTCCGGTGATGTTATTTGTTCCTTGTTCACTATCTCATTTAGAAAAGCAATACCGAGCATACTCATAAATGCGCCTGGAACACCATGCCCTGTGCAGTCTGCCGCTACAACTATTATTTTTTTACCTGTTTTATTTATCCAGTAAAAGTCGCCCGAAACAATATCACGTGGCCGGTAAAAAATAAAGTAATCTTTTAGTATCAGTTTTACATCTTCTTCTTCGGGGAAAAGAGCAGACTGTATCCTGAAAGCATATTTTATACTGTCGGTTATGTCGCGCTGCTGATGTGCGATTATATCACGTTGTTTGGTTGCAAGGTCACGCTGAGCTGCAATCTCATCGCGCTGAGCTGATATCTCCTCGTTCTTCTGAATTACCTCTTCGTTTTTCTTTTCAAGAAGTGAGTATGCGCGTTTTTTTGCCCTGAACTGACGGTACAGCATAAAAGAGAATACAATAATAAAAGCAAGACCGGCGATAAGTGATATAAGTATCAGTTGTTGTTTTTCTATACGCTGCTCTTTCAGTTTCTGATCTTTTTCAAGTCCCGAGATCATCAGTTCGTTCTTCTCAGTTTCGTATTGTACTTTCATTTCTTCAACGGCCTGTATCTGGTCGTCTTTTACTATCGAGTCTCTCAGATCGGAATATGTTTTAAGATATTCAACAGCTTTAGTGAAATCTTTTTTCCTGTAGTATACTTTAAACAAACGTTGTGCAAGCATAGATATCTTTCTGTTGTTTCCAGATGGTAAAGCAATATCATAAGCTTGTTTATAAATATCGGCGGCCAGATCGTACTTTCCCTGAATGTCGTATACCTCTCCAATTGCAAGGAGATTCTGTGCCCTGCCGTACATGTCGTTCATTTCTTCGGAAATGCTCAGTGATTTATTAAGGTAAAAGAGGGCTTCCCTGAAATCTCCCTTATCTGCATAGAATCGTCCCATACCGTTACATGTCATTGCTATCCCGCGGCTGTCGTTTGAACTCTCCCATGTCTTTAATGCAAGTTCCAGATATTTTTTTGCCGAGTCGGGCATTTCGGTCCGTGCATAAACCAGCCCGATATTGTTGTATGTGTTACCGATCCCCGGAACATTCCCTACTTTTATCTGTGCAATGTTTGATTTGATAAAATATTTCAGGGCATTTTTCCAGTCTTCGTTCTGGGCGTATGTTATTCCAATGTTGTTTGTTGAATTTGCAATCCCGGTCTGGTCACCAAGCTCTTCATAAATCCTTGAGGCGTTAATGTAATTCTCAACACATTTAAGGTTGTCGCCCTTTTCTTCGTATACATTTGCCATGCTCATGTATATGTCGGCCATCAGATTCTTTAAGCCATTGGAGTATGCAACGGAATAAGATGAATCGTAATATGACAGAGCCGGACTGTAATCGCCTTTGTAAAAATACGACAGGCCGTTAAAGTAATAGTATTTAAAAAGTGCTTCGGGTGCCTTTTCCTTATCGTATATCAGTTTTAAAAGTTTTGTCCTAGAAAAGATCTGATCGGGTTTCGTTTTTACAGTATACAGGCAAAGATTGCAAACAGCATCGAGCCTTTCTTTTCCGGAAGAGGTTTTAATTACATTAATCATACTGTCTTCAGGAGCTACTGTTTGTGCAAGGACTGGAGCTGTTAGAATAAAGAAGCCGGAAAGAAGACTTATTAGAACTGAAACTTTCTTACGCTGATGTGTCATATCAGATTGATTGCTTTGTAAAAATAAGTAATTTTTTTAAGATACGATTTCCGTTAAGCTCGACGGAAAATAATTGAGCCTGTGTGAAGAGTTACAGAAACTAATATTTATGCTATATTTTGATGCCCAGTATCAAAACATCATCTATCTGTGGCAGCTCACCTTTCCATTCATCGAATTTTCCGGCAAGAATTTTCTTTTGCTCATTCATTGGCAGCATTCTGTTAGATATAAGCAGATCCTTAAGAGATTTATACTTGAACTTTTTGCCTTCGGGCCCTCCGAACTGGTCTGCATAACCGTCACTGAAAATGTAAACAAGGTCGCCGGGACTTATATCAATTTTGTGATTAGTAAAAGGATGCATACGTGTGTAAATAGCTACAGGCATTTTGTCGCCTTTTATCTCAGTTAGTCTGAAGTCGGCAGTTTCCGGTCGGCAGTCCGTATTATTGTTGGGTGAGAACTGTTGACTGTGGACTGCCGACTGATGACTGCTGACTATATAAAGCGGATTATTTGCTCCTGCAAACTCGAGTGTCAATGCCTGCCTGTCGATTGTAACAGCTACCGAATCCATTCCATCCTGCTGTTTTACATTTTCACCATGCTGTTTCATGGCAAGGATAATATTCTCACGAAGCCTGTTAAGGATCTGGGCAGGGTTTGTAATATTCTCCTTGTTCACTATCTCGTTCAGAAATGCAATTCCCAGCATGCTCATGAATGCACCGGGAACACCGTGTCCGGTACAGTCGGATGCCACAATAATTATTCTGCTTCCGGTTTTGTTCACCCAGTAGAAGTCGCCAGAAACAATATCACGAGGCCTGTAAAAAATAAAGTAATCTTTTAAAATCAAACGCAGATCTTCGTCTGTTGGAAAAAGTGCAGTCTGTATCTGAAATGCATAACGGATACTGTCCTTGATATCTTTCTGCTGATGTGCAATAATATCCCGCTGCTGGGTGGCAAGGTCTCGTTGTGCCGCAATCTCGTCTCGCTGTGACGTTATTTCTTCTTTCTGCTGCATTATTTCTTCGTTTTTCTTTGCAAGTATTCTGTTAGCTTTTCTCTTTGAAATAAATGCATAAATGCTTCCTGCAAGAAATAATAAGATGAGTATGGCTATTCCGGTCATAAAATTCTTTACCATTTTCTGGCGGGTAATCTCTTGTTCATTCAGCTTTTTATCTTTCTGCAAACCCTGAATCTCAAGATCCTTTTTTTCTGATTCATATTTTGACTGCATTTCGGTTATCTGTGCAGACATATCGGAGTTAAATATGCTATCCTTATATGCATATAATTCTGCAAACACCTCGGATGATTTCTTATATTCACCCATCAGATAATAATTGTCTGCAATTGCTTTCATAATATCTATCTTCTGATTGGCATCACCTATTGAATCCGCCAGAGCCATTGAGATTTCAAAATATCCGGCTGCTTTTTTGTAATCCTTTTTATTCTGTTCAACGAAAGCCAGATTTTCATATACAATCGATTTCCCCCTTTTATCTTTAAGCTTTTCTTTTATGCCAAGAGATTTCAGATAGTATTCTTCCGCTTTTGTCCATTCGCCCATATCTGCGTAAACGGCGCCGATGTTATTATAGCAAGTGGATTGTCCCCCAAGACTTCCATATTTAAGATCAACTTCAAGTGCCTGCCTGTAGTATTCAAGAGCTTTTTCTTTGGACCTCTGATCTCCTTCGGATAAAATGTTGGCAATATTCTTTAATGCTCTTGTTATCTGGAATGGGTCATTGTTTTTACGTGCAAATTCAAGCGATCTGTTAAGGTTTTCAAGAGCAATGCTGTCGTTGCCGAGATGATCGTACATAAGGCCAAGATTCAGTAAAGCGTCGGCAATACAACTGGCTTTATTTATTGCTTCTGCTATCTTTAATGAACTGATAAAACAGTTCAGAGCTTCTTTATAATCACCTTTTGACTTATATACATTACCCATGTTGCTGTACAGCATGGTCATTTCCAGACTGTCTCTTGTTTTTGCAAGCAGATTGAGTGCTTGTTTGTAGTACTTAAGGGCCAGATCGTAATTTCCCTGATCCTTTTCATATATTCCTATCTTATTATATGCATTAGCAAGACCGGCAATGTAATTTATCTTCTCGCATAAACGAATTGACTCCTTAATATACTTAATTGCTGGGTCACGTTCCTGTTCGTATATTACCCAGGAAAGTTCACTGTAAAGATCCGCAAGGTTCTTTTCATCCTTCTCGCTGTTTATCAGTTGTAAAAGACTATCCTTTTCTGAAACCTGAAAAGCAAATGAATGTACTTTTGCAAGTATCAGCAAGGAAGAAATAATTATTGTGATCTTCATTTGTCAGATCTTTATTCCCAAAACAGTAACGTCGTCGATCTGTTCGAAAACTTCGTTTGGTGTGTTCAGCCAGTTGTCGAAAGCTTTGTTAAGGGCGTCGCCCTGTTCTTCCATGTGCATTGAGGATGTTTCACCAATAAGCCTTTTCATTGCCTTGTACATGAATTTTTTCCCCTTTGGACCACCAAACTGGTCGGCATATCCGTCGGAGAACATATAAAGACGGTCGCCTTTTTTTAGCTGCAATTCATGGCGTGTGAACTTTTCCATAATTATATATATCGCAACAGGCATCTTGTCGGCTTTAATCTCTGTAATAATTTCCGACTTGTCTTCGTAATGCTTTCCAATATCTTCAGCTTTTATATGCCATAACGGGTTGTTGGCACCCGACCAGAAACACTGCAGAGTTTTTGTGTTGATAGAACATACAGACATGTCCATGCCATCTTTCTGAGAATTGTTGTATCCACTTTGTTTAAGAGCTTCAATTACGTATGATCGTAACTGATTAAGTATTTCGTCTGTATGAATTATTTCTTTTTTTCTTACGATATCGTTAAGGAAACTCATACCAAGCATACTCATGAAGGCGCCCGGAACGCCATGTCCGGTACAGTCAGCAGCAGTAATGACTATCCATTCATTAACGCGGGTAGACCAGAAGAAGTCACCGCTTACAACATTCCTTGGACGATAAATAACAAAGTGCTCATTAAAACATTCCTTAATCATTTCAGCCGAAGGAAGTATGGCGTGTTGTATACGCTGTGCGTAAGAAATACTGTCGTTAAGGTCTTTGAGTATTTCCTCAATTGTTTCTTTCTGATGTTCTATTTCTTCCTTTTGTTTAACAATTTCAGCTGTTCTTTGCCTTATAATATTTTCAAGTCGTTTGTTCTTTGCAATAAGTCTACGGCTGTTAAGGTATATGAGCAGGAAGATGACTGCAACTGACAGTATTACGTATATCACGTATGCCCACCATGTCCTGTGCCAGGGTGGTAATACTTCGAATGGCATAGATATCTCGTAAATATTTTCATCCTGAAGATTCTTGGCTTTTATGTGAACGATATAACTTCCTTCAGAAATATTGTTAAACACTATCTGATTATTGCCTGTCCATTCAGAATAAGTATCATCAGAACCTTCGAGCATCCAGGAATATTGAAGGCCGTATCCATTGTCGTTGAACAGCGAAGAAAGATTTATCTTTATTGTATTATATTTGTATGAAACAACCAGGTCCTCAGAAGTATATGGAGTCTGACCATACCAAATGACCGAGTCATTGCCGATAATTACATTTGAAATGATTGCTGTGAAGTTTGTTCTTCTTGTAAGAGTGGCTTTCTGAATGTCAAATACTGCAAGGCCTTCGTCTGCTCCGATCCACAAATACTTTCCGTCGGTGTACAGTACATTATTACGACCCATGTTCAATGTTCGGAACCATGCATTAGACGTGCTGAAATCGCGCATACTTAGTTTATACACATAATTGTCCATAGCAATAAATGACATGTCGGAATTATAAGTGAAGGCTGTAACAGATTTTCCGTTTCCTTCGTTTGGGAAAACCGAGATATCGAAATATCCTCGTATTGTATTATTTGTACTTGTATCACCTGAAAGAGTCCCGATTTCTTCAGGACTGACAAAGCGAAGAAATCCTGAAGATGTAGCAAAAAGAACAGAGTCGGATATCTGCCTTGCACAAATCCAGTCGTCAGTTAGCCCATCGTTCGAGCCGAAGTAGTATTCTGTAGTGAAATCGAGATTTGGTAAAACGGTAATTTGCACCACACCCTTTGTTTTTGATCCCAACCATATCTCGCCACCTTGTTTTAAAGGCTTATAGGCTATTCCGTATACATCTGCTGCAGCGTCTGGAATATCTTTGATGACCGAAGATGAGCCTGCAGGATATATCTTTAATCCCGATTCACCTCCAGCAAGTAGCCATTTCTGAGATTCAACAAACTTTAATGCCGAGCAGTGATCAGAAGATATTTTATTAAATACCCCTCCCTGCGGCTTCGCCCACAGACCATTGTCACCTCCTGCATATAGGGTGTTCCCGGCAACGGTAAGAGACCAGATGCAACCTTTAACTGAACTTATTTCTTCGAAAACATTTCCTTCAAGCGAAGCTGAAAAAAGTCCTTCGGTAGTTCCGGTATAACAACTTCCATCGAACACTGCAACAGACTGAACGTTCCCGTAAAGACCTGCCGATTCTCCATAAAAAGAAAAGGGTGAACTGTAGAGTATTCTGCAAATACCTTTTTGTGTTGCTGCCCAAATGTTACCATAGGAGTCAGTTATGATATCATGGATCTCTGAGGACCTCATTCCTGTTGCATTTGAGTAACGTGTAATAATATTTAGGTCTGCACTTAGAATAAAAATACCATCCTTTAGAGTGAATGCTGCAATATTTCCGTCGGGTAACTTTATTGCACCAATCAGCAAAGCGTCGGAAAACATTTTTATCTGATCTCTTCCAGCCAAACGTATAAAGCTGCTGTCCTTCCATTCAAAAAAGCCAGATTCCTGAGTTATAACCAGTTTTGATCCTGTGATAATTGGAATAATTCCAAAGACACCGGTATCGGCAAACAATGAACTGTTTGGAACAAAATCAAGACCTGTTCCGTTGTATTCAAGTAGTCCGGTTCCTCTTTCCCGTACATAAATCTTCTTTCCGTCAGAAAAGGCCAGATGAAAAGTGGTTTTTGGCTTAAGGGTGCTTAACCTTTTACCATCGTAAATAAAAATTACTTCTTCGGCCTGAAAGAATACTTTTTTATCATTTCCGATTATCTTCCATATTGTCGAAAAGTCGCGTGAATCGTTAGGTATAACCTCGTTAAAAGAGATATAATTAAGCTTTCCTGTGTTGTCAGGTTCAAGATAACCGAAGTCACCCTGACAGCCTACAAAAATTTTTCCGTCGACGCATGCCAGGGCAGTAATGCTGGTGCCGGTTTTTACAGGGATAAAGTCCCATTTGTAACCGTTGAATTGCAAAATCCCGTACGTTGTGCCAGCATATACATATCCGTTTGTGTCTGTGCAGACAGAATATGTGTAACTTGAATACTGGTATCCGTATTCCTTTGGGGTGTAATTGTTTACATAAGGTCTGCTTTTCTGGCAGAAAGCCAGTGATGAGAAAAAAATAAAAAGCAGTAAGACTGAAAACCGCATCGTTGTGTATTACTTTTTCAGCTGCGGAAATTCTTTATTAAGCCATGATTCAATATAAGATGGTTCCATAGAACCATAGTATGAGTTTATATAATCGCTTACTTCTGACAATACTTTATCGTAAGGCTTTCCTTTGAGCGAACCGACAATAACATCAACCTCGTTCTTAAGTTGTTCGTTAGAAATAAAGACAATGTTGAAAGAATTTATAAAGGAAGCTTTTGCATTATCGCCAACTATCTCGTAATAGTACAGTTTCATTTCATTAACATCGGGGTTGGGGATAGGATTCCCGTCAATTGTGAACAGGTCTTTTTTGTCGATTATTAATGTATCTGATTTGAAACTAAGCTTTTTGTTTATCTCTTCGCCTTTGTACATATAGCGGATAAAGAAGTAGCCTTTGTCGTTCATAGGGAATACAATATCGCTTATCCTCATGTCAAGTCGGTCGATAATAAGAATTGTTTCGCTGAAAAATGTGCTTAGCTGCATCTTGGTTGTAATAATGCCGTCAATTGAACCACGTGTTTTAACAGTGCTTATTGCAGGTGCAAATGCCGCCTTTGCAAATGCATTTGTAGCATTCTGTTCTGTGAGTATCACCCTGCCGAGGTCGGGGTTTATAAGAGCAGCTCTTGAGTTGGGAACAATAAACGAAAAGTTGTCATCGCTTTTTACTTCAAGGCCATTCTGAAGTTTTACATTGGCTTTTTTTGCCAGTATCTCGCCATTTACGCTTATCACCTTAAAGGCAGACTGGGCTGAAACTGATGAGATAATGATAATTGAAGCAATAAGGGCAAATATTTTTTTCATAACCGAACTGTTTTTCAATATTAATGCAAAGATAAACTTTTTTACAAAATCAAGATAGTGCAAGTTTGCGGCCAATTTTATTTACTCTTATTAGTGAGTTGTTAAAGAAATAATTAAAATGAGGAATATGTTAGTCTGATTTCAGCATTTTAATATTTGTGCGGACTATTAGTGAGTGAAACGAGTTCTTAGTTATTAATAATTATCAACCATGCCGTTAAATCATGGTTATAAGTTCTATTTTTGCAGATAAATCTGACGTAAAATGTACGATACTGACAAACTGAAAGCTATGGCCTGCCAGGTAAGGCGAGATGTATTAAGGATGGTTCACGGTGCTGCATCCGGTCACCCCGGTGGTTCTCTCGGATGTGCTGACCTGATCACTGCTTTGTATTTTTCGGGAATGAAACATGACCCTTCGAAATTCGATATGGATGCAAAGGGACAGGACATTTTCTTTCTTTCAAACGGTCACATTTCTCCTGTCTGGTACAGTGTCCTTTCGAGGTCGGGATACTTCCCTGTTTCTGAACTTAAAACTTTCAGGTTTTTCGGAACAAGGCTTCAGGGGCATCCTACTCCTGCAGAACATCTGGAGGGCGTTCGCATTGCCTCCGGTTCGCTTGGGCAGGGACTTTCTGTTGCATGTGGTGCTGCAGTTGCAAAAAAACTCAATAACGACAAAGGTATAATTTTCTGCCTGATGGGCGATGGCGAGATACAGGAAGGGCAGGTGTGGGAAGCTGCTATGTTCGCACCACATAAAAAGCTTGATAACCTGATTGCAATAATCGATTATAATGGAAAGCAGATCGACGGACCAACTTCTGAGGTTATGGCTTCGGGAGACCTTAAAGCAAAATGGAACAGTTTTGGCTGGGAAGTGATGGAAATGAACGGCAATGATATGCAGAACACCGTAGATACACTAAATGCTGCCAAAGCACGTTTAAATAATGGAAAGCCTGTTATTATTATCATGAAAACAGAAATGGGCATGGGCGTTGACTTTATGATGGGAACTCACAAATGGCACGGTGTGGCACCTAACGACGAACAGCTTTCGAAAGCTCTGGAACAGTT
>Ga0074195_1004678_pt1 | contig 11045 bp, 12 predicted proteins | sample EPASupsiteHSE623_FD_64525 | JGI IMG/M metagenome (GOLD analysis project Ga0074195, IMG submission 64525) | Bioremediated contaminated groundwater from EPA Superfund site, New Mexico - Sample HSE6-23 | ecosystem: Environmental > Aquatic > Deep subsurface > Groundwater > Contaminated ... | reverse complement strand
ATCTGTGGTCATGAGCACCTTCCAGGGATCCTTCATCAGAAGGGCCAGCTCCAGGCCGATGGCCCACTGTATTGCATTGACCAGCATCTTGCGAGAGTAAAACATCGGCACGACGCCGCTCGACTCCTCCAATTCGATATCGTGATTTGACCATTTATTGTGGGTCAAGCGGGCATTGCCGTATTCTAGGGGCGCGTCCGCGGTCATGGTCGTGGCCGATCCAAAGAGAAGCTGGCCCATGTCCATGGTGGCATGATTGTGCTGGTTGAGGTAATCGGCAATGACGGATGCTTTCGATTCAAAATCGCGCCAGCTCGTGCCGCCATAAGCTGAGAACTGCATGTGGGCCACGTGCACCACCTGTCGCATGCGGCTGGGCTTTATATCCTTCAAAAGATCAAGTGTCTCAAGGGCTGTAGTGTAGTTGCCAGGCTTTCCTAAATTATTAAAGTGCAGGTGAATGGAGTGCGGCAAGCGCAGCATCTCATTGGCCTCGCCCAGAGCGTGAACGATCTCTGCCGGCGTCACATCAAAGTTAGGAACTGGATCATAGAGGCCCTTCACATTTTTACCAAAGCCCCAGGCCTCTCCGCCTCCGGGGTTGACAATCTTTACTCCGTAGCCTCTGGCCGCATGCAAGCCCCAAGCCATATAGGCTGAAAGCTTGGCGATGTCTTTGTCATGCACGCATTCCATGACTTCCCAGTTATTGCCAAAAAGAGTTAGTGCACCTTTGTCCAGGATAGGAATTTCTTCCAGTTCTTCGTGAGTGTGCCGCGCCTCTAGGATGGGTGTTGCCGCTTCGAAGACCGTGGTGTATCCCATGCGAGCATAGCGATAGCCCATGGCATAGCAGTTGGGAACCGTGTAGCCAGTAGATGGTCTGCAGACACCCCTGCGAGGTTCCGTGCCAAGCCGGGCGTCATCCGGCCTCATGATCCGGCCTGTGTTTACTTTTTTGCCGGCGATATGAGAATGGGCATCAACTCCTCCGGGCATGACCAGTAGCCCCCGTGCATCAATCTCCTCACCCTTTGCGTTCTCGACGATTCTGCCGCCATCTATGCAAATGTCCATCTCCTCGCCGAAGATACCGTTAGCAGGATCGTAGACAATTCCACCCTTGATTATCATCTTTCAAGCCCCCTCGTGACTTATTGAGCATCTTTTCCTTCGCACACTCTCCAGGATGCCAGCTAGAATCTCTTCATCGCTGGGGTAGCCGGAGTCCACCAGCTTTCTCATGCGCAGTGCCAAACCGTCCATGCGGTAGGCGGTGCCTTCCACCTCCACTCCTGCGATGGCGGACGGTATCACCACCTCAGCCAAGAGCGTAGTCGGGTTTTCATAGGGGTCAATCTGAATGACGGGTATCTTTGCCAGCATTTCCACTATTGGACGAGGAAAGTTGGATGCCGGATCGGCTGCTATTATCAGCGCCGCATCTGTGTCGGCTTTCGCCAAAAGATCGCAGGCTGAGGTTTCTCCTGGATTGAAGTAAGGCGCTTGGCGGGTGAAGTCCACGGACATAGGATACCCGGACGACCAGGCCAGCACCTGCCCGATCCCGCCTACGTTGTAATGGCCACGCATGGGCGTGATCACGAATTTGGTGTAGGAGTTCAGATCCGCTACTAGGGAAAGGGCATTATCGATATTCTTGTACCTGCCGCGGCTGTGCGTAATTCCCAGGCCGAAGAAGACGGCTCCAAATTTTGCAGCCTTCAGCATCTCCACCAGACTGACTAGCTCCGCTTTGGGAATACCGCCCACCTCATCCGGGACCGTGTCGCTCTTTCCTGCCACGAGCATTCTCAGAGCAGAGATGATCTCATAATCGGTGCCGGGCTGAATTATGACTAGCTTATCAGCGTTCTTGGCGGTTCTTGTCTCGCGGACATCCACCACAATTATCTTCCTGCCGGAGCGGCCATCGGGTGTGAACCGACCGCACGCATTGGAGGAGTAACGCAAGGAGTGTCTTGGATGGGCCTCAGCGGGATTGCAGCCCCAGAAGACGATGGTATCGGCCCGATTCTTCACCTGGCCAAGCGTTGCACCCGGCAGCCCCTTTTCTTCGATGCCAATGACTGACGGTCCGTGGCATACTGTAGCCGTGGAATCGAGCACTCCGCCCACCTCTTCTGCCAGGAGGATGCCCTTCTTCTGGGCTTCGCACACGGTGGAGGCCCAGCCGTAGAGCAGGGGCTTTTGTGCATCCATCAGGATCTCGGCAGCGCGGTCGTAGGCTTCCTGATAACTCGCCTCTTTCAGCTCCCTGCCTTTTCGCACCATGGGGCTGCTGATCCGTCCATGTCCCAGGATCTTGCTGGAGCCCAGGCGACAGGCATGCTTGACACTCTTCACTTTGTTCTCTTCCACTTCTACGTTGATATCGTCGCAGAGACAGCCACAAAATGAGCAGATCGCATCCTTTACTATCATGCCTCTCTCCTCCCAATATTGCGAAATAGATCTCGAATATCCAGAACAGGAGAAACCGTAGCCTCTACTTCGATCTCCAGGCCCTTGAACTGAGGAGTGCCGCAGCCGCCTGTATCTGGCCCAATAAGGATGTTTGCCCAGGGGCCCATGGGAATGAATACCATTCCCCTACGAAGACCTGCATCCACTCGGGGTGAGAGCACAGTCTCGCCGAACTCATTCTTGAGCAGAACGTTCTTGCCTTCGGAGAGAGAAAGAGAATCATAATCCTCTTTGGATAAATGACATAAAGAAACCGCCTTCAAGAAGTCTGGAGACATCTTGGACTCGCAATTAGCGCCCTGCGCCAAAGTGCGCCCGGAGATCATGATAGCCTTCAGCTAAATCACCTCATCCAGTTAGACCATTCGCAGCTAAAAAATGAGTGGTCAGTTTTGGCTATGTATTATTATAAAGCTCAGAATGCAGCTCTGCGAAAATGCCAGGGCCACGACAAGCGTTAGGCTGGCCTTTAGAGCCCTTCCTCTCATGGCAAGAATGAATCCATGGGTAACTTCCAGAATCCTGACCGACCGATCGCCATGTACTGCTCCGCCTAATTCAAGCAATTGGAAGCATCCGCTACTTACTCTATAGCCGCCACAGGGATGAATCCGTACTTCTTCAGGACAGCTTGACCCTTTGCAGACATCACGAGATTGATGAAGTCCTGGGATTGCTGGGGGTATTTGGACTGCTTCAGCACACCGATCGGAAAATCTCCTTTTGCATTAAACCTGTCTGGAATGGATATCCTGGCAGCTTTGGCTGCCATCTGAGGACTGACGTCGGATATAAATGCAAATCCGGCATCTACTTCTCCTAAAGCAACCTTAGACATAATGAAGGGTACTGTCGTCTCCTCGGAGACGATATTGGCCATGACCTTCTCTCTATATGCAGGGCCGTATTCAGAATCATTGGCGAGCTTGTCCAGAACCTGGCGTGCATAATCTCCCGCGGGCAGTTCCTTTGTTCCTATGGATATTTTGATGCCAGGACTTGTCAAATCCATCAAGCTCGTAATATTTGCAGGATTGTCGTTAGAGACTATTACTGCTATCTTATTTTCTGCAAAGACCTTAACAGTATCGTTGTCCATGTAACCTTCCGTCTTCAAAGCATTCATGTGTTTGAGATTTGCAGATACCAAGACATCTGCATAGGCTCCTTGTTCAATCTGGGAACGGAGCGCAGGAACGCCATCGAAATTGAATTCGATGCCAAAGTCGCTCGTTTTCTTGTACAGTTGTCCAATCTCATTGAAAGCGCCGGTAAGACCAGCTCCGCAGAAGACGGTAAGCTCTTTAGGTTCTTCAGCACAGCCGCAAAGAATCACAGTGGACATTGCCAGAACCAAGCAGAGCATTACATATGCAATTTTATTGCTCATATTTATCTCCGGTAGCACCGTACATGGAAGCCAGGTTATTATGCTTTTTGAAGCAACTTGCAGCTCAGATATTAATCGAAAACTCTGGCTACGTGAACAATCAAAATGCTGATCTGTTATTATGTACAACGTAATTGGGATGACACCAAGTTCTGAATCTCAGGAAAAGAAGAAGATTCTCTTTCTGTGCACCCACAACTCAGCTCGCTCCCAGATGGCAGAGGGTCTCTTGAAAGCTATGTATGGAGATCTATATGACGCTTACAGCGCAGGTGTTGAGGCCACGTCTGTCGATCCACGCGCTGTGTTGGTCATGAAAGAAATCGGCATCGATATCTCTGGTCAGCGCTCCAAATCATCCGAGGAATTTCAGGATACAATATTTGACCTGGCGGTAACAGTCTGCAACCGGGCCAAACAAGCCTGCCCCATCTGCAGCACGCAGCTGCAGCTTCCGACCAAATCTCCCAAAGCAAGAGAGGTCATTCACAGAAGTTTCGAGGACCCTGCTCTGGCCCAGGGTTCGCAGGAGGAGCAACTTAAGGTCTTCCGGCAGATCAGAGACGAGATAAAAGAATGGATCTCTCAGACCTTTGGGAGATAATGCCAGAGAATGGGCCTGGCTCCCTGGCATCATCGCTATAAGAGCGAACCCTGGAATTCTTGGTTCCAGAATTATCCCTAGCTTTCAACCATTCACATCGTAAGCAGATTGGCCAGATATCCCGCAGCAACCGCTATGCTGAAGATTGTGAGCACGAAGGCTGCCAGCAGCTTCTTCTTGAATATAGACGAGAGAAGCGTCAGCTCGGGGATGCTGGCTCCTGCGCCACCAATGACCAGTGCGAGTACAGCTCCTACACTCATTCCCTTCTCCGTGAGGACCAGGCCAATGGGGATCATAGTCTCCGCCCGAATGTATATTGGAATGCCTATGATTGCAGCCACAGGAACGGCAAAAGGATTGTCCGGTCCGGCAATCCGGGATATAATCTCTGTAGGCACGAATCCGTGAATGAAAGCACCTATGCCGGCTCCTAACAGGAGATAAGGCATAAGCTGGCGAAACAGGCTGAATGCGAATGCGGCAGAGCGCTCTATCCTTGATCTCGCATCCGTTCCCTGCTGGCAGTCACAACAGCTTCGTACTGCGGCCACGGATTTCACCTGGGTGGCGAAGCCGAGGCCATCTAGCAGGAGACCGATGGCAATTGCGGCCACGAAGGTGACGGCAAAGTAGAGCGCAGCTATCTTCCAGCCCATCAGCACTATGAACAGCGATATAATCACCGGGTTCAGTAGGGGCGAAGCGAACAAGAATGCCATTGCAGATGCGAAAGGCACGCCGGCATTGAGCATTCCCAGGAGGAGCGGTATGGTCGAGCAGGAGCAGAAGGGCGTAAGGGCACCGAAACCAGCCCCAAGGACGCTGCCTATAATTTTATGACGCCCTCCCAGTGCCTTCTTTATGGTCTCGTCCGATACGTACTCCTGGAGCAGCCCTACGAGAAAGGTTACGCCTATGAATAAAACGATCAGTTCTACAGCGATTTCCACGAAAAAATTCGCCGCTACCGCTAAGTTGTCCCAAAACATTTCAATCTCCTTCAAAAATTTTTACTATTCTTTCTTTAGTGCTCTAGCCTGTTTGATCATTTCCACGACCGCTCCATCTGCAAGCCGATAATAGGACCATTTGCCGTCTCTGCGCTCTTTGATAAGTCCCGCCTCTCTCAAGATGGATAAATGGTGGGAAGTGGATGATTGAGGCTTTTTAAGGGTGGTCATGATCTCACAAACACAGAGCTCTCCTTCTTTGAGAAGCTTAAGAATCCTGAGCCGGCAGGGGTCAGCAGCGGCCTTGAAGACCTCGACCTCTCCTTCCGGGCCTTCCATATCGATCACCTTCATCAAAGAGGCGAGCTTCCTGGTCCTGGATCGGGCTTTGTCCGTGTCTCCAATGAGCCTCGCCAGGCTGCATATTGCCTCATCATCGATCTTTGAATCCTCGCAGATCTCATTGCTTATCGATATTGACATCACCTTCTGAAATAAGCATGCGGTAACTTTCTTCCGATGCCCGGATCACTATCGATCTCTGCCCTGCTATCATTACTACTCGTTTGTTGGTCAAGATTATAAGGGAAAGCTTCCATATCCAGGATCTTTATTTCTTCCTGGCGTCGCAGAACCTCTGATACTCTATCAAAAAGGCCTTCTTGTACATCTCCTCGGCCCCCTCTGCGATGAAATTAAGCTTCTTCAAGTCCTCGACCAGCTCATCTCCAGTAGAATCCTCTGGCTTCTTTCCCTTTTTGAAGTATTCCTGAAAGGTCTCGTCCAAGCCCATTATTCCTGTGTTGCGTCCTCCTACGTTGATTTGTCTCAAGCCGACGATGCGTGTTCCGCAGCAGCCGCAACTGCTGCTGCTCTTTCCAAAGATCTTATCTTTCAACATGGCAAACACTATGAACATATCAATCTTTGTTGATATATAAGGATTACGGAAAGAACGAATATTTCAATCGAATAATGAGCCTATACCGTGAAAATGTTCATCAAGGAAAGCAAGATAGAGAAGAGACATATCTATTAATACTGATGTAATTGATCTGCAATGATTTTTTAAAAAAGACGCCAAATCGAGGATTGATGACCCATTTTTATCACGACCTCAAAAGATATTTAACTGATAACCATGATGAATATAGTAAGCTGAAATCGTTAATCGTTCAACGAAAACGGAGGTTCAAAAAAATGGATAAATTTCTGGGCTTGGTTCAGGATGGCAGGTTCTCGATCTTGACGCCGCGCCCACAATGCTGCACAGTCAAACTGACCCGCATAGCCAGGCCGGCATCCATTGCGGAAGAGTTGACGGCCACGCACGAGATTAACCTGGCAGAATACGAAGGAAAAGCTATCATGGTGACCGGGGTTCTTCCTGAGCGCAGGGGATGGCTCTACGAGGCCAATGTGATCGACCAGGCAGGACCCATTCTGACCGAAGTGGTAAAAGAGACTTTTAGTCAGGGATGAGTGGTCTGTGAATTCACAGCCAGCCTCATAGCGATGAACAGGTGGCTACCTGTTCTCCTTCTTGCTCCTTTTTCAGAGTCGCATAGGCATGTTTGCCTCTGGAATGGGGAAGAGCCTTCCGGTTCAGGTAGTCGAGATGTTCGACGATATCCGGGAGGTAAGATGCCGGAAATCCCAGCACGGCCTCGCCGGGGGCCATGTCCGTTGCATCGCGGCAGCCATAGCAGCCGAAGCTGAAGTTCAGCCTCTTTTCCAAGTAAGGAATCACCGTGGAATCAACGCAGGTAGCCTGAAGAACTGCGGTATTGCTATGCACCCGTTCGCCTCCCTGGGCATGCATATAAGAGAGGACAATCCACATAAGCTTCTCCACTTCATCCTCTACCACCACCAGGTCCGGCAATTGCTCTGCCTTTTCCAGAGGGAAGAGGTGAATTTGCTCAATAGCTCCCATCTCCAGGTGCGGCATCTTTTCGAACATCTCCTCTGCAACCTTCTCCTCGGATACAATTCCAAATCCCACCAGGCCCTTTCCCGTGCGCAATGGCTCAGGAAGCGGTCTGAATCCGAATGCTCGGGCAGCAGCTGGACAGGATATACCTTCTGCATCCAGTACCACGTTCTGACCGTGGCGGGCGCGCATGAGTGCCTGGCAGTAGCGGTATTTATCGAGCATCTTCGCCCCATCTACCGCGTCCTTTGTGGTCAGAAATCTAACTCCAACAGGAGAGGTGGAAAGGCCCAGGATGGCCTTCATCCTGGCTCCCATCTCTTGAATCTCTTCGATAGCTGCTATAGTCATTCCTTCTTATCTAGCTACAGCACCCGCCCTCGCAGCAACTGCCCTTCTCATCTTCCTTCTGCTCAACTTTTATCTTACCTTCTTCCTCCAGCTGCTTTTTCACTTTAGGCCAGATTTTTTCTCGTTTGTAGATCTCTCTTATCGTTTCTTTGTCTGGGAAGGATATGGCCTCACCCATGCACAGATTGGCACATGTGTTGCAGCCGACAATACACTGATTGGGCCGGGCCACCACCGGACCTTCTTCCGTCCAGTCGTAGACGTTCCTTCCGCAGTTCATGCACATCCCGCACTTAACGCATTTCTCGGGATCTATGGTAGGATGCCAGTTTATTTTCTCTCTCGGGTATCCGATTAGCCATGCCACTATTCATCACCTCAAATCGTTCACAATTTTATCATCTATTGCACGCACATCCTATGATAGGCTCTATGCGCTGCCCCTCGGGGAGCATTATCACCAAAGGTTGATTGTAATCCTTGTATCGAGTGGTGGCGTTCAGATCTATCTTTATCAAAAAATCTTTGATCTGATCATCCGGCAGCTCCATCATCTCTGGACTCACCGAAAATGACATCTTCACATTTTCTATCCTGGGCAGACCATCATCCTTGGAGACCCACATGGTCCAATTCACGGTGCTGCTCTTGTGAAGCTTGGTGAGGTTCATGTAGGCCAAAGGCAATACGGAGGCGAGCTGCTCAAAGAGCACGCTCTCATAGGCCTTCCTATCCGGTATAACCTTGATCCGGCTGCAATCCTGTCCATCTACTATCTCCGAACCAGAAGGCTTCAGTTGAGACTGATTGAGCAGCATATTTTGTTTTTCAGCAACATTTTGAAGCGCCCAGAAGTACTTCGCATCCTGCAACGCTGCCTGGGACCAGTTGCCATCGAGCTTGACTTTGGCCATGTCCCGGATGACATAGATCTCCCTCTGCATGGACGGCAAGACCTCTGAGCCAGAGCTTGCGTTTTTCCTGGTCGATATGCTCATGTTCTGGGCGGTCAGGTTCACAGCGCCTTCGTCTAGGGATCGGATCACCAGAGTGGAGGCTTCAGTCGAGTTTTCCAGGGCCTTGATCTCCTGGACAGTCTCCGTAACGAATCTATAGCTATCGAGATTTTTTCCGGAGTTAGCCATCAACGTCTTTGGATCTTTTGCGTCAAGTTCCTTATCTACGCAACCGGATAATGCCACGACGATCAACGCTAGAGTCAGTAGAAGTTTCATCATTTAGTTCCCTTTTATTAGATAGATTAAAATTTATGTGTCTTTCTCTGCCGAGATTTTGAAGTCTTTATCTGCATCACTTGCGTCTCGATTCAGCTCTAGCATCTCAGCATAAACTCCCTCGGTCTTTTCTGCGATCTTGCCCCAGCTGAACTCCTTCTCGATTCTACTCTGCCCTGTTTTAGCCAGCTTCTTCATCTCCTCTGGGCTCTTGAGCTGCCGGTTTATGCACCAGGCGATGGATTCCGGCTGGATGTAGGCCAGAAGGCCGTCCTCAAAGTTTCTTATGATGCTTACCGCTTCTGTGGCCACCACGGGCTTTTTAGCATCCCAGGCTTCCAGGACGATCATGCCAAAGGGCTCATTTCTGCTGGGAACACACACCAGATCACAGGCATTGATCAGTTCCTGCTTCTCAGCGCAGGAGATATAACCAAGGAAACTGCAGGCATCGGCTACGGCAAGCTCTCTGGCTCTGTTCTCACAGTAGGAATTCATATCACCCCCTCCCACAAAGACGAACCTGGCATCCCGACGCTCCTTCAATACATGGGGGACGGCCTCAACGAGAAGGTCGGGACCTTTCTGATAGCACATGCGACCGCAAAATAAGATTACAGGGGCCATGGAATGTATCCCATATCGTTCTTTTACCTGGCCTGGATCTAAGGCCTTGCGGACCTTTCCGCTCACTATCCCGTTTGGAATGATGCAAATCTTGCTCTCCGGAATGGAATATACCGATTTCAGCTCTTCCTGCATGCACCTGGTGGTTACTATCAGCCTTGAAGACTCATAGCCGCCCAGCCATTCCCTGTGAGAGATCTCGGCGTTTCCATGGCGGTTTCCGTTTCTGCCCCACTCCGTGCTGTGAATGGTCAGAACATAGGGAATGAATTGATCCGTTTTAACAAGGTTCATGGCAGGAACAGGGTGCCAGTCGTGGCCGTGGACTATATCGAACTTGCCGAAGATGTTCTGGGTTTTGAGAAAGCGCTCATACATGGCAGCGCTCATACTGCCCATCTGTTCTATGAGGCTCCCTGATTTATCGAAGTCCACCCTCTGATAATGGACTCCGTTGATCTTGTCATAGGCATCAAAATCGCCGCGCCTGGTGAAGATATGAACCTCATGGCCCCTTTCTGCCAGGGCCTCAGAGAGTTCGGATACATGGGGCGCTACACTGCCAACTTTTATGGAATACAAACTCTCCCAAGAGAACATTCCTATTCGCATTGCCTATCCTTCCAAGCTCAATTACGCTGATTTTCTCAAAAAAGAGGAGTCTCGTGGTTCCTCTACCAAATCTATATCAAACTTATTGGATATATATGTTTCTCACAATAGACGAAGGATGGATTAGACGGCAAAATAGTTTTAGCCTATGAAGCACGGCATTAAAATGTAGATCTTCCTTACTGAAGTGGATATGAACTCGAAATTGAAATGATTTTAGAGCAAATCTCTCTCGATAATAACCTTATCTTTGAAATTGGCGCAAAAACTTATATCGAATTACATTGATATAAGATGTAAGGATGGGATAGTAGCTCATCCGATGAAAGCATGCTCCGGACTCTCTGCGTCCAGTCGTCATGAAGTCATCACAATTCGCACCTATAGTTCACTGCATCTGTGGGCAGAATCTCTACCGGATTGGCATATCGTTGGCAAATATGTGATTTGTTCTGCAAGCTAGGGTAGGATGTGATACAGGTGAATAAAAATTCTGCTACATCAAAAGAGAAGAGCTGCGACAGACGCTGCGACTCCTGCCCGGAGCGCAGCACCTGTTCCGATTCCGGTGCCATAAAAATAGCGAACCGCATGAGCAGAATAAAATTCAAGATTCTGGTGGGAAGCGGCAAAGGAGGCACAGGAAAGAGCACAATCGCCGCTAACTTGGCAATTACTCTGAAGCACAGAGGCTATAAAGTTGGAATTTTGGATGCAGACATCACTGGGCCGGATATACCCAGGCTGCTGGGAATCGAGGATATCCGACTGCATTCCGGGCTGGAGGGATTAGAACCGGCGGATGCCCAAGGAGTAAAGGTGATTTCCATGGCCCTTTTCCTGGAGAGCAAGG
>Ga0074195_1004677_pt1 | contig 11046 bp, 10 predicted proteins | sample EPASupsiteHSE623_FD_64525 | JGI IMG/M metagenome (GOLD analysis project Ga0074195, IMG submission 64525) | Bioremediated contaminated groundwater from EPA Superfund site, New Mexico - Sample HSE6-23 | ecosystem: Environmental > Aquatic > Deep subsurface > Groundwater > Contaminated ... | reverse complement strand
AGGATCACTTCTGCCTCCTGTATCCTGCCAAGCCACAGAGGCCCTGCCAGGACTGTCTTTTCACCGCAGTGGCTACAGACGCCGATAGGACTTGGCTCTTTCATTGCGGTAAAGCTGCCGCAGGCCAGACAGTGCTCTACATACCCCATCTCCTCCAGACACTCATCAGCATTCTTCGCCCCTCGTATCACCCGCAGATAGGTGCGAACGTAGTGATCTGTGGCGTGGGTAAGCATGGGCTCCATGGCCTTGTCGAGCCTCGCCAGCTCTCTGCACGCAAGGCCGAGAAGTATCCTGGCCCCCATCTCCCTGTGGTAATCGGTCCTGAGCGGACGGGACATATATTTTCGGATGCCGCTTTTTAGGTGGGCTCCGCATAGCGGTGCAGTATCTGTCGCAGTGATGAATAGATAAGAGAGGGCCGACCTGGCGCCAGCTGTAAGAAACTGAGAGGGCGAGCCGAAAGGGTCCAGGTCCACTGCCTGAAAGTGCCTCTGGTGCATGAGGATGTTTGCATTGCAGCAGAGGGCCTCGCAGCTTGTCAGGCCGTTTCTGGCCATATTCTTCACTATGAGGTCGCATGCTGTGGGGCTTACGTCGTTCAATGTAACCCCCTCCACACCTGCCTCCCTGGCCACCCGAAGGCCCCGGATGCCGCTGGCTGACAGTGCATCCAGGTAGCTGGAGATGCCCAGAACCCTGGTCATGGATACGCCGATGTCCCTGTTGAGCTTCATCTTAGGATTGTAGAATGCTCCGTCGGCCTCGAAAGTTACGGCCCCTTCCTGCTGCAGGCTCATTGCTCGCTAAAACGATGTGAAGGGGATATAACCTTTCTTATTGACTAAAAGGGCATATAAAAGGGCGTATCAAAATAATCCATGGATATCCGAGAGCGTACCTTTCAGCCCACTCAGAGTCCTGTCAAGCTCTGATGATATCCTCTTCTTCGTCTCGTTGCCCACTTTCATATTCACATCAGGCAGTGACAGGGCTTCTCGGCCCACCAGATTGATGAACAGCTCAGCCCAGTAGGGAGGCAGGTACTCAGGCAGAGGCTCATCTCTCATGATGTGAAGGACGCTCGTCCAGGCCACAGGAACGACCTCCAGGTTGTAGCCGCCGCCGCCCAAAGAGAGTAGTCTGCCGCCTGCATATACCTTCGAAAGCTCGACGATCTTATGCACCATCTCTGTGTATCCGTTGAGCGTCAGGTTCAGGCTGGTAAGTGGATCTGAGTAGTGAGCATCCACACCCAGCTGAGCCACGACTACCTCCGGCCTAAACCACTCAAATAGGGCTGGAACGATCTCCCTGAAGGCCAGACGGTACTCGTCATCTCCAGCGTACATTGGCATTGGGACGTTCACAGAGTAGCCCCGTCCTTCTCCGGACCCAATCTCGTCTATGAACCCTGTGCCCGGGAAGAGGTACAGCCCCGACTCGTGGAGGGATACAGTGAGCACGCTTGGGTCCTCGTAGAAGACCTGCTGCACGCCGTCGCCGTGATGGCCGTCTATATCTATGTAGAGTATGCGCTTGAACGTCTCCTGGAGCACACAGATGGCAAGGGCTGGGTCGTCGAAGACGCAAAAGCCTGATGCCTGGGTTGGCATTGCGTGGTGAAGCCCTCCGCCGATATTGAAGGCACTGCAGTCCTCCTGGATCATTCGCTTTGCCGCATCTATGCTGCCCCCAGCGAGAAGCCTGGAGGCATCGTAGATTCCGGGGAAGACGGGGGTATCGCTGCTTCCCAGGCCAAAGGCCAGGTCCGGCTCCTCGGCCCTGACAGATGCCAGATACTCCGAAGTATGGACTTTCTGCAGATCCTCCTCGCTTGCATAACAGGGGCAGACAGTCACAGCCTGATCGTCGAAGAGGCCAGACTCCTCCATGAGCTTGTATGTCAGCATGAGGCGCACTGGCTTTAAGGGATGCTCAGGACCAAAGTCGTAGCTCAGAAACCTGTCCGTGTAATATAGATAGATCATTTGTAGCCTTTTATTTGCTGCCTTTCACTTAGGCAGCCTTTCAATCGTAGATTTTCACTTGTAGCCTTTCTCCAGCAGACCCTCGCTCCAGTAGTTATCGCATCTCTTGCAGTAGTAGATGGTCTCAACTATAATCTTTTGCCACTTATCTGCATCCAGAGCACGCCGGAGCTCTTTAGGCTCGCATTCATTGCCGCACTTGGGGCAGAAGGGCACAAAGTGTTCAAGTACCGCTTGGTCCTCATCCGCCATGATTAATCCTCTCAATTGAAGAAGAGGTACCAGGCAGGCAAAAAAGCTGTCGATTAAAACGGCCGGACTCCAGCCAGGGCACATCCCAGCAGAAATCCGAAGATCGCTCCTGAGTTGAGGAACGGCAGGCCTGCCTGGGGCTTATCCCTGGTGGTCTTCATCAGGGCAAGGAATCCAGCATAAGTTCCAATCATTGCCCCAATGGCAGGCAGGTTTGCACCCAAAATTGACGGGGCCGAGAGGTACAGGTTTGCAGATATGACGAGTATTGTGGGAATGATTGCATCTCCCAGGCCGAGGAAATAGGCGCCTCTTTCTCCCTTGGCCTGGACTGAGACTGCCATCTGGTCTTTTCGGAAGCTGTAATCCCTGGATTTGGGAACCACAAAGAGCAGAGGGGCCTTCATCTTGATCACGCCTTCAGCCAGGGATACCATATGGCGGGTCTTGTACACTGAGATGGCATCGTAGACTGCCAGGACCAATAACAGCAGTAATGCCGGCAGAGTTGTCATGCTCACGCCGAAAAGAGCACTTATGCCCGCACATACCAGGATGCCAAAGGCATCTACGATATACCATTCGGGATAGTAGCGAAGCAGAAGTAGCACGGCGAGTGTTGGGATTAACGCCAGAAGAGGAGGCAGGAAGGCCAGGAGAATGTAATAGATGCTCGATGCCACTGCCAGCAGTATGAAGCCGTTTATAACCCAGCCCTGTTTAAGCCTGATGGCCAAGAGCAGAAGCATTGTGAAGCCCAGGATGAAAACGACATAAATGATAGGGTTGGCTGTAGATTCTGGGTCCTCAAAGACCCGCGCATCGCCCCCGGCAATTGCAGGCATAAGCGCCAGGGCCAGGAGCTGCACTACTGTCATGAAGAGCAGCATGACTAGCATTGGGCCATGGCCTTCCGGGCTCTTTGCCATTGTTTTATTATCAATATTATTATCTAGCTCATCCTGGGGCATTATTCCTCTTCTTTTCCTTCACACTCTTTGGACTTCTCCTCAAGAAGCTCCAGATATGATTTGCGAATAGACTCGCCAAGGCCCAGCTGAGACAGAAGGGAGATCACCTTCCTCTTCTGCTCCTCGTAGTTGGCATCGCCGCTGGCCTCCACCTCCAGGAAGAGCCCCAGCCCAACAACATCGTCCAGGGCAAATGTGACATTGCCAAGGGAATATTTGGTCCTGTGCTTTCTGACCTCTGCCGAAGGCAAAAAGCCTAAGGACCTGAGAACTTCCGCCATCCTCTCGGGGCTGTCTATATTCACAGTCAGCTCCTTCCGAGACTTGGTCTCTCTGTCGAGCTTTGGGCCCTTATATGTGAGGCGGGAGCCCTCGTCTTTGATGCGGATTCGAAGGGCCTCGTCGGTCTTTCTGAAGTCCCTCAGCGGCGAGTTGAAGTAGATATCTACATGGTTCTCTTCTTTCAAGAAGACGGCGCCTAAAGCCTTTATTCTCGAAAGGGTTTGCTCATCGGCTCGGGCTTTGACCTCGACCTCGATCATCTCTTCATCTTCTCACGAGGACTGTCGCCTCGCCCACCTTCAATACGTCTACTGCCGTACCTGCAGAGAGAGTCTCTGTTACTATCTCCACAGCCTCAGGCGAAACATCAAAGGTCTCTTTATCCAGCTCAACCGTGATCGAGCCTGCAGCCTTCTGCTTTGCCACCTCGCCCGGGTCCATGGCCAAAAGGGCCTTGATGATCCTGCCGCTCTTGTCCTTGAACTTAGGGCCCAGCACCTTCATCTGGGGCTTAACTGCCACTGGACGCATCTCGATCTCAGGCTTGCCTTTCTTGCTCTCAACAGATGAGTTGGCAACACCAGCCAGGTCTGCGGTCTCCAGGCCCAGGTCTGAGTATACAACGATGCTTGGCAGAGGCGCGTTCAGAGCCATGCCCTTCTCTGCCTTGAACCTTCGAAGAGCTGCTGCTATATCCTTAATGGCCAGGCCCGCCGGGTCGACATCGATGCCCAGGGGCTCTGGCCAGCTCTGAATGTGGACGCTTCTGCCAGTCAGTGAGTGGAAGATCTCCTCGGAGATGAAGGGCGTGAATGGAGCCATCAGCCTGACAACGGTCTCTATGGCTGTGTAAAGGGCGTTTTGTGCAGCCCTCTTCTCAGGAGAGTCCGGGCCGTAAAGCCGGGCCTTGACAAGCTCTATGTAGTTGTCGGCCAGAACATCCCAGGCAAAGGCCCTGATGGCCTTGAAGGTCTCGTCGAACTGGAACCTATCCATGGCCTCTGTCGCAGTCTTGACCAGCTTGTCAAGCTCACCTAAGAGCCAGCGATCCACCTGGCCAGGGGCTTCGCCTGTTGGAGCCATATGGGGAGAAGAGAAGCGGTAGATAGACCAGAGCTTCTGCTGGAAGCGGCTTGCAGCTGTGATCTCCTTCCACTGGAACATTATGTCGTTTCCGGGGCTGCCGCCCATTGCAGCCCACTGCCTCAGAGCATCTGCGCCGTTGGTTTCGAATACCTCCTCGGGCCGGATGAAGTTGTTTAAGGACTTGGACATCTTGTGCCCGTCCTCGCCAAGAGCCATGCCGTTGATGAGGATCGAGTCCCAGGGCTTCATGTCCACAAGGGACTTTGTGCGAAGTATTGTGTAAAACGCCCATGTCCTGATGATGTCGTGCCCCTGAGGCCGGAGCTGAGCAGGCATTCGCAGGTCCTTTCGGTCAGGCCAGCCTGCCACTGCCAGTGCGGAAATAGAGCTGTCCATCCATGTGTCCAGGACGTCCTCCTCAGGCACGAACTCATCGCTGCCGCATTTCCTGCACCTTATTGGCGGATTTGTGCGGTTGGGATCTAGAGGCAGCCACTCCTCATCGGCTACCATTACCTCGTCGCAGTTCTTGCAGTACCAGACGGGTATTGGCGTTGCGAAGATCCTCTGACGGGATATGCACCAGTCCCACTCCACTGAGTCAGCCCAGTTCTTGAGACGAACCTGCATGTGAGGAGGTATCCACTCGATCTCCTCCGAGGTCTTCTTTATCTCCTCCGAGTCGATCTTCACGAACCACTGCCTCTCTGAGAGGATCTCAATTGGCGTCTTGCACCTCCAGCAAAGCCCGACGTTCTGCTCCAGAGGCTCCTGCTTGAAAACTATCTCCTGGTCCTTCATATCCTGGATGATCTTCTTCTTGGTCTCTTCTACTGAGAGGCCGGAGTAGGGACCTGCGATCTCAGTCAGCCTGCCCTCACGGTCGATTGCCTGGCGAAGCGGAAGATGATGCTCCATCCACCACCTGACGTCCTGCTTGTCTCCAAAGGTGCAGATCATGACGATTCCAGTGCCGAACTTGGGATCAACTGCAGGGTCGGCGAAGACTGGAACAGGGTAGTCGAATAAGGGGACACGGACCTGTTTTCCTATATACTTCTTGTAGCGCTCGTCCTCGGGGTTGACGGCTACGGCCACACAGGCTGCCAGGAGCTCGGGCCGGGAGGTGGCTATCTCTATGTAGCCATCTTCAGCTGGAAAGCGCATGTAATTGAGAGTAGTAGTACGCGAGTCGTACTCCACCTCTGCGAAGGCAATTGCAGTCCCACAGCGGGGACACCAGTTGACCGGATGGTCCTCGCGGTAAATCTCACCCTTGTTGTACATCTGCACGAAGGACCTTTGCGTCTTCACGTAGTACTCAGGCTTCATGGTGACGTACTCGTTGGACCAGTCGATGGAGAGGCCCAAGCGGCCCATGGACTCGTGAAAACGCTCTATGGCCTCCTCGGTCAGCTTCTCGCAGAGCCTTCTGAACTCCTCCCTTGGAACCTGGTTCTTGGTGATATGGTTGATCTCCTCAACCTTCACCTCTGTTGGCAATCCGTGGCAGTCCCAGCCCTGGGGGAACATGACATTGTAGCCCCGCATGCGCTTGTACCGCGCGGCAAAGTCGATGTAGCACCAGTTAAGGGCATTGCCGATATGGAAGTTGCCCGTGGGGTAGGGGGGTGGCGTGTCTATGATGTACTGGGGCTTTAACGACCCCCAGTCGAAGTAATAGACTGAAGCGTCCCAGCTCTCAACCCACTTCTCTTCTACCTGTTTGAAGTTGTACTCCTTGGAGACCTCGCTCATCAGAAAGCTCCTCTTCTATGGCTGTAGGGGAGTTGAACACAATGTTAATAGGATTATCGGTGGAATACGATCATGATGGAATTGCTGATATACCACGCAGAGCAGTGTGACCCCAAGAAGTGCACAGGAAGGAAGTTGGCCAGGTTCAAGCTGGCCCGGACCACAAAGCGCATGAACGAGCTTCGCCACTGCCTGGTCTTAAGCCCATTTGCAGAGAAGGCGCTCTCTCCGGCAGATAAAGGGGAGAGATGCCTGGCGGCCCTTGACTGCAGCTGGGCCCAGGCCGAAGACGTCTTCGCTCGACAGAATTTAAAAAGCAGGGCTCTGCCCTTTCTGGTTGCTGCGAATCCTGTCAACTTCGGAAAGCCCTTCCAGCTATCTACTGTGGAGGCCCTGGCAGCGGCTCTGGTGATCATGGGCGACCCCCAAAGGGCTAGAGAGATCCTGGCCAAGTTTTCATGGGGCCATGTCTTCCTGGAGCTGAACAGGGAGCCGCTGCAGGAGTATGCGGCGGCTGTTGACTCATCAGAGGTAGTGAGAATCCAGAGGGAATATCTATCGGAACAAATATAAAGTGTTAACCCATATATTCTAAAGGTGATATGATGGCGGGGTTGATTCCTATGGACGAGTTGAGACGACTCCAAAAAAAGATGAACAGGCTCATGGAAGATCTGGGGTTAACTGAGCTTGAGTCGAGATACATAGAAGAGATGCAGAGGCTGCAAAAGCGAATGAGCGAGTTGATGGAAGAAGCGGAGACGGTTCCCATGGAAGGAAATATTTTCATGCCTTTGGCTGATGTCAAGGAGACAGAAGAGGCAATAGTAGTAACAATGGACCTGCCGGGAGCGGAGAAGCAGGATGTAGATATATCCATCTCCGATGATGAGCTTCGAGTCGTTGCTGAGAAGAAGGCAGAGACAGAGGTCTCGGAGAAAGACTACCACAAGAGAGAGCGCACCTACAAGAGGTTCGAGCGAATGGTAAAGCTGCCTGTAGCTGTCAAGGTAGAAGAGGCCAAAGCCAGGCTGGACAGCGGAGTCCTAGAGGTCACCCTGCCCAAAGAGGTAGTAACTGCCAGAAAGAGGATAAGCATAGATTAGCTTTCGGCTTTTCGGCTAACCCCACCAAAATCTCCGTTCCACTGGCACAATTCTATCAGCTTTTAGGGCTCGTCCTTCTGGAGGAGGAGGTGATTTAGCTTATCCCTCTTCGTCTCCAGATACCGCCTGTTTATGCTGTTAGGCGCTATCTCCAGAGGCACGCGCTCGACGATCTGCAGCCCATAGCCTTCGAGACCAATTATCTTTCTGGGGTTGTTGGTCAGAAGCCTGATCTTCCTTATTCCCAGGTCGACCAGAATCTGAGCCCCGATCCCGTAGTCCCTGAGGTCAGGGGGATATCCAAGCTTGGTGTTGGCTTCCACCGTATCAGAACCCTGGTCCTGGAGCATATATGCCCGAAGCTTGTTGGCAAGGCCTATGCCTCTGCCCTCCTGTCGCATATACAACAGTACTCCATTTCCGTTCTCATTGATGAGCTTTAAGGCCCTTGCAAGCTGTTCTCCACAATCACAGCGTTTGGAACGGAAGACGTCGCCTGTTAAGCATTCGGAATGCACTCTCACCAAGGCATCTTCAGCCGTTGGATCTCCGGCGATCAGAGCAACATGGCACTGCCTGTCCAGCACAGACTCATAACCTATGGCCCTGAAGTCACCGTACTCTGTAGGCATGGTAACCTCAGCCACGCGCTGGACCAGCTTCTCTCTTTGCATCCTGTAGCGTATCAGGCCCTCTATTGTCACCATCTTGATGCCGTGCTTCTCTGCGAAGCGCTCCAGCTCCGGCAGACGTGCCATTGTGCCGTCATCGGCCATGATCTCGCAGATTACACCTGCAGGATAGAGCCCGGCAAGCCTTGCAAAATCTATGCAGGCTTCGGTATGGCCAGTACGCCGTAGAACGCCGCCGCTCATGGCCTGAAGGGGAAAGAGATGGCCAGGTGTGACGAGATCGTTCCTTGTAGTCTCTGGATCTATGAGCGCACGCACAGTCGTGGCTCGATCAAAGGCTGATATGCCGGTGGTAGTGTTATGCCTGGCATCTACTGAGACCGCGAAGGCTGTGCCCATGGACTCGGTATTGTGAGGGGTCATCAGGGGAATGTCAAGCTCTTTTAGGCGCTCTGCAGTCATGGGCATGCAGATCAGGCCTCTGCCATAGCGTGCCATGAAGTTGATGGCCTCAGGGGTGACCATCTCTGCAGCCATCACCAGGTCGCCCTCGTTCTCCCTGTTCTCGTCGTCTAATACTATTATGAACCTTCCACTTCGAATCTCCTCAACGGCATCTTCCACCATGCAAAACGGCATAAAAGGTCGATAGCGGTATTCCCAATTAAAGATATTGTCAGGACCAGACGCCTGCGAGAGCTGTGCCGCACTTGGAGCAGCGCCCTTCGACCACAGAGTTTCTCACAACCCTGTACCCCATTCGCTCGATTTGCATCTCACCGCAAACAGGACATCGGGTGTTCTCGTCTTGGCCTGGGATGTTGCCTGCATAGATGTATTTCAGGCCGGCTTCACGGCCGATCTTCACCCCCTTTCGCAGGAGCTCAGCGCCTGCGGGCGGCACGTCTTTCATCTTATACATGGGATAGAAGGCAGAGACATGCCAGGGCATATCTGTACTCACGCTTGCCATGAAATTCGCCAGCCCTCGAAGCTGCTCGTCTGAGTCGTTATAGCCCGGAATGATGAGTGTTGTGACCTCCACCCAGACGCCTGCATCCCAGAAGAGCTTTATGTTGTGCTGAACCGGCTCGATCCTCGCCCCGCATACGCGCCGGTAGAACTGGTCATCGCCTTTGAGGTCTATGTTTATGCCGTCCAGAACGGTTATTGCCTTCTGGGCTGCTTCCTCGCCTATGTAGCCATTGCTCACGAAGACATTCTTTAAGCCCCCTTCTTGGGCCAGGATTGCCACGTCGTAAGCATACTCGAAGAACATTGTAGGCTCTGTGTAGGTGTATGCAATGGACTGGCAGCCGTATCCTTTAGCCTCTGCGACCACGTCCTCAGGAGGAACAAAACCGCCAGGTACCCGGCCTGTCTCTCGGGGCATCTGAGAGATATCTGCGTTCTGGCAGTGAAGGCAGCGGAAGTTGCAGCCCACTGTTGCTATGGAGTAGGCAATGCTTCCCGGCAGAAAATGAAAGAATGGCTTCTTCTCAATCGGGTCTACGTTGGCGGCTATGAGGTTTCCGTAGACCAGAGTCATCAGCTTGCCATCCTGGTTCTCCCGGACACCGCATAAGCCCCTCTTTCCAGGCTTTATACGGCAGAGCTGGTTGCAGAGTATGCACTGTACGTCTTTATTGCCTTCCAGACCGTACCAGAACTGGGCCTCTTTTGTGCTCTCGTTGACCATATCATCACCAAGCGAGTTTAAGCCGTATTGACGTAATGACATCACACAACATCTTTTTTCATTCCCTCAGGCATAAAACTAGTAATGAAAAAATTTAAGAAGAAGGGCTCAGTTATTTCTCCTCAGAGCTACAAAGAAGACTGCCAAAAGGCCGATTAGCGCAAATGTTGCCTCAAAGCCCGGCGTCCTGTTCTCTTCTCGTGCTGCAGCTTCTTCAGCCCTCTCCTCTTCAGCCGCCTCTTCGGTCGCGACATCCCTTTCCGCCACTGCAACATCCTCTTCTACTCTACTCTCGCCAGCACGAAGTCTGTCCTCGAGATCCGTGTTTGCAGCGATAGTTGGAGGTATAAGCACAGTATCTATGGCATGAATGACACCGTTACTGGCCATGATATCAGGCCGCACTATCCTAGCATCGTCAACCATCACAGCACCATTATCGGTGGTGATATTCAGATCGTCGGCCTGCATCGTCTGGAAAGTCGTTCCGTTTTCAAGATCAGAGAACATGATTAATCCTGGAACAACGTGATAAGTGATGATAGTCCTTAGGTTATCTCTCTGGGTCTCATTTGTGGTTAAATTTTCCAGCACTTCTTGCGGTATTTTGTCAAAAGCTTCATCCGTAGGAGCAAATACAGTAAACGGCCCAGCTCCGCTCAAAGTATCCGTTAGCCCTGCTTCCCTAATGGCTGAAACCAGTGTATCGAAGTCGCCATCTGCGGTAGCAACCTCAATTATGTCTTCATCGGATACGTTGATACCTACAGTCTCATTTTGGGCTGCACCTACCGCTGCTGCCAGCAGCATCATGAATGCTGCAGCCATGGTTACTACAACTATCCTCATCTTAATACCCACTTTAATTTTTCCTAATAGTATTGATATGTAACACTCATAAAACTATTGCTTAAAGATAGTTGACCCTGTATATAGCAACAAATCAGAAGCGAGAGAGAATTTAATCTAATTCAAGATAGAAACGATACAAGAGCACCGTTACAAGGAAAAATTGTCTTTAAACGGAGACATCAGAAAGGTTGTTAAAAAGAATAGGTCCTGGAGAGCTAAACCGCTCCCCAGCGTTCACACTTTTACTCTCTCCTGCCGAGCACAAGGTAGGCTACGGCCAGGAGGCCAGTTATGGCGAAGATGCCCTCGAAGCCGGGCTGGGAAGGCTGTTCAGCGGGGGCAGCCTCTTCGGTTACGTTCTCCTCAGCTTCCTCTTCAGCGGGGGCAGCCTCCTCCACGGGGGCCTCTTCCTCCGCG
>Ga0074195_1004676_pt1 | contig 11047 bp, 10 predicted proteins | sample EPASupsiteHSE623_FD_64525 | JGI IMG/M metagenome (GOLD analysis project Ga0074195, IMG submission 64525) | Bioremediated contaminated groundwater from EPA Superfund site, New Mexico - Sample HSE6-23 | ecosystem: Environmental > Aquatic > Deep subsurface > Groundwater > Contaminated ... | reverse complement strand
AATCTATTTAAGGTAATCATAATGCCATGAGGATTTGAATTTTATATTTTGTTGTTCTGCCACTGTCGTTATCCAATCTTGATACTTTGGCGGCATCCTGCTCGCCCAACCGCATCAATCTTCCCGGGTAATTTATAGCGAATGTTTTAGGTTAGGGCTTCGGTCCGGTGCCCTGCCAGACGTCGTCCGGTGAGCTGAAGCCGAAGCTGACTGTATCGCTGACATGGGTGGGGAATGGCAGAAAGGTGATGTTGCCAGGTTCGAGGTCAATTGGAAATAGGCTGGTATTGGGTTATTACCCGGAGATGATTTTGAGGATTTTAAAAGTTTTTCTTGACATTTCGTTTTCTCGCATTATCTTTGTAGTGTATTAGTGTGTTAATACACAAACACAATTAACTCATATCATCATGATATCCATCAATCACCTTGATTTCTGGTACAGTCGTCGGGAGCGACTCTTTGAGAACCTGAGCCTGGATCTGGAGCCGGGACATATCTACGGGCTTCTGGGGAAGAACGGCACCGGAAAGACCACCCTGCTGAAGATTATGTCGGGTCTCTCCTTTCCAAAAGGAGGAGAGGTTACTATGGACAGCTGGATCCCGTCGAGGCGCAACCCTGGTTTCCTGCAGGAGATTTTCTTTTTACCCGAGGAGATCTGCCTTCCCTGGGTCAGGCCCGATAGTCTGGTTCGGCTCTTTGCCCCTTTCTATCCAGGGTTCGATGCAACCCAATTCGAACGGGCCCTCGAAATGCTGGAAGTGAACCCGGAAAAAAGGCTGAACCGGCTTTCGTTCGGACAGAAGAAGAAGGCCCTGATCGCCTTTGCCCTGGCCTGCAACACCCGGTTTCTATTTCTTGACGAACCCACCAACGGACTCGACATTCCTTCGAAAGCCGCTTTCCGGAGCCTTCTGGCCTCAGCATTCTCCGAGGAGAGGACCATCATCCTCTCCACGCACCAGGTCAGGGATCTGCAAAGTCTCATCGATCATGTGATAATCCTTTCGGGACGGACGATCCCGTTCAATCATTCCATCGACCACATTGCCAAAGGACTCTCCTTTCAAAGGACTCCCATTCATCACGAAGCGGACCGGGTGCTTTATTCATGGAAAACCGAAATGGGCCATGCATGTATCTTGCCCAACGATAGTGGCGAACCTGGTCTCGTTGACATCGAAACGTTCTTTAACGGTGCGCTCGAAGTCCCTGGCAAAATAACCGAATGTCTTAAACTACAAACTCTTGACGTATGAACGCAACATTCAACCTGAGAAGATTATGGTGGCTGGCCCGCTATCATGGTACAGGCACCCTGAAATCCTACGGGATTGCCCTGGGGATTTTGGTTCTGTTAATGATCTATTTATCGATGGTGGGAGGATACAAGCTGATACTCGGTTTCTTCCCGTTCGCCCTGTGTGTTGCCGGAACGCTTGTTTCGGCCGGCATTTACCGCAACTGGTCCGATTTCGGGAAAGCGTCGTCTCTGCTGATGCTGCCCGCTTCGGTGGCTGAGAAGTTCTCGCTGGGACTGCTGTTCGGCCTGGTGTTTTTTATCCCCCTGTTTACACTTCTTTACCTGATTTCGGCATATGCAACCCTTAATATCTTTCATCAATCAATATCCATGAAGGAGATATGGAGTGGTCCGACATCCATTCATGAATCCATGGCTGTATATTTCCAGCCTACCCTGCTGGTCTATCTCCTGGTGCAACCAATCGCACTTTATGCGGCGGCCCGTTTCCGGAGGTTTCAGTTCCAGATCTTGATTCTCATTGTCGTCACCCTCTTCGTGGTCTATTATTACGCGCAACATTTGCTGATGTTCAACCTCACGAAATTGTTGGCTTTTAATCACACCTATTTTGTCCTGGGCGATCACCTCAGTTATTTCACCCTGCGCAATGGCGGATCATATCCGGTGGTAATGATTTCACCCACCCTGAAGGGCCTGAATACCGGGATGTGGCTCCTTTTTGCAACGGGGATGTATATTGTTGCCTTTTTCAGGTTAAAGGAACGGGAGATCTGACGCCATGACCATGGAATTCAATGATAAACAGACCATTTACCTCCAGATCGTCGATTATATGGAGGAGCACATCCTGGAAGGCGCCTGGAAAGGAGATGAGAAGATCCCGTCGGTGCGCGACCTGGCCGTGGAGTTGCAGGTGAACCCCAACACTGTGATGCGGGCCTACGAACAGCTTCAGCAACGGGGCATTGTGCAGAACCGGCGCGGGGTGGGGCACTTCATCGCTCCCGGTGCGGCAGACCTGATCAGGAAAAAGCGCAGGGAAACCTTCATCGGTCAGGAGCTTCCGCGGCTTTTCAGGCAGATGTCGCTGATGAACATCAGGCCGGAGGAGGTCATGACAGGGTATCACCAATTCACAGATGCGAAAAACAAAACTAAAAACATTGAAACCGATGAAAAAAAGTAGTGTTCTGCTGATCATTTTCGGTGTTATTATCTCAGGGTGGTTCATCATCTTCGAGGTGCTGTGTGCCTCAGCTGTGGTCGATATTTCAAACGGCAAACCATCGAAGTACGGTTTCCCGGTCAGGGATCGCGACCACTCCGCGGGCCCCGGGAGCTCGCCGCCCATTCAGCTTAAATCGTTCAGGCGCCTGGAGATCCAGGGCCGAAACAAGGTCAGCGTTATACTGCAAAAGGGGAAAGGGTATTCAATGATGCTCGACTACCAGCAGGTGAAAACAACGCGTTGGTGGTATGACAACGACCGTCTTGTGCTGGAAGTGACCGGGGGGTTGAAGGGCAGGAACAGCCTTGATGTTGTGATCACGGTTCCCGGCCTGGAATCGGTTACCGGCTACTATCTGTCGGATCTGACACTGGAAGGTTTCGACCAGTCAACATTAAACCTGTCGGTATTTGATGTTTTTTCGCTCATCCTCAAGGATAACCGGATCGGAACGCTGTTGCTGAATAATCGGGATGCAGGACATGACAAGGTTGTCACGATCAACAAAAACAACCGGTTCGACAGCCTTGACCTGATAATCCGCGGTGCCGGAACCCTTCACCTGCATACTGCCGGCCAGCGGTTCAACCACTCGGCACTTTCCGATTCGCTTGAAATTTACAGCGACATCGACATCCTGCGAAAACTGGGGCTCAGATAAGTACGAGAAATCAAGTGTGAGGTGCGAAGTGCGATTTTTTATATTTCGCACCTCACACTTCGCACTTGATATGTGACTCCATAGGGGTCATATACCTGGACTTGAAAATCAGGCTAACATCTTTGTAACGCCCGTTATTACTGAATAAAATTAAATCGGCTTTACAAACGTTTACTTCCCGTGAATGACTTTTACTGACAAATTTGTACAAGAAGTTAACAGTTCACACCTTTGAACTGCCAAAAAAAAACAGTACAAATTATAGCCAGTGTAATCTTATATCATGACAAAGAAAAAAACGGCAAAGCGCTGTTAGTTAAATCATTTACCTTTAATCATAAGCGTTTGCGACTTTTGAGCGGAGTTCATGTGCCCGTTGCAAAGTGGGATCAGGACGCGCAGAAAATAAAATCGGACAAAGATTTTGCAGATGAAAATAAAAAGCTCAGAGAAACTGTCAACTTTTTTCCGGATAAATTTCTTGCGCCTTTTTCTAAACGAATCAGTCTGTCCAGAGAGGGATTCGGCTGAAAGTCGGAAGAATGCTTGCGACCCTAGTCAGTTAAGATCCTATGCCTGAGTTTGAGGGTGATCTGCATCCTGGTCAGTGCTATTTCACAATCGGAAAGTTTAGGATGGGTTTTTTGTGTTGAGCAAAGAGATATGGAATGTAATGATTGCCGAAAGACATGAATAAAGAGAACATTTTTTGGCTCTCAAGGCTTAAAATGAAGTCAACAATTTTCATAAACCTTGCAATATTGTTATAAAATAATACTTGCATATATCAAGTTTTATTTTATACCTTTGTGGCGCAATAAAATTTCAACATGCGGAAAACAACACTCCCACTGGGTATGATCCTTGCACCGATGATGAATGAAATGTTCCGGGCGCTGAAGCAACGTACCGGCAGTCAGACCGATATGAAACTGACCATTGATCAATTCGGGTTCCTCTTTGCCATCAAAGAGAAGAAAGAGGAGGTGATTCAAAAAGACATGGCGGAAATCCTTGGAAAAGACCAGTCTGCGATTCTGCGCACAGTCGATGCTTTGCAAAAAAAAGGCCTGATCCGTCGGGTGACGGGTACAAATGACCGGCGTAAGAATTTCCTGATGGTCACCAAAAAAGGAGAACGGGTAATTGATCAATACTTAAAAATTGAATTCCAGCTGAATGAAGAACTGCTTTATGGACTGACCGACTCCGATCTCGACGCATTTTATAAAGTTGTTGAACACATTAAAAACAGGGCGGAGACTCTGTAATATTTTTTTGTTTTTTTAATTGATAGTATCAATATTTGATAGTGTATGAGATTATCAATCATTTTGGGGAAGGTCCTAACGCTGATTTTCACCGCGGTGGCTTTTTCGTCGTCATTTGCTCAGCAAAAGCTAGCACTAAAAGATTGTCTTGGCTATGCAACGGCAAACAATCATGAATTAATTGTGGCCGATTATAATGTTGTGATAGCGAATAAAAAGGTATCGGAACAAACGGGAAACTACCTGCCCCAGATTAATGCCACCGGAACGTTTGATGATAACCTGGCGTTATCGACACAGCTCCTGCCTGCCGAGATGACCGGAGGAACGCCAGGCACCTATATTGCGGTGAAGTTCGGTACAAAGTACAGTGTGAACGGTGGGCTGTCGGTCACACAGAAGATATTTGATGCGGGAACTTTGCTGCAGATTAAAACAGCAAGACTTAATCTCGGCATTTCGAAGCTTGACCAGCAGCAGACTGACCTAAATATCGCATATAACATCACTCTCTCCTTTTATCAGTCCCTTGTCATTCAAATGCAATTGGAAGGATTGAAATCAACCCTGGTTTCCTCCGAAAAATCACTGAATTCGATCGAGTTGAAATTCAGGAATGGCATGGCGAAAAAGGTCGATGTGGATAAGATCAAAGTCAGTCACAACAATACGAAATCGCAGCTGGAGCAAGCTAAGTTGAACTATGCACAATGCCTGAATGTGCTGAAGTACAACATGGGAATGCCGATCGACAGTGAGCTGGTACTTGCTGAATCATCCGCCAGCGAAGAGTACGAGGTTTTTATCAGGGATGCGATTGGAAACTTCCGGATTGAGGACAACATCGACTACCAATTGAAAAAATCGAATGTTGATGTCATGCAGACAGACAGAAACACGAAACGATCTGCATTTTACCCGACTCTTTCATTATACGGAAACTATAACCAAAACGCCATGCGGCAGGAATTCACCTTCTTCAGTTCCGGAAATGCATGGTTTTCCAGTTCGGGGATCGGACTGAAACTCTCCATCCCGATTTTCGACGGTTTTCAGCGAACATCACGACTTGCCCAATCCGAACTTGGGATAAAGATCGCAAGGGAAAATGTGATAACTACAGAGCAATCCATCAGACTTGAGATTTCCAACGACGAGGTCCAGTATAAAAACGCGCTGGATAACATTGAAAGAGAAATGGAGAATCTTGAACTGGCCAAGGGGGTTTATGCGGATACACAGAAGGAATATCAGCAAGGAACCTGCTCCACGGTTGATGTTGTGCAATCTGAAAGCTCTTACCTCGTAGCGCAAAGCACCTATTACAACAAGCTTCTTAAATTGTATCTGGCGCGGATCGATCTCGAAAAATCAAAGGGTTCATTGCTGAGTTTCATCAATAATTTAAAGTAAGTACCATCATGAAAAAAATTATTGTCATCGGAGTGTCACTGTTGTTGATAGCAGTTGTTGTTTTCCGCCTTTCATCGAACTATAAAAAAGTTAACGCGAATAAAAACGTGAGCACCGACTTGAAATACATTTCCGTAAAAGTTGCTTCGGTAAAGAACCTATCCCTCGACCGCAACCTCCATCTTGTCGGCACCATGGAAGCTGCCGCAGAAGTCGATGTTGCGGCCGAAGCCGCCGGCACCGTCACAACGCTGAATGCGGAGCTGGGGCAGGTACTTCCAAAGAGCAGCGTAATTGCCTGCGTAGACAACACCCTGAGGAAGCTTGCCGTTGAAAAAGCGCGGAATTCGAAGTCAAGACTAGGAAAAGACCTTGAACGATACAGAAATTTATTCAAAGGAGGCAGTCTGACGGAACAGCAGCTCGATGAAGCACAAACCTCCTATGATGATGCCACCATCCTGCTCGAGCAGGCTGAAAAGGAACTGGTAAATGCCAATGTTACAGCCCCAATCAGCGGCACCATAATTAAAAGGTATGTTGAACAGGGTGAATACATTACTGCCGGCAACCCGGTGGTGAAGATGATCGACATTTCCAGGCTTAAGATTCAGCTGAATGTGTCAGAATCCAATGTATACAAGCTGAAACCCGGTAATGAAGCAGCTGTTACGACGGATGTCTATCCCGGGATCGTGTTTACCGGGAAGATCACCTTCATCAGCGCCAAGGGAGACTATTCTCATAACTATCCTGTTGAAATAGAGATGCCGAACAGTTCAATGCATCCATTGCGGTCCGGGACATTTGCCAATGTCAGCATCAACATGCCTGCAAAAGGAGAGGCTTATTATATTTCCCGCGCATCCCTGATCGGCAGCCTCCGAAATGCTGAAGTGTATGTTGCCAGGAACAACAGGGCGGTTCGTCGGAAAATTGTCGTCGGAGAAGAGAATGGGGAGTACCTCAAAGTGATCTCCGGACTTAACGAAGGTGACCAGGTCATCGTCAGCGGCCAGTTCATGCTTTCAGACAATAAAGAGATCAGAATTTTAAAATAACCCTTCTGCATATGTCGATTACGGAAATTGCGATTAAAAGGCCAACCCTGGTTGTCGTCATTTTTACGGTACTGGCTATCCTGGGTATAAGTTCATATACACTATTGAATTATGAGCTTATGCCTAAATTGAACTTCCCCTCCATCAGTGTTTCCACCATATACCCGGGTGCATCCGCCAACGAGGTGGAAAGTTCTGTGACCAAGAAGCTGGAGGATGCACTTTCCGGGCTGGAAGATGTGGATAATATAACCTCTTCCTCCCAGGAAGGAGTTTCGGGCATAACCATTGCCCTAAACTCAAATGCCGATGCAGACAAAGCCGTAGAGAACGCACAGCGGAAGATCAATGCGGTGCTCGCCTCGCTACCCAACGGGGTCAAATCACCTGCGGTAAGCAAATTTTCTTCCGATGAAATGCCGGTGATCAAACTGGGGGTCACATCGGGCCTTCCGGCTACAGAGCTTTATACGCTCGTTAAAAACCAGATAAAGCCTCAACTCGCAAAAGTGAACGGCGTCGGCCAGGTATCACTTGTCGGGGGTCGCGAACGGACCATCCATGTGAACATCGACAAAAACAAGCTGAACGGCTACAGGATCTCCATCAGCCAGGTTTACCAGGCTTTGGGGAATTCAAACCTGGAGATACCCACCGGCAGTGTGGAAAATGAAACGCAACAATACACGGTCAGGCTGCTTGGGAAGTTCAGATCTCCTGACGAGATCAGGGAAGTCACTGTAGTTTCCAATCCGGACGGCAGCAGGATAAAGATCGGCGATCTGGCGGAAGTGGAAGACGGCGTGGCCGAACAGACAAACCTGAATAAGATCAACGGGGAAACATCAATCGGGGTGCTGATCCAGAAGCAGTCGGATGCCAATACCGTGGATGTGTGCAAGCGCGTAAAGGACGAACTGACCTCCCTTGAAAAACAGTATACCACGCAAAATCTGAAATTTGACATTGCGTCGGACAGATCGCGTTACACGCTCAAATCTGCGAATGCGGTCATAGAGGACCTGATGTTCGCAATTCTGCTTGTGGCGTTTGTCATGTTCATCTTTCTTCACAGCATCCGCAACTCCTTTATCGTCCTTATTTCTATCCCCTCTTCCATCATATCCGTATTTGTTGCCATGTACATATTTAACTTTTCACTGAATATGCTGACTCTTATGGCGCTTTCGCTTGTGATAGGGATCCTGGTGGATGATTCGATCGTGGTTCTGGAGAATATCTACAGGCATTTTGAAATGAAAAAGGACAGCCGGACTGCCGCGCTCGACGGTAGAAATGAGATTGGTTTTACAGCCATTGCCATCACCCTGGTTGACATTGTTGTATTTCTCCCGCTTTCACTCGTGTCGGGAATGATCGGCCACATGATGAAAGAATTTTCGCTTGTGATCGTATTTTCCACTTTAATGAGCTTGTTTGTCTCCTTTACGGTAACACCGCTTCTGGCATCAAGGGTTGGAAGGGTCCAGGACCTAACGAAAAAATCAGTCCTCGGGTATTTTTCATCATGGATTGAATCTGCATTCAGGAAATTGCTGAATACTTATGAAAACACGCTGCACTGGGCACTGAATCACCGAAAGATAATATTTCTGGCGACTACCATAATGGTGGTACTTTCCATATCCCTGCTAGGCATGGGGCTGGTAGGGACAGCCTTTATGAATGACGGCGACCAGGGTGAATTCGTAGTCAAACTTGAGGGGGACCCACAAAACACCGTATATCTGACAGCAAAACTTACACAACAGGTGGAGGCCCTTTTAATGAGCAAACCCGAAGTGGTGAAGGTCTTTTCAAATATCGGGTATTCAAGCGGCGACTTAGGAACATCTTCCGGCGAAAAGAACAAAAGTGAGATTACCGTGACCATCGTTTCCAAGGAGGACCGTAAGATGTCGGTGGAAGAATTTGCTGCCACGATCAAAAAAGAGGTGCAGGAAATTCCAGGACTCAAGGTATCGGCCACGCCCACCTCGATGATGGGGAATGCGGATGATGCACCAATACAAATTTTGCTTAGGGGCTCCGACATCAACAGGCTTTACCAGGTCGGCGACAGCGTCATAGCTGTTATAAAGGACATACCCGGAACTAATGACATCAAATACTCGGTGGACAAAAGCAAGCCTGAGCTTCAAATTCACCTTGACAGGGAAAAGATGGCGCAACTCGGATTGAATGTTCAGCAGATTGGAAGCACGATGAACCTGGCATATGCCGGCAACACAGACCTGCAGTACTCCGAAGCAGGAACTGATTATTCCATCGCGTGCCGACTCGATCAGTTCGACCGGACAAGCCTCGAGGATGTCGGGTCGCTAACGTTTCTGAACAGTAAAAATAACCCGGTGGAACTGAGAAATTTTGCCTCAATTTCGCAATCGCTGGGGGCCAACAAGCTGGAGCGGTACAACCGGATGTCCTCGCTGACAGTAAAATGCAATGTTTTTGGACGCCCGGTGGGAACGGTGGGGGAGGAAATCAAGGCGGCCGTGAAGCAAAAGATCCAAGCATCAGATGTGATCATTGATTACAAAGGCCAGATGGAAAGACAGTCAGATGCATTCGGAAGTCTTTCGACTGCAATTCTTGCCGCATTCATTTTTGTGTACCTGGTCATGGTCGCCCTGTACAATTCATATTTCTACCCTTTCGTGGTATTGTTTTCAATACCGGTGGCGGTCATCGGGGCCATCCTTGCATTGGCGCTGACCGGTGAGCCGCTAACCATTTTTGCCATGATCGGCATGATAATGCTGATCGGGCTTGTAGCCAAAAATGCAATTCTTATCGTGGATTTCACCAACAAACTGAGAGCAGAGGGGCGTACCGTTGTGGAAGCTTTGATTGAGGCCGGAAGAGAAAGATTGAGGCCTATTCTTATGACCACTTTATCAATGGTCTTTGGTATGTTGCCCATTGCCCTCGCGTCCGGAGCAGGGGCTGAGAGTAAAAACGGATTGGCGTGGGTAATTATTGGCGGACTCTCAAGCTCTTTGCTTCTAACTCTTGTGCTTGTCCCAGCAGTTTACTTAAGCTTGGAAAATTACAAAGAGAAACTTAAAAGTATTTTCAAATCGGACAAAAGACGGACACAATGAATGACTAACGCCTGTAATAAAATTAACTACAGGCGTTGTCAGTTTTATTTGTGACTCCGAAGGGACTCGAACCCCCAACCAACAGAACCGGAATCTGCCATTCTATCCAATTGAACTACGGAGCCATTTCGAGTTGTGAATTACGATTGACGATTGACGATTTAATAAGTGCCAAAGGTTTACGGTTCGAATTGACGATGGCAAAGGTACAAATTTTCGGTGAAAAGTGAGTTTTTTGCTCTTTCTTATGGAATTCTTATCTTTGGACCTTAAAACAAAAATCAAAACTTTGTATGATGTCAGAAAAAATAAAAGATAAAGTTGCCCCTGGTGTTGCGACAGGTCAAGCTGTCCAGGATATATTCCGCATTGCCAAAGCCAACCGCTTCGCTTTACCGGCGGTGAACGTGATCGGAACCGACTCAGTTAATGGTGTATTGGAAGCTGCCAAGGCGGTAAATTCACCGGTTATCATTCAGTTTTCAAACGGCGGAGGGGTCTTTTACGCAGGAAAATCACTCAAGAATGACAATGAGCGCATCGCCATCAAGGGAAGCATCGCAGGCGCCAGGCATATTCATGAAATAGCCGAATTATACGGCATTCCGGTGATCATTCATACCGACCATGCCGCAAAAAAATTGCTACCCTGGATCGACGGGCTACTTGATGCGGGGGAGAAGCACTTCAATGCTTACGGAAAACCATTGTTCAGTTCGCACATGCTCGACCTTTCAGAGGAACCACTGGAGGAGAACATCGAAATCTGCAAACGTTACCTTGAGCGGATGAGCAAACTGGGAATGACCCTTGAAATTGAGCTTGGCGTAACCGGCGGTGAAGAGGACGGGGTTGACAACACGGGAATTGACAGTTCGCGGCTTTACACTCAACCCGAACATGTTGCCCATGCTTATGAAGTGTTGTCAAGCGTTAGTCCAAACTTCACGATTGCTGCCTCGTTCGGAAATGTCCACGGCGTTTACAAACCCGGCAATGTGAAACTTGAGCCGGTCAT
>Ga0074195_1000581_pt1 | contig 11048 bp, 7 predicted proteins | sample EPASupsiteHSE623_FD_64525 | JGI IMG/M metagenome (GOLD analysis project Ga0074195, IMG submission 64525) | Bioremediated contaminated groundwater from EPA Superfund site, New Mexico - Sample HSE6-23 | ecosystem: Environmental > Aquatic > Deep subsurface > Groundwater > Contaminated ... | reverse complement strand
TAATCAAATGTTTGGTTACCAGATGCAAATGTTGCCTTCGATTCTTGAAAAGGCAGCAGGTGTTAAAGACAACAGAACAAAATTCTTTTAGGGTATACGGGGACGCAAAGTGTGTACCCGAAATCTTAATCTGACTACAAAAGGAGGCTGACAAATTAATCTTTGTCAGCCTTTTTTATTATAACATTTATCGGTATCAGCACGGAAAATCCTCCCCACCTGACGGTGGGTCCCCTCCCTTTTCGGGAGCCAATGTTTTCCTTTGCTGATACTGATAAATGTTTATTAAGAAAAAACTAAAGAGACAAACTAAAAGTGTTTTTAGTCGGCCTCTTTTATGTTTTGACCTATCTGTACCGAGTCGGGTACACAATGTGCGTCCCCATGTACCCGTTTACACGTTAAAGCGGAAGTGCATGATGTCGCCGTCCTGAACGATGTATTCTTTGCCCTCTACGCCCAACTTGCCAGCCTCTCTGCAGGCTGCTTCTGAGCGGTACTTGATATAATCTTCATATTTGATCACCTCTGCACGTATGAAGCCCTTTTCGAAGTCGGTGTGTATGACGGCTGCTGCCTGAGGTGCTTTGGTTCCCTTATGGATTGTCCAGGCCCTTACCTCCGGAACGCCGGCAGTAAAGTAGGTTTCAAGGTTCAAAAGTGAGTATGCGGCGCGAATAACACGAGAGACCCCGGACTCTTCCAGACCGATTTCATTTAAAAACATCTGTCTCTCCTCGAAGCTTTCAAGTTCGGCTATTTCTGACTCAATTTTTGCTGCAACTATAAGCAGTTGTGCATCTTCGCCCTTTATGGCCTCTTTTACACTTTCGACAAACGCATTTCCCTCCTTTGCAGACTTCTCGTCCACGTTGCAGACATAAAGAACAGGTTTGTCGGTAAGCAAGAATAACTCTTTAGCCAGCTTCCTGTCTTCTGCATTGTCAATTTTAACTGTACGTGCCGATTTGCCTTGCTCCAAAACCTCTTTATATTTTAGAAGAATATCGTATAGCCTCTTGGCGTTCTTGTCGCCGCCGGTTTGCGCCTGTTTATGAGCCTTGCTTATTCTGTTCTCTACGGTCTCAAGGTCCTTTATCTGTAGTTCCGTATCAATTATCTCTTTATCTCTTACCGGATTGACATTACCGTCCACATGAATAACGTTAGGGTCCTCGAAACAGCGTATTACATGTATGATTGCGTCGGTTTCACGGATATTGGCAAGAAACTGATTACCAAGACCTTCTCCCTTGCTGGCACCTTTTACCAGCCCTGCAATATCTACAATCTCTACCGTGGCAGGGATAACCTTGTGAGGTTTTACCAGCTTTTCAAGTACCTGGAGTCTTTCGTCAGGCACTATTGTGGACCCGATGTTCGGCTCAATTGTGCAAAAAGGAAAGTTTGCAGATTGTGCCTTGCCGGAACTTATACAGTTGAACAATGTTGATTTTCCGACGTTGGGAAGGCCTACTATACCGCATTGAAGTGACATTTTTCCTGAATTTAATTAGTTGAGATGGCAAAAATAGCTAATAATTACGGGAAAATCTAAAATCAGATAAAACGGGCATCAGATCAGATAATTAGAAAGTACAGGTGACTAATAAAAACGTATTGTTCCTACTTTTATATATGAAAAATTGGTCTGTTAAAATGATATTTATGAAATGGGTAGGGGCGATATTGGTGCTGATTTTGGCTGTTATGCTTACAGAAGGAAAGAATCAAAAGGGGCGGTATATTGTCATGTTCTGGAACCTGGAAAACTATTTCGATACATTTGATGACCCACAAACGTCGGACAATGAGTTTACTCCGTTTGGAGAGAAGCACTGGAGCTGGAAAAAGTTCATGGCAAAAAGGAATGGGATCGCGAAGGTGATAATTTCTGCTGGTGAAGGGACAAACTACCCTGCCCTGGTTGCTCTTGCTGAGGTTGAAAACAGGTTTGTACTGGAGCAACTGGTACGAAGCACGCCTCTAGCTTTGCTTAACTATGGGGTCATTCACCGGGACTCTCCGGACGGACGGGGTATAGATGTGGCTCTTTTGTACAGAAAGGACGTTTTCAGGACACTTTCGGTTAATTTTGTATATGTGCCTCTCCCGGATACCGCTGCAAGAACACGGCTGATAATGTACATTAAAGGGGTGTTTGAAGAACTGGACACACTTCACTTTTTTGTCAACCACTGGCCGTCTAAGTTTGGCGGGGAGGAGGCGTCTCTCCCAAACAGGGTTGCTGCGGCAAAAATGTTAAAAAATAAAACTGATTCAATTTTTTCGCAAAATATAAATGCAAATATCTTGCTCACCGGTGATTTTAATGACACCCCGGACTCTCGCATTTTTAATGCTTTTGATAAATTCACAAATCTGGCAAAATATCTATTCCTAAAAGGGGAGGGGACCATCAGATATAGGGGAAAGTGGGAGCTAATAGATCAGTTTATGGTTTCCGGGAACCTTCTAAACAGAAAAGAACCAATATTTTGCGATTCATTGACAATGAAAATTTATCGACCGTCCTTTCTACTGGAAAAAGATAAAGAGTACCTAGGCACCAAGCCAAAAAGGAGCTATACAGGGCCCAGATATAACGGAGGAATAAGTGACCATTTGCCGATAATGATTTCAATAGAAAAAATGGATACCTTTGCACCATGTATGTAAAAGCAAAAAAATCACTTGGCCAGCATTTTCTTAAAGATCTGGGCATTGCAAGAAGGATTGTAGAGAGCCTCACTATTGAGGAGGGAGCCGGAACGATAGAGGGTGCTATTAGTGCAACCGATGTTATAGAGGTGGGCCCGGGAACAGGTGTGCTTACTCAGTATCTTATTGAGGACCCAAAAATAAGACTGACTGTTGCAGAGATTGACAGGGAGTCTGTGGAGTATCTGAAAATTCACTTTCCGCAACTGGGGGAGAGGCTGTTGGAGGGAGACTTCCTGAGGATGGATCTGACGAAGCAGTTTGACGACAAATTTCTGGTTATCGGGAACTTTCCGTACAACATCTCTTCGCAGATATTTTTCAAGGTAATTGATTACAAGGAGCGCGTTCCAATGGTTGTGGGGATGATTCAGAAAGAGGTAGCCGAGAGGCTGGCCTCTCCTCCGGGGAAGAAAAACTATGGAATTCTTTCCGTCCTGTTGCAGACCTGGTACGATATAGAGTATCTTTTTACTGTGGATGAGCATGTTTTCAATCCACCTCCAAAGGTAAAATCGGCTGTCATACGACTAAAAAGAAACACAAGAAAATCAATAGATTGCGACGAAAGGTTGTTTAAAATGGTGGTCAAGACGTCATTTAACCAACGCCGCAAGGCCATAAGGAATTCGATAAAGCCACTGCTTAACGGAGTTGTTCTCTCAGATAGCTATCTGCTTGGGCAGAGGCCGGAGCAGTTGTCGGTAGAGGAATTTATTGAACTTACGAAGCTGATCGGTTCTGCTATTTAGAGTTTATTGCATCAACCGGGTTCAGTCGGGCCGCAGTGTATGCTGGAACGAACCCCGAAACAATGCCTATTACAGAAGATATAAGCAAGCCTCGGATTATATTATATGCACTAAGCTCCATTGGAAAAGCAGGGTTTCCCTGCGTCGCCAGTACAACCCCCATTACCATAAGCAATCCAATCACCCCTCCTGCAAGTGCAAGAACTGCGGCCTCAGCCAGGAACTGTGTAAGAATCATATATTTCTTTGCCCCCAGAGCCTTCTGGATACCTATCAGGTTTGTCCTCTCCTTTACTGAAACGAACATTATGTTGGCGATCCCGAAACCGCCTATCAGTATTGAAAAACCGCCTATGATCCACCCAGCGAGGTTTATACCACCAAAGATTGCCTTTGTCTGATTAAGCAGGAATGTCATTTCGTTTAATGCAAAATTGTCTGACTGATTGGGTTTCAACCGGCGGACAGACCTGAGCAGCTGTTTCATTTCCAGAAGAAATTCCTCTCTGTTTGCCGACTCAAGGGGTTTGACGCAGATCATCGAACCTGCATTACGGGCATTTACTATGGTACTTGCGTATCTGTAAGGAATCAAGATTGAATTATCGGTATCAAATATGTTCACTAAGCTCTCTCCTGCTTTTTTCTGGACTCCTATCACCCTTGCAGTGCTTGACCCTACCTTGATAACCTTGTTCAGCGGGTCCTCTCCTTTGAAGAGTGCCTCTGCTACTGAGAAACCTAGGATTACAACCGGTGTTGAGGATTGTGCCTCAAAGGTAGAGAAGTATCTTCCCTGTTCGATCTCTACATTTGAGATTTTGTCCCAGTCACTTGTGGGTGCCGTAATGAATCCTCCGGAAAAGGAGTTTCTCTTATATCGTATGTTTTTGTTTGTGAAGATTACAAAAGCTACTGCATCTGCTGTTTTGGACTCACTTTTAATAAATTGAAACTCTTCATATTTGGGGGCCGGCCTTTTGCGGTACTCCCACCACTTGTACTCTTCGCCCTGAGGAGGTTCCCAAGGAAATTCCTGAATATAGAGGGTATTGCCACCAAAACTATTAAGTCCGCTTTCAACATTTTTCTGCAAGGCATCTATTGCAGTAAATACGGTAACTATGGAAAAAATTCCTATACTTACCCCAAAGAGAGAAAGGAATGTCCTGAATCGATCGCCCTTAAGCGAACCAAAGGCGAAGCGGATGCTTTCGATTACCAGCTTGATAACCACTGTGAGTCTTCTGTAATAAGTAACCATATTCTCTCGTTATAAACCAATCTTCTTTTTTAAACTTCTCAACTTGTCAAATGCGTCGAGAGGAGACATTGTATTGATATCCATTTCATTGAGTTCGTCTCTTAAACTCATGAGGAGCGGATCGTCCAGTTGAAAAAATGATAATTGAACAGCATCGTCGTTCATTGTCATTCGCTTTTTCCTGTCGGCTTTTGACAGGTCCTTTTCCCTTGCTTCAAGCTGTTTAAGAACCCTCTCTGCTCTCTTGACAACCTCTTGCGGCATCCCTGCCATTCTTGCCACATGTATGCCAAAACTGTGCGCAACTCCACCGGGGAGCAATTTACGTAAAAATAAAACTTTTTTGTCTACCTCTTTTACAGAAATGTGGAAATTTTTAACTCTTTCAAATTTATCTTCCAGGTCATTAAGCTCATGGTAGTGGGTTGCGAACAGGGTTTTTGCCCTGTGTTCGGGATGTTCATGGATATATTCCACAATTGACCATGCTATGGACATGCCATCATAAGTGCTTGTTCCTCTGCCTATTTCGTCGAGCAAAATAAGAGATCTGCTCGAAAGATTGTGCAAAATAGTAGCTGTCTCCAGCATCTCTACCATAAAGGTGGACTCACCTCTGGAGATGTTGTCCGATGCTCCTACGCGCGTAAATATTTTATCAACGATTCCTATCTCGGCAGAGTCGGCTGGTACAAAGCATCCTACTTGTGCAAGCAATACAATTAGTGCTGTTTGCCTTAGTAGTGCACTTTTACCAGACATATTAGGGCCGGTAAGAATGATAATTTGCTGATTGTCACAATCTAAGAGCAAGTCGTTGGCAATGTACTCCTCGCCGGGAGCCATAAGTGTCTCAATGACAGGATGACGGCCATTTCGTATAACAATTGAGTTTCCAAGGTTGACAGAGGGCCTGTTATAATTATTGCTTTGCGCTATTTGGGCGAAACCTACAAGAATGTCCAGTTTAGCCAAAGCAGAAGAATCCCTTTGTATAACAGGAATGTTACTTTGCACCTCTGAGACTATGGACGCAAAAAGATTTTGTTCCAAAACGAGCATCTTTTCCTCGGCGCCAAGAATTTTTTCTTCATACTCCTTTAGCTCCTGCGTGATATACCTCTCTGCACTAACGAGTGTCTGCTTGCGTATCCAGTCTTGTGGAACTTTCTCCTTATGAGTGTTCCTGACCTCAAGATAATAGCCGAACACATTATTGTAACTTATTTTAAGTGAGCTTATTCCTGTTCTATTTATCTCTCTTTCCTGTATCTCGTTCAAGAGTTCTTTGCCGTGTCTGGCTACTCGTCTTAGAGTGTCGAGCTCTGCATTTATACCGTCTGCAATTATGTCTCCTTTGCCAAACTGACTTGCAGGCTCAGCCTTAATTTCCCTCTCCAGTCTTTCGCGGAGAGCGGTACAAGGATCCAATGGTTCTGATAAATCTTCCATTTCTCTTATACCGGATCCTGAACAAATCTCTTTTACGGGAACAATCTGTCCAAGTCCTCTTTTCAACTGGACGACCTCACGCGGAGAAATTTTGCCTGCTGCTGCCTTTGAAACGATTCTCTCAAGATCGCCAATTTCCCGGAGATGTTTTTGTATTGTCTCCCTCTGTTCCCTCTCCTTGAAAAAGTACTCAGTTATGTTTAGACGGAGGTTTAGTTCATCGGTATTAAGTATTGGCATGGCCAGCCAGCTTCTTAGCAACCTTGCTCCCATGGGTGACGATGCGCGGTCCACAACGCTTATGAGTGAGGCTCCGTTTTCCTGGAAGCTGTTGAATATCTCAAGATTACGGAATGTGAATTTATCTATCCAGACATACTCACCCTCATCTATACGTGATATTGAGCAGATGTGGCCGAGACCTTCATGTCTTGTAAGTTCCAGGTAAAAAAGGATTGCGCCGGCAGCAGTTACAGCCAGGGGCATATTGTCTATACCGAATCCTTTGAGTGACGATACAGCAAAGTGTTGTTGAAGCTTTTCATAAGCAGAGTCTGTAACGAAGGCCCATTCGTCCATTGTCGAAAGATAAATGTCGCGGCCGTAACGCTCTTCAAAACCGCTCTTATAGCCCTTTTGCAAAAGGATCTCTTTTGGTGCAATACTAGATAACAGCAGCTCTATATATGAAAGGGAACCACTTGCTACCCGGAAGCTTCCGGTAGAGATATCCAGAAAGGCAATTCCGGCTTTGTCCTTCTCAAAATAGACAGAGGCAAGATAGTTGTTTTCTTTATGGGAGAGGAGCTGGTCGTTGAATGCAACTCCTGGTGTTACAAGTTCGGTTATGCCTCTTTTTACTATTTTTTTGGTAAGCTTTGGGTCCTCGAGCTGGTCGCAGATTGCAACCTTATGGCCTGCCCGTACAAGTTTGGGCAGATAAGTATCTATAGAGTGATGTGGGAACCCTGCAAGTTCAACAAATTGTGCCGCTCCGTTTGCCCGGCGGGTTAGTACAATTCCAAGAATTTTAGATGCTGTTATTGCATCCTCTCCGAATGTCTCATAAAAATCGCCTACTCTGAAAAGCAACAAAGCATCGGGGTACTTCGACTTTATTGCAAAATACTGTTTCATCAGAGGTGTCTCCACTATCTTCTTATCTTCGTTCATTCTTATTTATTGTGGTTCATTCTTACAAAAGTAGATATTTTTATTGCAAAACTTTATCTTTGTAATATATCCTTTTAAAAAACAGATTATGAAAAATTTTCTAACTATCAAACGAATGGCCCTCTTTGTTTTGGCTATTTTTTTTGCTTCGGGCGCTGTTATGTCTCAGGAGAGAATGACTAAAGAGGAGCAGGCAGTTAAGGAGCTTGAACAGATAATGATCAGGACAAATGCTGTTGGTTTGGCGGTGGCTGTGGTTGATGACGGAAAAATTGTTTTTGTAAAATCACTTGGCAAGAAAGACATTGAAAAGAATATTGACCTTGTGCCTACAGATGTTTTCAGGATAGCCTCTATCTCAAAATCGTTTGCTACAACAGCTCTGATGCAGCTGGTAGAGAAAAAGAAATTATCACTCGATATGGACGTAAGCGACCTTATTGGTTTCAGGCTAAGAAACCCAAAATATCCTGACGTTAAAATTACTGTAAAGATGCTTCTTTCTCATACATCGAGCCTTTGCGATTCATTGGGCTATTTTGAACTGAATGTTGTCAATCCCGATAAAAACCCGGGCTATGCAAAGGCATATCACAGTTATTATGCACCGGGGGAGAAGTATGACTACTGCAACCTTGGTTTTAATATTATTGGTACGCTTGTGGAAAAATTATCGGGTGTACGCTTCGACAATTATGTAAGGGATAATATTATAAAACCACTCGGCCTTTATGCAAATCATAATGTGGATTCACTGGATGCAAATATGTTTGTGCCATTATATTCAAAGGATGCTTCGGGTAAATTCGTTTCTGATCCCTCTGCTTACCGCAGCCGGTCTGCAGATATTGCAAATGGATACATTATGGGTTACAGCACGCCGCTGTTCTCACCTACCGGCGGAATTAAGATTTCTGCCCAGGATCTGGCCAAATATATGATAATGCATATGAACTACGGAAAATCGGGAGGAGTCAGGATTATTTCCAAAAAGAGTTCTCGCCTGATGCAGACTCCTGTTATTGCCACTAGTGAATGGAGTAAGTATTGTATGGCTCTTCTCCATAATAACAACCTGATTCCGGGAGAGGATATGGTAGGACATACAGGATCTGCCTATGGATTGTACAGCGCTATGTTTTTTGAGCCAAAGGAGAAGTTCGGCGTTGTAATGATGACTAACGGATGCACTCCTGTCTATAAAGATGGTTTCACTGTAATTCAGGGCGACGTTATAAGGGCGATGTACAATATTTTTGTGAAGGACTAATAAGAATCTGTGAAAAAAGTACTGATAATAACTTATTACTGGCCACCGGCAGGGGGGTCCGGAGTGCAGCGATGGCTCAAGTTTGTCAAATACCTTAGGGAGTTTGGCTGGGAGCCGGTTGTGTACACTCCGCTTAACCCGGAGTTTATGGCTATGGACGAAAAGTTGCTTGGAGAGATACCTGCGGGTGTAACTGTAATTAAAAGGAAGATAATTGAGCCCTACTCTTTTTACAAACTGATTACAGGGAAAAAGGGTCAGGGCATCAAGCCGGGTTTTATTACACAAAAGGCAAAAGGCAAGAGGCAATGGGCTGAGAGGATGTCGTTGTTCATAAGGAGCAACTTCTTCATTCCCGATCCTAAGTGTTTATGGATTGCTCCTTCGGTAAACTTTTTAAAAAAATACCTTAAGGAGAATCCTGTGGATGCAATTGTGAGCACTGGTCCGCCACACTCTATGCACATGATAGCCAAGAAGGTGGCTGGTACCACAGGGATTCCTTGGCTGGCAGATTTTCGTGATCCATGGACAAGGATGTATAACTTCAAATACATGAATAACACCAGGCTGGTAGAAGCGATCCATAGAAAGATGGAAAAGGATGTTGTTCAGCGGGCCGATGCTGTGGTTGTTGTTACAAACGTTATGAAGGAGGAGTATCTGGAACTTGGTCCAAAGAGGATAGAGGTAATAACAAACGGTTTTGACCAAAGTGACTTTGCGGGGGAGCCGGAGTCACCCGAAGAGAAGTTCACAATTACATATACCGGACTTTTTGTGAAGGACAGGAACACTAAAGTGCTTTGGAGGCTTTTGGGGGAAAAGGTGAAATCGGATCTGGTTTTTGCAAATGATCTCAGGATAAGAATAATTGGTCAGACCGATGAAACAATCTGGAAAGACATTTCAGATAACGGTCTGGATAAGAATCTTATAAAAATGGACTACATGCCGCATAGTCAGGTAGTAAAATGGCAGCAAGCGGCAAGGGTACTTCTGCTGGCAGGTGGTCAGGAACCTGAGGCAAAAGGAATACTCACGGGAAAATTTTTTGAGTATCTTGCAGCCAGAAGACCAATCATTGGTTTTGGACCAAAGGGTGGAGATATGGATATTTCTCTTTGTGAAAGTGAGGCGGGAGCAATGTTTGACTACTCGGACTATAGCGGAGCAAAAGAGTGGATAGATGGTCAATATGAACTTTACCGCAGGGGCGAGGTTCCGGTAATGTCCGGGAAAATTGACCGATACTCGAGAAGGGGCTTGTGCGAAAACATTGCGGGACTGCTTGACGAACTTATACAAAACAAAAATTAACCATACAAAATATGAACAGTTACAAACAATATCTGCCTCATGCGCTTGCTATTCTGGCATTTGCTATCTTGGCATACATGTTTACCCCTCAGGTGTTTCAGGGGAAGGTTGTAAACCAATCCGACATTGCCTCGTGGAGAGGAATGGCCAACGAAATAATTCAATATAACGAAGCTAATCCAGACAAGGACCCGACTCTCTGGACAAACTCTATGTTCTCCGGAATGCCGGCCACCAGCATCTCTGTCAAGTATGAAGGAGACTATACAGATTATCTTTACAACTTGTTGTTTGTAGGGCAAAGACCGCCAAGTTATCTGCTCATAAGCCTTATCGGCTCTTTTTTGTTATTCCTTGCATTTGGGGTTAATATATATCTCTCTGCAGTTGGAGCAATAGCTATTACATTTTGCGCCTATAATCCACAGATAATCCAGGTGGGACACAATTCAAAAATGGTTGCCATTGCTTTTATGCCGTGGGTTCTTGCGGCGGTCGTATATGCATACAAGAAAAAACCAATATTGGGAGCCCTCCTTTTTGCTCTTGCTCTTAGTTTTCAGATAAAGGCAAATCATCCGCAGATAACATATTACCTGGCAATCATTATTCTCGGCTATGGCTTAGCTTTGTTATATTCTTCGATAAAGGAGAAGTACTTTCTTAAGTTCCTCAAGACATCGGTTTATCTTTTGGTTGCAGGAGCCATTGGAATTGCAACGAACATTAATCATCTGCTTCCGACATATGAATATTCGAAGTATACTATGAGGGGTGGGTCGGAGCTGACTGAAAACAACAAACAGGAGGGACTTGATATTGCATATGCGACTAATTGGTCTTACAGTCCCCAGGAGATGCCGAATCTTATGATTCCAAACTTCAATGGAGGTGCTTCTGGCGGGGAGCTTTCCAAAAGTTCGGAAACGTACAAAGCTCTGCAGAGTGCGGGATATCAGGGAGCCGACCAGATTATAAAACAGATGCCTTTATACTGGGGCCCGCAACCGTTTACGGCAGGTCCAATTTATATTGGAGCAATCTCTTTCTTCCTCTTTATACTAGGACTGATCTTGCTAAAGGGCCCAATAAAGTG
>Ga0074195_1004675_pt1 | contig 11049 bp, 3 predicted proteins | sample EPASupsiteHSE623_FD_64525 | JGI IMG/M metagenome (GOLD analysis project Ga0074195, IMG submission 64525) | Bioremediated contaminated groundwater from EPA Superfund site, New Mexico - Sample HSE6-23 | ecosystem: Environmental > Aquatic > Deep subsurface > Groundwater > Contaminated ... | reverse complement strand
AAGGGTTTCGGATACCTCACCTATCACTGCAGATAGCCGATCAGTCAGTAAATTCAGGTGTTCTTTAAGTTTGGCATTATCGCCCTGATAATTCCCTTGCATTTTAATACTCAGATTGCCTTCCGCCATCTCGTTTATAACTAAAATTGCTTCGTTTATCGGTGCAATGAGCGCATCCATGGTTGCGTTAATTCCAGACAGTATCTTATGATATACTCCTTTGCCCCGATCAGCGTTAGCTCGCTGATCAAGTTTCCCTTCAACGCCAGCATTGATCGCCACGCCGACTTCCTCGACCAGTATACCTATTGACTCTATACAGGTATTCAGGTTGTTCTTTATCGCATTGTAATCACCATTGTAACTCTCGGTAATCTGGGGAGGAGTATCCCCCTGGGCTATCCGCTCTATATACTCTGCCGCCATATTGAGCGGCCCAATTAGCGCATCCATGGTTGCGTTTACACCCTCCATTACTCTGCGGTAATCTCCCTGGTGCAGATTCGCATCAGCCCTGACATCTAGTTTTCCTGCTACAGCTGCCTCCGCCAACATTCTGGCATCGCTCACCAGTCTTTCGATGTTCTCCATACTCTTGGTATACGATGGTATTAGATTATCTTGTTCGCAACGTCTGCCTATCTTTCTAAATGCTGCAAGATCCTCTGCAAATTCACCTTCAGCAATATGCATGTTGACTTCTACAGCTCTCAGCAATCTATCTCTAACCGTATTAACTCCCTGGGCAGTCTCAGCAAAGATGCCCTGATATTGCCCTTCAACTTTGCTGGTATAATCATTCATGGCCAGTTTCTGCAGGACTGCAGTGCTTTCTACCAGACCACCCAGCCCATCAATGCAGTTATTAATGCTGTTCTTAATTTCATTGAAGTCTCCGTTATAGTTGTCGGTGATCTTGGCAGGGATGTCACCCTTACCGATCCGCTCTATATATTCGGCGGTCATATTGAGCGGCCCTACTACCGCATCCAGGGTAGCGTTCACACCCGCAAGTATCTTACGATATACTCCTTTGGCCCGATCAGCGTTTGCTCTCTGATCAAGTTTCCCTTCAACGCCTGCATTAATCGCCATTCCAACTTCCTCGACCATTATCGATAATGAATCTATCAAGGTATTCAGGTTGTCCTTGATCTTATTGAAGTCGCCGTTGTAACTGGCGGTAATCTTAGGTGGAGTATGCCCTTCAGCTAGTTTCTCGATGTATTCTTCCGATAAAGTGAGCGCACTGGTTAATGCTTCCAGAGTATTATTGATTCCCTCCGCTACTTCCCGGTATTCTCCCTGATGTTGAGTGATATCTATGCGCGCATCCAACCTTCCGGCTACCGATGCCTCGGCCATCATCCCGGCATCGCCCACCAACTTCAGTATATTTTCCATCATAACAATGAAGGCTGGCACAATCTGGTCCTCTTCCGAACGTCCACCTATTTCTTTATACACTTCGAGATTCTTAAAATCGCCACTGGCAATATTAGTTAACGTATCTGTAATTACCAGCAGCCTACTTCTGACATCATTTATAGCTTGAGAGGTCTCTGCAAATATACCCTGATATTGTCCTTCCACTTTGTGAGTTGTGTCGTTTACTGCCATTCTCTTAAGTACATTACTGCTTTCTACCAAACCGCCCAGGCCATCGATACAGGCATTGAGGTTGATCTTGAGTTCATTGAAGTCGCCGTTGTAACTTTCCGTAATCTTGTCCGGGATATCACCTTTACCGATCCGCTCCACATATGCGGCGGCCATATTGAGCGGCCCGACTACTGCATCCAGGGTTTCGTTTATACCCATCACCAGCTTATTCCAGCTACCTTGGATCTGTGGTAATCCTACAAACAAAACACCAATAACTTGCCTGTTTTGGTCAAACAATGGATTATATGCGGTTAAGTAAGGTTTATTAAGTATAGTTGCCGGGCCTGTATAATTCTTTCCCTGATATATGCTGGGATAGGCAAGAGAGCTTTTACCTAACATGGTTCCTACTGCTCTCTCCCCTTTGTCATTTATTATGTTGGTAGCTATTCTTATAAAATCATCACCACTTTTTGCAAATATCGTAGCTACACCTCCAGCGTCTGCAGTTAATGCGTCTACCATCTGCGTATCCCCAGTAATTCCTTTGCCATTCTTGTCCACTAGCTCACCATTTTGGTAGGCTATATTCCCATAATACCTACCTAAATAGGTATCAGCCATTGAAATATTATTCTGTAGATTATTGTATAATTGGGCGTCATCACAACGGACATCGAGCCTTCCTTCACAGGCGGCTTGGGTCAAACGGCTGGTTTCGTCAAGTATTGAGTGTATGACATTAACACAATTATTCATATTGTTTTTGATAATATTGAATTCGCCCTTATATTCTTCGGTTATTAATTGGAGGTTGTCTCCCCTTGCCACTCTGTCCATAAACTCATTGACTACTTTGACCGGCCCGATTACCGCATCCAGGGTATTATTGATTCCCTCTGCCACTATGCGGTATTCACCCTGATGCGCAGTGGCATCAATCCGAACATCCAACCTGCCATCTACGGCAGCATCTGCCATCATCCTGGCATCGCTAACCAACCTGTTTATATTCTCCATGCTCATTATAAATGACGGTACTAGCCTGTCCTCTTCACTGCGCTTGCCTACTTCTTTAAATTTTTTAAGATCTTCTGCAAAGTCACCGGCAGCTATATGAATGTTTGTTTCCACAGCTGAAATCAATCTCTCTCTAACCGCATTTACTTCCTGAGCAGTCTCGCCAAAGATCCCCTGGTAGTGCCCTTCCACTTTACTGTTATAGTCGTTCACAGCCAGCTTCTCAAGAATATTAATACTTTCCGACAGCGGTTCCATTATCGCATCCAAGGTAGCGTTAACTCCTTGAACAATAATTTTAAAGTCGCCGTTGTGTTTGCTGACATCAGCTCGGGTGTCCATTTTCCCTTCCACGGCTGCCTCTACCAGGAGATTGGTATCGCTTACCAGTGCGTTGACCGCATCGATGCAGTCATTGATATTATTCCTGATTTCGTTAAAGTCGCCATTGTAGCTGTCTGTAATCTTGTCAGGGATATCTCCCTTACTGATCCGTTCCACATACTCAGCGGCTACATTAAGTGGTCCTATCACTGCATCCAGGGTTGCGTTGACGCCTTCTACAATTACCCTAAAGTCTCCACCGTGCTTGCTGGCATCGGCCCTGGTATCCAGTTTCCCCTCTACCGCTGCCTGGGTCAGTATGTTTGAATCGCTGACCAGGGCGTTTACAGCATCGATGCAGCCATTGATGTTGTTTCTAATTTCGTTGAAATCACCATTATAATTGTCGGTAATCTTGGGCGGAATATCCCCTTTGCTTATACGGTCCACATAATCGGCAGCTACATTAAGCGGTCCGATTACCGCATCCAGGGTTGCGTTGACGCCTTCTACAATTACCCTAAAGTCTCCACCGTGCTTACTGGCATCGGCCCTGGTATCCAGTTTCCCCTCTACCGCTGCCTGGGTCAGCATTTCAGCATCACCAATAAGGTTCCCCACTGCTTCTTTAACCTGGTTCAAACTGGAATTAATTCTTTCAAACTGAGATTTAACCTCCATTGTATATTGATCAGGTTCTTTCAACTGCATATTAAAGTCAAGATTTCCATTCGCGAGCAGGTTGAGATTTGCTTCTATCCTTTCAACTTCAGCCTTAGTGTAATCATTTACACTTATTATTGATGTTAGATCACTAACAACTTCTACAAATCCTACATTTTCCCCTGTTCTGTTTTTAAGGAACGACGTATCTTGCTTACAACTCATGCCAGCATAGTCAAAATAGCTTTGGGTGTTACCTTTCAGCAACTGCTTTATACCGCAATTTGGTGTATTACAGATATTTGCTCCGGCACTGCTGCAAGGCATCCCGTATCCAGACTTTCTATCCTTGATTACTCTCTGTCCGATCATTAGCTGTTCAAAATCTTTATTCATATAAGTCCAGTTCATCTTGTCATCTGTTACATGAATTGGGAAAGGAACAGCATCAATAATTGCTTCATACCATACAACCTTATCAGATACCGCATCTAGCATCTCATTGATGCCTTCCAGCAGTTCTTTTTCTGCCCCGTTAATATCACGCAAATTGGCCCGTTTATCAAGATTGCCCGCTTTTATGGCATCGACCAGACCCCGAACTTCATTAAATACTGCACTGCTAACTCCTGCATTATCAGGGTTAACCGTAACATTATTATTGTTATTCTTTGTAACTTTTTTGACCTGGGGTGTTTTTGATTGGGAAGTCTTAGAAGAACTCTCGAAAATATTTTTATTAATTTTATTAGCCAATCCGTTCAACCTCCTATTCTTTAATGGGATAACATTCGTTTATCACTATTTGGTAGTCTTCTTAGATTTATTTATCGTTCTTTATCCACCACTATATATTTGGCTCATACTACGTATTGCATCGATTAAGTATTTCCTGGGCTAGTATGCTGTATTGAAACGTAGCCGGAGAGTTGGGTGAATGCGCTTCTCCGTAGTGCTCCCGTACTAAATCGATTATCTCGGCCTGACTCCTATTATGATGCCTCGGTGTGACTGGCTAGATCTTCGTCTCCCAGTAGGATCTTACAATCCAGGATCAACTTGACTGTATTGCCCACTTTACCGATACCCTTAATGTAATGATTGCTAAAGCCTGACCTGGCATCCGGTGGAGGTACAATATTCTCTTCAGCAATCGATAGAACTTCAGCCACATTATCAACGATTAGCCCTATGGACAAGTCATCAATATCTATGACCGTAATACAGGTTCTATCGCCATAGGGTTTGGGTTCCTTTTTGAAACGAATATTGACATCCATCACAGGGATTATCTTACCGCGTATATTTATAATTCCCCTGATATAATCTGGCACCTCCGGCACTTCAGTAATGGCCTGAATTCCGCCAATGATTTCGGTAACAAATTTAATCTCGATGGCATATTCTTCGCGACCAATAATAAATGTTAGAAATTTACCCTTTTGCGTATCCTCAGTAAGTTCAAGTATCTGCTCCATAACTTCCGACATATCTTCAACTCCTTTCTATGCCTTAAAATGAATAAATTGCAAGTGATAATTTATGCCTAGGACCTAATACTTACAAGGCCTGCACGCTGATCCTTTGATGGTATGCATAATTCGGAAGATTTCATTAATCTCGGCTGCCTCAAAGAAATCGCTTTTTTCACTGTTTAGAACCAGCTGTTCGAGCTGGTCTGATAACTGTAAAGTCTCAAAAATGAACATCTCTAGCATTGGATCTTTGCCATTATCCATAACCAAACTAAAGCCTCCCCTAAATACCACATATCGTATAGAAACCTAATTTCCTAATTATTAGGTTGTTACTTATATATCGGAAAGATAGTTGGAATTTATATTTTTTCTAATTAGTTAATATTGAATTTTTTTATGAGATGCGAAAACTGGAAATGAAGTGGTGGGTAAACCAAACCCAGAGAATGGTCTAAGCAAGATATAATGCCAAAAGGTTTAAACTTAAAAAGAAGATGGCGGGCACAGCCCGCCATCTATTAGTGTATCCTAATACTTCCCGTAATCACCATCATCCAAAGCAATTCTGGCCCGACCTGAGGCTGCGGCTGCTCCCCTCAAACCTTGACTGGGGCTTGGGGATTGAGGCCTGTTTCGATTTAGTGAGGTAACTTTGGAATCATATCCTTTGGAATTGGAATGACTTCCTTTCACCTGGAACATCGAGACCCGCTCTTTCAATAATCCAGCCTGTCCCGACAGTTCCTCGCTGGCTGCCGCACTCTGCTGGGCGGTAGCTGAAGTGGTTTGGACCACCTGCGATACCTGTCCGATGCCCTGATCTACCTGAGCTATTCCCGTAGCTTGCTCGTTGGAGGCTATAGCGATATCACCTACCAGTTCGGCCGCCTGGCTTACCCCCTCCACAATTTTGTTCAGGGCTAGTGCGGTTTCATTAGCGATCTTGGTACCGGCTTGGACTTTACGAATAGACCCTTCGATTAAATCGGTAGTTTCCTTGGCAGCGCTGGCACTGCGAGCTGCCAGGTTTCTAACCTCTTCAGCTACTACGGCAAATCCCTTACCATGCTGTCCAGCTCGGGCCGCTTCAACTGCTGCATTCAAGGCTAGTATGTTGGTCTGGAACGCTATTTCATCGATTACTTTAATAATCTTGGAAATATTAGCCGAGGAATCATTTATTCCTTCCATGGCATCCAGCATTTCCTTCATCTGCTCATTGCCCTGCGCAGCATTGTCCCTGGCATTTAAGGCCAGTTCATTAGCCTGGTTAGCATTAGTCGCATTATGTTTGGTCTGGGCCGCTATCTCAGTAATCGCTGCCGTTAATTGTTCAATCGCACTAGCCTGTTCGCTGGCACCCTGAGCCAGTGTCTGACTGGAATTAGATACCTGTTGAGAACCGCCGGCAACTTCTTCAGCGGCATGATTGATATCTCCCATGACATCGTTAAGTGAGTCAATAATCAATCTTAGTGCCGAAGAAATACCTGCAAAATCCCCCCTGAAATCTCTATCTTGACTTATATCCAAATTACCGTTACTTAGCTGGCCAAGGGTTTCGGATACCTCACCTATCACTGCAGATAGCCGATCAGTCAGTAAATTCAGGTGTTCTTTAAGTTTGGCATTATCGCCCTGATAATTCCCTTGCATTTTAATACTCAGATTGCCTTCAGCCATCTCGTTTATAACTAAAATTGCTTCGTTTATCGGTGCAATGAGCGCATCCATGGTTGCGTTAATTCCAGACAGTATCTTATGATATACTCCTTTGCCCCGGTCAGCGTTAGCTCGCTGCTCAAGTTTCCCCTCAACGCCAGCATTGATCGCCACGCCTACTTCCTCAACCAATATATGTATAGAATCTATACAAGTATTCAGGTTGTTCTTGATCGCATTGTAATCACCGTTGTAACTTTCGGTAATCTTCGGAGGAGTATTCCCCTGAGCTATCCGCTCTATATAATCGGCGGCCATGTTGAGCGGCCCAATTAGCGCATCCATGGTTGCGTTTACACCCTCCATTACTCGGCGGTAATCTCCCTGGTGCAGATTCGCATCAGCCCTGACATCTAGTTTACCTGCTACAGCTGCCTCCGCCAACATTCTGGCATCGCTGACCAGTCTTTCGATGTTCTCCATACTCTTGGTATACGATGGTATTAAATTATCTTGTTCGCAACGTCTGCCTATCTTTCTAAATGCTGCAAGGTCCTCTGCAAATTCACCTTCAGCAATATGCATGTTGACTTCTACAGCTCTCAGCAATCTATCTCTAACCGTATTAACTCCCTGGGCAGTTTCAGCAAAGATACCCTGATATTGCCCTTCCACTTTATAGGTATAGTCATTATTGGCTAGACTCGTGAGTACGGTACTGCTTTCTACCAGACCACCCAACCCATCTATACAGGCATTTATGCTGTTCTTGATTTTATTATAATCACCCTTGGCTTCACGATTAATTTTCTCCGGGATTTCTCCATCACCTATTTTTACCAAGCTATCAATAGATACATTTAGTACCCTTATTAATTCATCCATGGTATTATTGACACCATCAATAACTCTGCGATATTCTCCCCTGTGTTGAGTAGCATCAGCCCTGACATCTAATTTTCCTGCGACCGCTGCATCGGCCAACATCCTGGCATCGCTAACCAGCCTCCCTATATTTTCCATCGTCAATATACTGGACGGTACAAGCGTGTCTGCTTCGGATTGTTTACCGATTTTTTTAAGTGTTTCAAGTAACCTAAGCTCTCCATTTCCAATTTCGCCAAATACTTTCACTACTAACTGTAATGAATTTAAGACACGGTTTACCCCCTCAGCGGTCTCGGCAAAAATGCCCTGATATTGCCCCTCAACTTTGCTGCTATAATCATTCATGGCCAGTTTCTGCAGGACTGCACTGCTTTCTACCAGACCGTTCAACCCATCAAGGCAGTTATTAATGTTATTCTTTATTTCATTGAAGTCTCCATTATAGTTGTCGGTGATCTTGGGAGGGATGTCACCCTTACCGATCCGCTCTATATATTCGGCGGTCATATTGAGCGGCCCTACTACCGCATCCAGGGTGGCATTTATACCTGTCACCAGTTGATCCCAGCTACCTTGCATCTGTGGTATTCCTACAAACATAATACCAATAACTTGCCTATTTTGGTCAAACAATGGATTATAGGCGGTTAAGTAAGGTTTATTAAGTATAGTTGCCGGGCCTGTATAATTCTTGCCCTGATATATGCTGGGATAGGCAAGAGAGCTTTTGCCTAACATGGTTCCAACTGCTCTCTCCCCTTTATCATTTATTATGTTGGTAGCTATTCTTACAAAATCATCTCCACTTTTTGCAAATATCGTAGCTACACCTCCAGCGTCGGCAGTTAATGCGTCTACCATCTGCATATCGCCAGCAATTTCGTTGCTATTCTTGTCCACTAGCACACCATTTTGGTAGGCTATATTCCCATAATACTTGCCTAAATAGGAATTAGCCATTGACATATTATGCTCTAGATTATTGTATAATTGAGCGTCATCACAACGGACATCGAGCTTCCCTTCACACGCAGCTTGGGTCAAACGGCTGGTTTCGTCAAGTAGTGAGTGTATAATATTAACACAATTGTTCATATTGCTTTTGATAATATTAAATTCGCCCTTATATTCTTCGGTGATTATATGCAGGTCGTCTCCCCTTGCCACTCTGTCCATAAACTCATTGACTACATTGACCGGACCAATTACCGCATCCATGGTATTATTGATTCCCTCTGCCACTATGCGGTATTCACCCTGATGCGCAGTGGCATCAATCCGAACATCCAACCTGCCATCTATGGCAGCATCTGCCATCATCCTGGCATCGCTAACCAACCTGTTTATATTCTCCATGCAGATTATAAATGATGGTACTAGCCTGTCCTCTTCACTGCGCTTGCCTACTTCTTTAAATTTTTTAAGATCTTCTGCAAAGTCACCGGCAGCTATATGAATGTTTGTTTCCACAGCTGAAATCAATCTCTCTCTAACCGCATTTACTTCCTTAGCAGTCTCGCCAAAGATCCCCTGGTAGCGCCCTTCCACTTTACTGTTATAGTCGTTCACAGCCAGCTTCTCAAGAATATTAATGCTTTCCGACAGCGGTTCCATTATCGCATCCAAGGTAGCGTTAACTCCTTGAACAATAATTTTAAAGTCGCCGTTGTGTTTGCTGACATCAGCTCGGGTGTCCATTTTTCCTTCCACGGCTGCCTCTACCAGGAGATTGGTATCGCATACCAATGCGTTGACCGCATCGATGCAGCCGTTGATATTATTCTTGATTTCGTTAAAGTCGCCTTTATAGCTTTCACTGATCTTTTCGGGGATGTCGCCCTTACTAATTCGGTCCACATACTCAGCGGCTACATTAAGTGGCCTGATTACTGCATCCAGGGTATCATTGATTCCCGTGATAACGTTGCGGTATTCGCCCTTATGCCTGGTGGCGTCAGCTCTGGTATCCAGCTTTCCTTCTACTGAGGCTGATGAAAGCATTTCAGCATCACCAACCAGGTTACCTACTGCTTCTTTAACCTGGTTCAAACTGGAATTAATTCTTTCAAACTGATCTCTAACCTCTATTGTATATTGATTAGGTTCTTTCAATTGCATATTAAAGTCAAGATTTCCATTCGCAAGCAGGTGGAGATTTCCTTCTATTCTTTCAACTTCTGACTTTGTGTAATCATTTACACTTATTATTGATGTCAGGTCAGTAACAACTTCAATAAATCCGATATTTTCCCCTTTTCTGTTTTTAAGGAATGCCGTATCTTGCTTACAACTCATACCAGCATAGTCAAAATAGGTATGTGTGTTACCTTTTTGCAACTGCTTTATACCACAATTCTCTGTATTACAGATACTTGCTCCTGCACTACTACAAGGCATCCCGTATCCAGACATTCTATCCTTGATTACTCCCTGTGCAAGCATTAGGTTTTCAAACTCATTATTCATATAAGTCCAGTTCATCTTGTCATCTGTTACATGAATTGGGAAAGGAACAGCATCAATAATTGCTTCATACCATGCAACCTTGTCAACTACGGTATCCAAAGTTAAATTTATCCCTTCCACTATGGCTTTAAATTCTCCGTCGTGTTTAGATGCGTCGGCTCTGGTATCCAGCTTTCCTTCTACTGCTGCTTGAACTAACATTGTGGAATCAGCCACCAGAGCATTTATGGCTTTAACCATTCCGCCAAAGGAACCAGCTAACTTACCTATCTCGTCCTGGGCATCAGAGACCAAGTTAATATTGATATTCCCCTGCGCCAACTGATTAGCCGCTTCCACTAATTTCTCTATAGGTTTAGTTATAAGACGCCCAAGACCAAGCGCCAGGCCAATTATGACTACTGCGGCTATAACACCGATAATTGCCATAAGGTTTGCCGACTGGTAGGCACTTGAGTGACCCGCAATTCCACCGATTATACCCACTAAAATGTATCCGCTTAAAATTTTAGTACCGATTTTCAAATCACTGAACCATTTCATAGTTGTTCCCTCCTTGTTGTTTTCATGCTATTGTACTTTTGCGAACGTTAGCTAAAGAATCCAGGATAACTTTATTACACCCGTGGCTAATAGGATTACCATGACCAAAATGAATGGTACGGATATCTTTCTTACATATAAATTCCAGGGCTTTTATAAATATTTCCTCATAGCTCACCCCTGGGAACGAATAACAAAAAGTATGTAAAGGCTAAGGCTTTTCTCCCCTAAATTTCATGTTTTCAGTTACGATTATGATGCCTCACTGTAACTGGCCAGATCTTCGTCTCCCAGTAGGATCTTACAATCCAGGATCAACTTGACTGTATTGCCCACTTTACCGATACCCTTAATGTAATGATTGCTAAAGCCTGACCTGGCATCCGGTGGAGGTACAATA
>Ga0074195_1004674_pt1 | contig 11058 bp, 8 predicted proteins | sample EPASupsiteHSE623_FD_64525 | JGI IMG/M metagenome (GOLD analysis project Ga0074195, IMG submission 64525) | Bioremediated contaminated groundwater from EPA Superfund site, New Mexico - Sample HSE6-23 | ecosystem: Environmental > Aquatic > Deep subsurface > Groundwater > Contaminated ... | reverse complement strand
ATGTTTTTGGATGGTGGGGTGTGTTGGGCCGTGATGGGGTGGCCGGCCACTGCGTCATGCTCACCGGCGCCGAGATCGGTCTCTTGGCCAAACGCGGCGTCAAGGTGGCCCATTGTCCGGAATCGAATCTGAAACTGGCGTCGGGTATCGCGCCGGTGGTGCAGATGCTGCAAGCCGGGATCACTGTGGGCATCGGCACCGACGGCAGCGCCTCCAACAATGATGTCGACATGTTTGGCGAGATGAACACCACGGCCAAGATTCACAAAGTGGACCGCATGGACCCGACCGCCATGAGTGCCGCCACCACCCTGCATGCCGCCACCATGGGCGGGGCCAGGGTATTGAGCGCTGAACACCTGATCGGCAGCCTCGAGCCGGGCAAGAAGGCCGACTGCATTGTGCTTGATCTTGACCAGCCCCACCTGACCCCGCTGTACCATCCGGTGTCTCACCTGGTCTATGCCGCCCGCGGCAGCGATGTCATCCATTCGGTGATCAACGGCCGGTTGGTGATGCGCAACCGTCGTCTGCTCACCCTTGATGAAGCGGCGATCCTTGCCCGTGCCGCAGAGATCGGGGCCGGGTTTCACCAAGACCGCAATGGCGGTTGACAGGGACTTCGCCATAGTGTTATTGTCATTTTCTTTCGTTTTCTCTTGCTTATTCTTTACGAGGTGTCGCCATGTTCGGACTCGGAATGCCTGAACTGATCATTATTTTAGTTATTATCGTCATCATCTTCGGTGCGGGCAAACTGCCGGAAATCGGCAGCGGCATCGGCAAGGGCATTCGCAACTTCAAGGATGCCACCAAGAAGGACGAAGAACCCAAAGCTCTTGACGAGGATAAAAACAAGGAGGCCTGAAAAGGTTTTCTCGACCCACTGTTACCCCCCCCCACCCCCGGCTACTGCAATGTTTGGACTAGGAACCCCTGAGCTGATTATCATTCTGTTGATTGCCTTCCTCATTTTCGGCAGTAAAAAGTTGCCGGAAATCGGCGCTGGTCTCGGTAAGGCCCTTGGCTCGTTCAAAAAGGGGCTGGGCGAGGTCGAAGAGGCGCAAACCGATCTCAAAAAAAGCCTGCCCATGGTCAAGGAGATCACCGAAGTCAAGGAAACGATCGCCAAAGCCAAAAGTATCACGGGCGTCCTCGACAAGTAACTCCCCATTTTTTTCTCCGCATCGGCGGGATTCCCTCCGATTGTCCGCCGCTTTTCGCCCGATGGACCTTTGTTCTTGACAACCATTCCCCTTTTCAGTAAATGCTTTTCCTTGCATCCATTGTCATTTCTGTGATTTTTCAATTACAAAAATGTACGTTATTGTACAATATTGTCATATTTTGTTCGTGATTGTATCCTTCTGACCACGATCGACCTTTCAGGAGCCGTTCATGTGCCGATTAGCTCTCAAAAGCGCAGATATCCCCTTTTCTCCCTATGAAGTCCTCACCGCCATGGAGGCCATGCAGGAAGGCTATGACGGCAGCGGTCTGGGCCTGCTGCTGCGCGGGGTGGAATTCGAGGATTTCAAACTCAAGCCCCACCATGTCGTCCTTTCCGGCATCGCCCACACCGAAGCGGCCTTCCACCGCCTGACCGACTGGATGGGCAGCCAGGGGTTCCAGGTCAAGTACGTTCACGAATTTGAGCGGCGGCCTCAGTTGATCGAAGCCAAGGATCGCTTCAACTATCTGGTCCGCGTCTATAAAATGCCGGACCAATGGGCGGGATTGACTTCGGACGAGATCGACGACCGCCTGCTCCAGGTCCGGCTGGCCATCCGTCGGGACGGCGAAGCCCATGGCGGCGACATCACCGTGTTTTCACTCTACCGCGACGTGGTGATGATTAAGGAGGTCGGCTGGCCGCTGGAGGTCGGCGATGCGCTCGGCCTGCAGGACGGTCGCCTCAGGGCGCGGGTGGTCATGGCCCAGGGCCGGCAGAACACCAACTACGGCATCAACCTCTACGCCTGTCATCCCTTCTTCATCCAGGGGATCGCCACCATGACCAACGGTGAGAACACCGCCTTTGTGCCGATCAAGGAATGGCTGCTGGGCAAGAATATCCCCGGTTATATCGGCTACCACAGCGATTCCGAAACCTTTACCCATATCCTCCATTACATTACCCGGAAGCTGAAACTGCCGCTGGAACTCTATAAACACGTTATTACTCCGTTAAAATCCGAAGAGTTGGATCTGCATCCCAACGGCGATTTTCTCAAGGGGTTGCGGGCCACCTGCCGCCGTCTGATTATCGACGGGCCCAATGCGGTCATCGCCACGCTGCCCGATGAAACCAGCATGTTGGTGATGGACCAGAAGAAGATGCGGCCGGCTACCGTCGGCGGCCGGCCCGGCTCCTGGGCCATCGCCTCCGAGATGTGCGGGGTCGACGCCTTGGTGCCGGATCGCGATCCCTCCCTTGATTTCCAGCCCATGCGGCAGCACACCGTCATTATTCCACCCGAGCGAAAGGAACTCACAATATGGTCTCAGTTCGATCAATTTACTCTTCCCCAAGCAGCTTAAGCTACCACGATCTCCCCTGGATCATCGAACACCGGCAGGAGCGCTGCACGGTCTGCGGTCGCTGCACCTCTGTCTGTCCGGTGGGGGCCATCTCGCTGAGCTATTTCCGCCAGCGGGTGCCGAAGCTCGATGTCCTGCAGAAGAAGCGGGGCAACGACTACCGCCATTTCACCGGCATCCGCCAGCATACGGTGATCGAAAAACGTTGCATCGGCTGCGGCATGTGCGCCTCTGTCTGCCCGAATGAGGCCATCGGACCGCACCTCAACACCAACGAGCACCGTGCCACTTTTCTGCTGAACCAGAAGGGAGAGGCCCACAAACGCGGGGGCCGGCGCAATGCCACCGGCAAAACCGTGCTCGACCGCATTTCGTTCGGCCGTATCTCGATGTTGACCGATCCGGCGCTCGATGCCGGCCGGCACGAATTCAACATCAACACCACGCTTGGCCGGGTACTGCCGCCGGAGGAGTTTCTCCGCCGCCGGATGGCGGGTGAATGGATTCCGCCGACTCGCGAGATTTTTCCCTTTGTCATCGGCTCGATGTCGTTTGGCGCCCTGTCGCCCAACATGTGGCTCGGCCTCTTGCAGGGGGTAGCGTACTGCAACGAGGTCCTCGGCATTCCGGTGGTCATGGCCACCGGCGAGGGCGGCTGTCCGCCCTGGGTGCTGAAAAGTCCCTTCCTCAAATACATCATTCTCCAGATTGCCTCCGGCTACTTCGGCTGGGACGAGATTATTCGCGCCATTCCCGAGATGCAGTGCGATCCCGCGGCCATCGAGATCAAGTATGGCCAGGGCGCCAAGCCCGGCGACGGCGGCCTGCTGATGTGGTTCAAGGTCAGCAAGCTGATCGCCCGGCTGCGCGGCGTGCCCGAGGGCGTCGATCTGCCCTCGCCGCCGGTGCATCAGACGCTCTATTCGATTGAAGAAAGCGTCATGAAGATGATCCAGACCATGTCCATGGCCTTCGGCTTCCGCGTCCCGGTCTATCCCAAGATCTCCGGTTCGACCTCGGCCAAGTCGGTGCTCAACAACCTGGTGCGCAACCCCTATGCCGGGGGCTTACTGATCGACGGCATCGACGGCGGCACCGGCGCGGCTTACAACGTCAGCATGGACGCCACCGGCCACCCGATCGCCTCCAACCTGCGCGAATGCTATCTCGATCTGGTCCGCCAGGGTCGGCAGAACGAGATTCCGCTGTTCGCCGCCGGCGGCATCGGCAAGAACGGCAACGTCGCCCAGAACGGCATGGCCCTGATCATGCTCGGTGCCTCCGGCGTCCATATCGGCAAGTACATCATGCAGGCCACCGCCGGCTGCCTCGGCAACGAGATGGGCCGCTGCAACGTCTGCAACGTCGGCCTCTGCCCCAAGGGCATCACCAGCCAGAACCCGAAACTCTATCGCCGTCTCGATCCCGACGAGGTTGCTCAGCGCGTGGCCGACGTTTTCATGGCCATCCGCACTGAAGCCAAGAAGATCATGGCGCCGCTCGGCCGCTCCCAGAGCCTGCCCATCGGCATGTCCGACGCCCTGGGCATCGATGACAAGGCCATCGCGGAACGGTTGCAGATCAATTACATCTGTTGAGACAGGATTTAGTACAGGACTCCTTTGAACTATGAGCGAAACAAAGCACACCATACTCACCGTCCGCGGCCGGGATGACAACCACCACCGGATCTCGTCCAAGATTTTCGAGGAAGAGGTTCGAGGTGCGGCGGCGGTTGCCGATGAACTGATTCTCGAATCCTACGGCCAGCACAACATCGGCCTGCGGCTCGGTTCCGTCGAGAAGCCGCTGACCATCCGGGTCAAAGGCCCCGCCGGTCAGCGGCTCGGCTGCATGGGCCTGAAGGGCGCGACCATCATCTGCGAGGGCTCGGCCTCGGATGACGTCGGTTACCTCAACATCGGGGCGGATGTCATTGTCAAGGGCGACGCCACCAACGGCGTCTGCAATGCCATGGCCGGCGGCCGGGTGATGATCGGCGGTTCCATCGGCGCCCGCGGCCTGACCATGACCAAGTGGAACCCGGATTACGAGCGGCCGGAGATGTGGGTGCTCGGTTCGGTGGGCGACACCTTTGCCGAGTTCAATTGCGGTGGTCTGGGCGTGGTCTGTGGCGTCGCCCCCAAAAATCCGGACAATGTGCTCGGTTACCGGCCCTGTGTCGGCATGGTGGGCGGCAAGATCTTTTTTCGTGGTCCCATTGACGATTCGTATTCCAAGACCAACGCCAAACTGACCCCGTTAAGCGACGCGGAGTGGCAGTGGCTGAGTGAGCGGCTGCCCGAATTTCTGGAGAAGATCGATCGTTCCGAACTGCTCCCCACCCTTTCGCTGCGTGCGGAATGGAACGTGCTGGCGGCCATCACCCCGCAGGAGCGGGCCCTGATGTTCTCCGGGCCCATGCCCATGGCCGAGTTCCGCCGTCGCATCTGGGATCAAGGCTTCGGTGGCGGCGATCCTTTGCGCGATATCGCGCCGGGGCTGGAGCGCAGTTTGATTGGCGTTGTCGAATCCGGCGAATTCCGCCGCAAAAAACCCTTCTGGAACAACCGGAGCGCGGCTGCACCGTGCACCTTTTACTGCCCGATTCATATCCCGACCGTTGACCGCCTGCGCATGATCCGTGAAGGCCGCAACGATGAAGCCTATGAAATGCTGTTGCGGTACAGTCCCTTTCCGGCCTCGGTCTGCGGCATCATCTGCCCTAACCTCTGTATTCAGAACTGTTCCCGCGAGAAGGTCGACTACTCCATCGACGCCTCGGTCCTCGGCCGCTCGGTGCAAACCGTGGATCCGCCCAAGGCCCTGCCCGCAACCGGTAAGAAGGTGGCGATTATCGGCGGTGGACCATCCGGTATGGCCGCAGCCTGGCATCTGGCCTTGAACGGCGTCGAGGCGCATATCTTCGAGCGCGACACCCAGCTGGGCGGCAAACTCGCGCAGACCATTCCCTGGGAGCGTCTTTCCAAAGCGGTCTGGGAAGTTGAGGTGGATCGATTCCGCAAAACCGAGAACCTCCACGTTAACCTGGGCGTCGACCTCAGCAAAGACAAGGTCGAGGAACTGAAGAAGGCCTTTGATTATGTGGTGGTGGCGGTGGGGACCCACCAGCCCCGCACCTTGGGCTTTCCCGGTCACGAGCGGGTCATTCCCGCGCTTGATTACCTCAAGGCGGCCAAAAGCGACAAACCCATGGCCACCGGCAAGCAGGTGGTGATCATCGGTGCCGGCAATGTCGGCTGTGACGTGGCGGCAGAGGCCTACCGCTTGGGCGCGGAACAGGTGGTACTGGTCGATATTCAGAAACCCCTGGCTTTCGGCAAAGAGCGAGCCGCCGCCGAGGCCCTGGGTGCCACCTTCAAGTGGCCGGTCATGACCCGGGAGGTGACGGCGGAAGGAGTGGTCGGTGCCAACGGCGAGGTTATCCCCGCCCAGACGGTCATCATCTCGATTGGCGATATTCCCAGTTTGCCTTTCCTGCCGGACACGGTGGAAGTGGTCAACGTGGCTGGGGCGAGCTGGATCAAGACCGACGAGGCAGGCCGGACCACGGATGATAAAATTCTCGCGGTCGGCGATGTCGAACGGCCGGGTTTGGCGACCAACGCGCTGGGCGCCGGTAAGCGGACGGCCGAGTATATCTTGGCCACCTTCAAGGGTGAAACATGGGTCCCTTTCCGGCAGCAATTGATCAGATATGAGGACCTGACCCTCGCCCATTACGATCCGGTCACCGACCGGGGAGCGACCGAGGACCAGGAGGCGGCCCGTTGCCTCAGCTGCGGTTCCTGCCGTGACTGCCACCTCTGTGAGACTATCTGCCCCACCGGCGCCATCTCCCGGCAGGAGATCGTTCCCGGACCCGATGGGGTGGATTACGAGTATGTCTCGGATGACGACAAGTGCATTGCCTGCGGCTTTTGCGCCGACACCTGCCCCTGCGGTATTTGGGTGTTGCGGCCTTTTTAAGACTTTTTACACCAAGTATTCATCATAAATGCCCCGGACCGCAATGCGGTTCGGGGCCGTTTATTTTCATAAGCGCGGACGCTGGCGCTTTCTCTTTGTCGCGGCGTCGAACTGAACGCTTACCAGCGGAGGGTAACTGGTTTCGATCTCCCGAAAGCCTACTAATCCTGCCCTGGCATCGAAAATGGCTGGTGATGAGCCGTCTGCATTTAGCGCCGAGTTGGGAGTTCCGCGGTCTAATGGGCCACAAGCGTCTTTTTAATGCTGGCTCAACGCGGCGGGCGTTTTGCTTCCCGAAACCATTCGCGCACCGCATTCATTTGTTTGATCTGCACCGCCGGCGCGTGTCGGCGACAACTGGCATATTCCTCTGTTCCTTCTTCTGCCCCCCAGCGAATCTCCACACAATCATTCGGGTTATAGCCCATCTCAAAAGCGGATTTACGCGCTAAAACATCGGCAACGGACAGCTCCCACGGCTCACCATTACTGCGGATATACTGAATTTTCTTCTCCGTAATCAGTTTGTTGTGCCATTGCTTTATTTCGGAGCGTACTTTCTGCGCCGATTCGGCGGTCAAGTTAAACAGTTCCGGATAGCGTACGACTTTTTCTGGAAAATCAAGCAACACATTCATCGCAATGATCAAACGCATATCCCGTGACGGCGTGGAGAAATCCTCCCATGGGCCGACCGTTTCAAAAATAGCGGCGCCATTGGGCATTGCAATGGTGGAACCGCCTTTGTGAAAATATGCTTCGCCGTTTTCAACCGATTTTACACGCGTTTCCAGCTGTTCGACTAATGCGGTTAACGTCGCTTCGTACGCCTGTTTTGCATTCAATCCCTCAGGATTAATGAGTTGATACAGTTGCGCGTAAAACTCATCAGGACTTAACTCCGCCTGTTCCATCGAATATTTCGGCAACTCCTCATTCTTCAACAGGCGGGTATTCGCAAGGGGGCGAAACGCTTTGAAACCGGGGCCTGCGCTAGGGATATTCGCAAATAAAAAGGTGCCTTCCCAAAATCTTTTTCTGGCAATGGAATTATCCGGCTGGGCATCGACTGCAAATAAAATTCCAGGGCTGTCCGGGGTTTGGGCGACCCATTTTGTGAGTACCAACACATGCCCGTAAGGATCGGCAAAAATCGTTCCCGGCCAGAGCGACTCGCGGGTTAAGGGCAAGGGATAAAAGTCGGTTTCCTGGCTGGCAAGGGCCGTGCGGCCGTTGCCCGACTGCACCGCATCCATCAGGCTGCGGCTCAACGCTTTAAATGTGGCCAAAGGCGGTGTCTTTTGCATGAAATCAGTTCTGATGGTGACAGGATCGCAGGAAGGTGGTTTGGTAGCCGAACCGCGATTGCAAGCCCGATAACTAAACGGCAAACTGTTTTTCCAGGCAAAATAGCTGCGCAGAAAATAGGGAAAATCGGCGCAATCCGGTGTTGCCGGAAAACCTTTATCTTCATTCAACCCTAATGAATTATGCAAAAAATTGCGTTCAGGATCGCGCAACACCGGTTCCAGGGAGGGAAAACTGACGGTTTCGTCAATCGCACCGTCAAACAGCTGCTCTATCCAGGCTGAATAAAAGGCTTCATACTTCTCATCCCATACTGGTTTCCCCTTGCCGTTCTCACCAGTAAAAAGTTCCCGGCACGCAAGCGATTTGCCATGCGCTCTCGCCTCGACTTGATACTGACCGCCCGCCAGGGGCTCTATCTGCGCGGTTAAGTGCCAAGGCATTCCATCCGTATTCCCTGTGGTTTCTAATGCTTGTGTTGCACCTTGCGGATCGGTCAATAGCAGTTCGGTGATTGGCCCCGAAGTGGACACCGCCATAATTTTAACCGGTGTTCCGGCTTTCAACACCTGCGGGGCAATCCAGATATGGGTTTGATCCCCCTGGATGCAGCTCGAGGCAAAACCGGCCTGACTGATAACCCAACTCAGCAAGATCATCGCGGGAAAGAAGGATATTTTCATCAATTGTTCTCCTGGATTCGGGTATATTCAAAGCGACGTTGTCGCTGCGACCAGCATTGGTTGTTTGGTCAATAAGGCTGATTATCTTGCCATGAACCGGACGATCGGCTGCTTCCCATCATCGTGCGAACCCTGAAATAAGGACCACATTGTTAAGCCCGCCGCAGGCAAACAGGGCTTTACCGCTCGCTTCGTTTCTCCATAAGAAAGCGGTTCGTCTCTGCCACGATTACTCCGGATAACCCGAGCAGGCCAATGAGGTTGGGAATCGCCATCAGCCCGTTCATCACGTCGGCGAAGTTCCAGACGAGATCGAGCTTGACCGTCGCGCCTACGGCAACGCAGAGGGAGTAGACAAGGCGGTAAGGAAGGAGCGCCCGCACCCCCATCAGGTATTCCATGCATTTTTCGCCATAGTAGGCCCAGCCGATGATCGTCGAATAGGCGAAGAAGATGATGCCGAAAGAGACGATAAAGCCGCCTGAATTGCCGGGAAGACCTATGTCGAAGGCCGATCTTGTCATCGCCGTGACCACCCCCCCGGAATGCCATGCGCCGGTGACGATCAGCACCAGACCGGTCATGGTGCAGACGATGATGGTATCGATAAAGGTGCCGGTCATGGAGACGAGCGCCTGCTCGCAGGGTTCATTGGTTTTGGCGGCGGCAGCGGCAATCGGCGCGCTGCCGAGCCCTGACTCGTTGGAGAAGACGCCCCGGGAGACGCCCTTCTGGATGGCCAGCATGACCGTCGCTCCAAGAAAGCCGCCGGTAGCGGCGGTCCCGGTGAAGGCATCCTGGAAGACAAGGGCGAGCGCGCCCGGCACTTCGCCAGCAAAACGGGCGAGAATGATCAGGCAGCCGCCCACGTAGACCACTGCCATTACCGGGACCATGACAGCGGAAACATTGCCGATCTTCTTGACGCCGCCGATGATGACTCCCGCAGTGCAGAGTGTCAGGACGACACCGGTGATTATAGGGTCGAGGCCGAGCGATTCCTGCAGGTTGCCGGCGATGGCGTTCGCCTGCACCATATTGCCGATACCAAAGGCGGCAATGGCGCCAAAGAGGGCGAAGAGCACCCCGAGCCATTTCTGCCCCAGCCCGCGCTCGAGGTAATACATCGGCCCGCCGGCCATCTCGCCGTTATCATCGACCACGCGGTACTTGACCGCCAGCACCCCTTCGCCATACTTGGTCGCCATGCCGACAGCGGCAGTCACCCACATCCAGAAGAGGGCGCCGGGGCCGCCGACGGAGATGGCGGTGGCGACACCAATGATATTGCCGGTACCGATAGTGGCCGCCAGGGCGATCATCAACGCCTTGAAGTGGCTGATATCCCCAATCTCGTTCACCTTTGGCCGGGCAAAGGTTTCGCGCAGCGCATGCCCGAGCATCGTCACCTGAATGCCGCGCAACCGAACGGTCAGGAAGATTCCGGTGCCGACCAGGAGCACCAGCAAAGGAACCCCCCAGACATAACCGCTTGCCGCGGCAAAAAAGCTGTTTAACTGCTCCACATCTTACCTCCCTTGGAAGTCCAGGCGTCGTCAGCGCCCGTACGTTCACGGGTAGCACCTACAGCCATGGCAATGAAATCTGATATATTTTTTTGATCTGATGATGAAATAACCTGCCGGTCGATATGCTCCCCACCTTTTAGAACGCGGCTGTTTCCAGGTTTATTGGAGTATAGCGAGCCTTTTGCAAAATGAAAAAATTACAGCGTGCGTCTCCAGCATATCCCGCAAAATTGAGTCACTTATTTTGTCCTTTCGAGCTTTAGCGAGAAATCTCAAGGCTAGAACAATGAAATTCCTCCGATCGAAATGACACGATCTTAATCCGTTCTGTTTGCAAGAGGCGCTACCGAAAGGTATTTTTTCCCTGATCCTTTTTATAGACCATATTTTTATCGCTTTTCCCAACTGCGATTACCAGAATATAGATTTCCTTGTCGATTACTTCGTAGGCCTGCATTAAGCTGCGCCGCAACGCGGCGTTGGCTTGAATGAATTATTAGGCCTGTCTGCGACAGACTTTTCTGTTGATCGCACGGATAGTCAGACCATACGCGATGCATGCAGGCACCATCACCTCTTGGCAAGCCACCAGCGGTTGCGCGGCACAGCCGTTGACGATCTGCCGGTTGCGCCAACGCATCACCGCGGCATCAGCGCGAACACACCCCAGCCCAGGTATTCACGCGTGTAAGCGGCGTGGCGCACGGGTTCCGAGGTCAGTTGGGCCCGCACCTCTTTGGCTAACTCGTCGCCGGGATTGACTTCAAGCCATCGGCGCATGGTGAGCCATTTGGCCGCCTCGTATCTATCCCAGCCGTCCTGGTCAGCCAGAACCATTTCAACGATGTCGTAGCCAAGGTGGCCGAATGACGCGAGCAGTTCTGGAAGTATAAGAAAATCGGAGATCGAGTGGGCAAAACACCTCTTGGCAACTTCGTCCGTCGGCGGTAACTGCCGCCAGTAAGGCTCGCCGATGAGGATGATCCCTCCGGGGCGCAGACTCCGCG
>Ga0074195_1004673_pt1 | contig 11061 bp, 12 predicted proteins | sample EPASupsiteHSE623_FD_64525 | JGI IMG/M metagenome (GOLD analysis project Ga0074195, IMG submission 64525) | Bioremediated contaminated groundwater from EPA Superfund site, New Mexico - Sample HSE6-23 | ecosystem: Environmental > Aquatic > Deep subsurface > Groundwater > Contaminated ... | reverse complement strand
TTAATTAGCCGCGGATTCCGCAGGGCGTGCAGAACGTCTGTCTCCGCACTCCGTACTAGCAACTAGGAACTAGCAACCAGCAACTATTTTGGAGGTTTGGCATGCAAAAAGTTTTGTTAGCCTTATCGCTCGTTTTCGTCTCTCTTTTTTTTATTCCCCTGTTTGTTTTGCGCGGTTATTCGGAAACCCCGGGCTTGACTTCTGGGTCCGAACAAACCGTAAGGGTTTTAATTAAGACAAGCGGAAAAATTGTAAATATGCCATTAGAGGAATACCTGGTAGGGGTAGTCGCAGCTGAAATGCCTGCTGACTTCACGCTGGAAGCGTTAAAGGCACAGGCCATAGCGGCCCGGACCTACACTGTTAAGCGTATGTTTAACTATGAGGCCAAACCGAGTGCGGAACATCCCAGCGCTGAGGTATGTACTGACTCGGTACACTGCCAGGCATGGGATAATGATGACACGCTCAGGGAAAAATGGGGCACAATAAAATATACAGTAAATATTAATAAAATAAGAACAGTAGTCCGTGCTACCCAAGGGCAGGTAATTACTTATGGCGGCATTATGATAGACCCGGTGTATCACGGTTCCTGCGGCGGTAAGGGAACTGAAAACTCCGAAGATGTGTGGCTAGGCGAAGTACCGTATCTGAGGAGTGTTGACTGTCTGAATGAATATGGTGGATCAGACCAGATCTGCACGATAGAAGTAAACAAACCGGAGCTGTTGTCCCGGCTAAAAAACGCCGGTCTGGGGTCAGTCCCTGCTGTGGCAGGAAAAGAGCCTCTTCTTTTTCCGGTAAAAAAGAGCGCCCGGGGGAGACTTCAGGAAGTCAAGGTATTTGGTCAAAAAATTACCGGAACCGGTCTGCGGCAGGCCCTGGGGTTAACTTCAACATTCTTAACATGGGAAATTGTCGACGGGAAGCTGAGAGTCAGTTCATTTGGTAAAGGCCATGCAGTCGGTCTCTGTCAGCGTGGAGCAAACGGAATGGCCGTGGCTGGCAGCGATTACCGGACAATCATCTCTCATTACTACACCGGTGTAAAAATACAAAAGCTTCGGGATTGATAAAAGGGCTTTTTTACGCATTTATTCATCCCCCCCGCATATATATTTATTAGTAATCGAGGGGGAGGTAAATACATGCAAGAATATATTAGGAAACGTGTGCTCGATATCAGTTCCTACATGCTTGAGTCGAAAGCGACTGTAAGGCGGGCGGCATCCATTTTTGGGGTTAGTAAAAGTACAGTTCATAAAGATATGACTGAACGGCTCCCCAGTGTAAATAAGAAATTGGCTGCCCAAATTAAAGATATCCTGGAATTTAACAAAGCTGAACGCCACCTCAGGGGTGGAGAAGCCACCCGAAAAAAATATCAAGAAATGGTAGAATAAGATAAAAAAAAAGAGGAATTTCCCCTATGCTGTAGAATTTAAAACATAGCGTTTTCTGGGCAATTTTAGACTGCTGCAATTGTTCCATTAGTTGTTTCTATATAGACCGGAAAGGGGAAAACTTAATGTTCGGGTTTGGTGCTGACATCGGAGTAGACTTAGGGACAGCCAGTGTGTTGGTGTTTGTAAAAGGAAAGGGAATTGTTTTAAGAGAACCGTCTGTTGTTGCGATGGATAAAGATACCGGAAAAATAATTGCCCTTGGTGAGGAGGCTCGCCGCATGCTCGGGCGTACCCCCGGAAATATCATTGCTACCCGTCCGCTGCGGGAAGGGGTCATCGCCGATTATGATGTTACTGAAAAGATGCTGCGTTACTTTATAACCAAGGCGTGCGGCCGGAGATTTTTCTTTCGTCCCCGGATAATGGTATGCATTCCTTCAGGGGTTACCGGAGTTGAGGAAAGAGCGGTCCGCCAGGCTGCTCTGCAGGCTGGAGCAAGACAAGCCCACCTTATAGAAGAGCCGTTAGCCGCCGCTCTGGGCGCCGGTCTGGAAATTTCCGAACCGAGCGGCTGTATGGTTGTTGATATTGGCGGGGGAACGACCGATGTGGCCGTGCTTTCCCTGGGCGGTATTGTAGCCAGCGCTTCGCTCAGAGTTGGAGGGGACAAGTTTGATGAGGCAATTGTCAGGTTTATCCGCCGCGAATTTAATTTGATGATTGGAGAAAGAACAGCCGAAGAATTAAAAATAAATATCGGTACAGCTTATCCTCAGGGTAAGATAGAAAACGATTCTATGGACATCAGAGGGCGTGACCTCGTCTCGGGATTGCCCAAGACTGTAACGGTGACAAGCCGGCAGACATTTGAAGCGATGCAGGAAACGATTGAAGCTGTAGTAGGGGCTGTAAAGGAAGTCCTTGAAAAGACCCCTCCGGAATTGTCTGCTGATATCATTAATAAAGGGATCGTGCTGACCGGTGGAGGCTCTATCCTTAACGGCCTGGATACCCTGCTCAGTAAGGAAACTTCCCTCCCGGTATATGTCGCCGATGACCCCCTTTCATGTGTAGCCCTTGGCACAGGTAAAGCCCTGTCAATGATCAGTGTACTACCTGACACCAATAAACTGGCCAAAAAAGTAATTTAAATAGCCAGACGAAGTTTATTTAAATCCGTAAGGAGGTGAATTCATGATAAGAGGTTTGTACACTTCCGCTTCAGGCATGATGGCTGAGATGGTCAGAAATGATGTTTCGGCCAACAACCTGGCCAATGTTAACACTACAGGTTACAAAAAAGATGAGGCCCTGTTCATGACCTTCCCGGAGGTCCTGATCCAAAGGGTAAATGACCAGAAGCAAAGCGAAATTAGCCCGCGGCCGGTTATCGGTACTCTGGGCGCCGGCGCCATAGTCGATGAGGTAATCACCTCTCACGAACAGGGGCAGCTTCGCGAAAGCACGAACCCGTTTGATATGGCTATTGCCGGGGAAGGGTTTTTCGTAGTCCAGAATGACAGAGGAACCTTTTATACCAGAAACGGGAGTTTTACTCTAGACAGCCAGGGATATCTTGTTACTACCCAGGGTGATTATGTAATGGGACAGGCCGGCCGAATCAAAATCGGCAGCTCTAACAACGTGTTAGTAGACGCAGCAGGTAATGTATCTGTGGACGGTCAGCAGACAGCTGTAATTAGAGTAGTCACTGTTGCTGACAAAGCGGCTTTAACGAAAGTAGGGGATTCATTGTTTACAGGTGGACAGGCCGCCGCAGGGAATGCCGGACAGGTGAAGCAAAAATCCATTGAAGCGTCAAATGTCAATGTTATCACCGAAATGGTTAATATGATTACTATCATGCGGGCCTACGAGGCGAACCAAAAAATGATTCAGGCCCATGACGTGACTCTCGGCCAGGCGATTGAGATAGGGAGGCAGAAGTAGTCGTAAAACAGCTGTGAAGGGTAAAAATTAATATGTGCGGGGCTGGACCGCTGCGCGGAAGCCTCTCTAACCGCCGACCGACTGAGGCGGTAAAGCTGTTTAAATTTCTTTTTTAAACAGCGATAAATAAGGGGGAAGAGCCATGTTACAAGCGTTATGGTCAGCAAGCGCGGGAATGCTTGCTCAACAAACTTCGATGGATACTGTGGCCAACAATATTACTAATATCAATACTCCGGGCTACAAAAAGAACCGGGTGGAATTTCAGGACCTGCTTTACAATAACATCAGGGGACCCGGTCGGCAGACGAGGAACGGGCAGATTGTAGAGAATGGAATCCAGATAGGAACCGGGACAAGACCGGCGGCAACTCAAATGCTGCTTGAAGAGGGAGAACTGCAGTTGACTGGGAATCCTACGGATTTTGCCATTACCGGCAATGCCTTTTTCGAGGTATTACTCCCTGACGGGTCCAAGGCTTACACCAGGGACGGATCTTTTAAGATTGACGCCGATGGAGACCTTTTGACGGGGAGTGGTTATTTGGTTAATATAAATGGCACAGAACCGGGGCTCGTAACATTTCCTGAGGGTGCTTCGAAACTTAATATTGATGACAGCGGTATTTTCTATCGGGATAAAGAATTATTAGCCTTGGAAGCCTATACGTTTACATCAGCCAAGGACCTTGGAAAAGCCGAAGACGGTGTATTCATTCCGACCGAGGAATCCGGGGAGCCCATCCTTTTGGCAGACGCCCTGGCTGCCCAGGAAGAAGCCGACGCCGAACTTGAGGTACCTACAGATGAAGAAGGTAATCCCCTGCCGGTGGTCAAAGAAGAAAGACCCAAACCGCAGGTATATTATCAGGTCACTCTTCCCGAAGGTGATACTGGGTATGTTACTGACAGCAGTTTTGAGATTGACGAAAACGGCAGGCTCGTTACGATTGATAAGGGTTACCCCCTAGAGCCTGAAGTATTTGTGGATACATCGGGATCCCCGCTGAAGACAGGTGACACAGTAACTGCTAACAGTGATGGTGTGATTAACATTTCAACAGAAGAAGGCAGGCTTAGTATAGTCCAGTTTGCCAACCCTGCCGGTCTGGAAAAGATAGGTTCCAACCTCTATATTCAAACTGCCAATTCAGGTAATGCTCAGACTGCTGAAGAGTTCTCGGTGGTCCCCGGCAATCTGGAAATGTCGAATGTCCAGGTTGCCGAGGAGATGGTTAATATGATGATTGCTCAGAGAGCTTACGAGTTATGTTCACGTTCAATCAAGACCTCTGATGACATGCTCAGTCAAGCTAACGCGTTACTGCGCCGCTAATGAAAGCAGGTGGTATTTGTGAAGGTTGATGGATTAGGAATGACTCAGGTCATCGGCGCCGTCCCCGACCAGGGGAACAGGGGCTATGTTAAACCGGCTGATGAGCAGTTTAAACAGGTATTGGATAAAGCCCTGGCTTCCAAAGAAGACAAGGATTTAAAGGAGGCCGCCAAACAGTTCGAAGCCCTGTTTATCTACCAGATGTTTCAGAAAATGCGGGAAACGGTTGTCAAAGGCGGGTTATTCGAAGAATCCATGGGTGAGAAGATATTTCAGGGTATGCTCGACCAGGAAGTCAGCCTGAAAGCGGCTGAGAGCAGCAGCCTGGGCTTGGCCCAAATCATTTATGAACAGCTGAAGAAAAAGTAATAAAAAAACCTGAATCTGTATGGTTTTTCCTCCTCCAGCGAATAATAGTACTTGGCTGAAGGAGGTTTCTTTATGAGAAGGCAGAATCACCGGGCGCCGCGTGTTATTTCCGGTATTTTTATCGGGACATTGATGGCTGCCCTGACAGTACTTTTTTTTCAGGCCGCAGAAATCGAAAAGGCCTGGACCAAGTTAGGCCGCACCGGGTCTCCCGTTAGGAGTACAATACTTGCCGGGCACTGGCTGAGAACCGGCCAGGATAGTTCATACAGTCCGGCCTCGCTGGAAGTTGAGAAAAGCAGCCCGGAGGCTGGAACGCGGGCGGTGGAGGTCTTTCAGCCGGAAGCTGCCAGGACGGCTTTTAACCGCCGGGCTGACTGTTTTAACATCATGTACCTGTGGATAGACAATGATGTGTTAAAGGTTATTTCCATTACAAGTTTTAATAAAGCTACAAAGCAGGCCGCCATAGTTGTCATACCCCTGCATACCGTCGTAAATAACAGTACCTCTCTGATTACGGGGAACGGATATATTGCCGGGCCGGGCTTTTATACAGTACAGGACTTATACCGGGAAAAAGGCCAGGAAGCTCTCCGGGCGTTTCTTGAGCAGCGGCTTGATATCGACATCCCCAACCTTATCCATGTAAACCAGACCGCTTTACAGAAGTTAAGTGATATCATGGGGGTCTTGAGTGTTAATGACGGCAAAATAACGATGTTGGAGGCCTTTGAGCAGACAGCGGCAGGACTGCGCACTGATGACCGGAATGTAGTCAGAGCCATAGCTTCCCAGGCCCTCCAACCGGAAATCCTGTTCAAACTGCCCAAACTGTTATGGGTTTTTGCGCATGATATCAGCACAAATTTTTCGACTGAACAGATGTTGGGAGTATTTTACCTCAGCAGGCAGATGGATCTGGCCCATATGGATAAAACAGCCCTGCCGGGGAGTGAATATATAAAAGGAAATTTGAAATACCTATTTGTCCCGGAGCAGACGTGGAAAAACATAATATATGAAATTACACAGTAAAAATACAGGCTTAGGTGAAGCCTGTATTTTTTTGTAGAATTATAAAGGAAATAAATGTCCGCTTCTCGAATTTTAAAACTATCTATTGGCTGAGGAGGGACGACGTTTATGTCTAGAAAAAAAGTATTAATACTGGGAATCGTGATTATCATGACCATTACCGGGTTTATCCTGGGCCAGGCCGTAAATGCGGTGGCCGGGGGGCCTGGCGGCGAATCTGACCCGCTCGTCACAAAGAGTTACATCGATGGCGAAGTAAGTAAACTGCAGACCCAGATTGACAGCCTTAAAGCAGAAGTTGAGAAGCTGAAATAAGCTGACCGGTTTAGGAAGGCTAAAATAATACGGCGGATGTGATTGTTATGCAGATAAAAAAACGGTATTTATTCGTGCTGCCTTTACTGGTTGGTTTTATAATCGCCCAGGCAGTTATCGCCTCATCCGGACCTCCCGGCAGCAGCAGCAATCCGGTTATTTCCAAAAGCTATGCCGATAAGGTGTTTAAACCTATTCAGGAACAGATCAGTTCACTGCAGGCGGAGGTTGCCCAACTGAAGGCTACCCGTGAACAGCCCAAATTCACAGATGTCCCTTCTACATACTGGGCTTTCAGTGATATTCAGTTGATGACTGAAAAAGGCATTATCACCGGCCTGGGGGGCCAAAAGTTCGGGCCAGACAACCAGGCTCGCCGGTGTGAACTGGCTGTTATGCTCGTTAAAGCCCTTAAACTGCCGACAGTGGGTACGGAAACCGGCTTTATCGATGTCCCTAAGGGGCACTGGGCCGGCGCCCAAATCGCCGCTGCCCAGAAGGCAGGGATTATTTCCGGTTTCCCCGGAGGAAAATTTAAACCGGAAGACTATGTAACAAGAGGCCAGATGGCCATGATGCTGGCGAAGGCGTTTGATTTAAAGAGAATCAACAGAGCCGACGAATTCATAGATGTGCCGATAAGTTACTGGGCTTATGACGCAATTCAGAGATTGGCCGATAACGGGATAAGCATAGGATTTGAAGACAAGACCTTCCGGCCGGCCGCTTTGGTTAGAAGGGCGGAAGCAGCCGTATTCTTAGCGAAGGCCCTTGACCCATCACGCCGGAAATAGCAGAAAGGACAACATAATGCCGGATTTCAGTAGGTTTGACCAGGCCGCTTATGATGAACAAACTAGGCTTCACCGGCTTAAACTGAGAAGAACAAGAAAGGGCCGGTTATTTCTTACTTCATTTTGTATTTTGGTAATCATGGGGGCTTTGATTTATGCTTTTGTTTATGCTGACAGTCTGTGGATCTATATTGCTGACCGGTATTTCAACAACCGGATTAATGCCGCCAGCGCCCAGCAGGGCGGGGGTTGGGACAACCACCGGCTGAACATAATGATAATCGGAGTAGACCAGAGGAATAATGAGCCTTCCCGTTCGGATACACTTATGGTGGCAATGTTAAACTTAAAAGACAAGACAGTTCAGGTTATTTCTATACCCCGCGATACCCGTGTTAAAATTGAAGGATTGGCCAACCCGACCAGGATTAATCATGCTTATGCCAACGGGGGGACCGAACTGGCCAGGAAAACAGCCGGACAGTTGTTGGGAACACCAATCCATAATTACATCGAGACCAATTTCAGCGGGTTTGAAAACATTATTGACTCTCTTGGGGGGGTTGAGGTTGATGTCGAAAAGAGAATGTACTACCCGGCCGAAGACATCAACCTGCGAAAAGGGCCGCAGCGCCTTGATGGGCATGATGCCCTGTCTTATGTGCGGTACAGAAGCGACGGTAAGGGTGACCTGCCGAGGATTGAGCGGCAGCACCGGTTCCTGGGGTTGTTGGCAGTTCAAGTTCTGCAGCCCAAAACTCTTCTTAAACTGCCCGAAATCGCCGGGGAACTGCACAGTAATGTGAAAACAGATATGTCAACAGCCGATCTTCTCGTTTTAATCAGTGAGTTTAAGAATATCAGCCCGGACAATATCAGGTTCTCGGATATCCCGGGTTTACCGCAGTATATTAATGGGGCCAGCTATTATGTTGTGGATGAGGAAGAACTTAAGCTCTACATGGACAAGATATTAACTGATGAAATCCCGGCAGCCGCTCCGGGGATAGTTAATTAAACAGGCAAAGAGGTAAAACGCCGCCTGGAAGGGACCGGAAGTAATGAAAACAGTCGTGATATCCGGGTATTATGGATATGATAATATAGGTGACGAAGCCCTCCTGGCTTCAATAATCAGTGCGTTAAAGTCAGAACTCCCTGACCTGCGCATTGTTGTTTTGTCAGCCCAGCCTGGACAGACACGTTCCCGCTATGGTGTAGAGGCTGTCAGCAGGCTTAATCCCATTTCGATTATTACTGCTTTGAGTAAAGCCGATCTGTTTATCAGCGGCGGGGGCAGCTTACTGCAGGATGTCACCGGGCCGCTTACTATCCCATATTACCTGGGCATCGCAGCTGTGGCCGGGCTGCTCGGCAAACCGGTGATGTTTTACGCCCAAGGCATAGGCCCTGTCAACAGGCCATTTGGCAGGATGCTCGTCAGGCTTATCGCCAACAGGGTAGACATGATTACCCTCAGAGACCCGGCTTCGGCCGATTTGCTGCGGGAAATCGGAGTGACTCAGCCGCCTGTCGAAATCACGGCTGACCCCGTATTTGGGACTGAGCTGGACATTACCGCTGACCCATATGCTGCCTTGGGTATTACCCCGCCGGGGAAACCCGTCGCCGGAATTTTTATCCGCGAATGGCCCGGGCCCGCCGGCTGGAAGAAGGCCGTGGCCGGGATGGCGGACAGCATGTATGACCGGGGATGGGAGGCCATGTTTGTCCCGATGCAGTACCCCGGAGATAACGCCCCCGCTAAAGAAATCGCCGGAATGATGAAAAACAAACCCCATCTCATTGAACAGGGCCTCAACTTTATGCAGGCCGTTGGACTCGTCAGTTCGATGAAAATCGTTGTCGGGATGAGACTGCATGCCTTGATTATTGCCGCTGTGGCCGGGGTGCCGATGGTAGGGCTCAGCTATGACCCCAAGGTTTCGGAATTCCTGGCATCTATCGGTCAGCCGGTTGTTGAAGACTTGGCCTCCGTAACTTCCCTGCGCCTTGTCGGGGAGATTGAGGAGGTGATTGCCAATCTGGATAACATCAGGCAGAAACTCCTCACCGATAAAACAGCCCTCCGCCGGAAAGCCCTCCGCAACAGCCAAATTGCTGCCGACCTCCTCACCGGTAAAACAAAGTAACCGTTGAAATCATCCAAAACAGCAGTATTACCCCCAAAAAACAGGATCCAAACTCGATAAATATAGTAGTTGCAATAAATGGCATTTTATGAAGGGAGGTCCCTGAATTTGAAAATTATATCATCACGAGTGGTGACCGTCCTTGTTATACTGCAGATGATTTTTGTCCCGCCATCTGTTGCAAACGATCAACCTTCTGCCGGTTTCCCCTTCAGGGATATTAAAGGGCACTGGGCTGAGGCTGAAATAGTTGAGATGTATGCCAGAGACGTTATCAAGGGTTACGGGGATTCGACATTCAAGCCCAGGCAGCCCGTGACGTTTCTTGAAGCCATCGTCATGCTTGACAGGCTTCTTGGATACGAGCCGTCGGATACCGACATTGACGAAAGCAGTATAAGCGGAATGTTTAACATCCCGAAATGGGCTGCGGGATATGTAGGATTAGCCCTAAGAAACGAACTTCTTCAGTACAGCGAACTGCAAAAGTTATCGCTTCAACAGCCTCTAATCAGGCAGGACGGGGCGGTACTAGCCGTTAGGGCTTTGGGCCTGACCAAACAGGCCAAAAGGATGAGAGATGCAGTTCCACCATTTAATGATGTATCACAGGTTGATCAGGTGGCCAAAGCAAGTATTTCAATTGCGGTTGAGCGAAAGATAATGAACGGCTATCCAAACGGTATCTTTCAACCGTCAAGTCCCGTTTCCAGAGCGGAAATCGCCGTTCTGCTCAGTAACATTAACGAACAGATTCCCTTTGATGATTCCGGACAGGTTTCCGGTTTAATTAAATCAGTCGACCGGCAAAAAATTGTAATTTCAGCTATTTACGGTGACGGAAAAGACACCGAATTTAGTCTGCCTGCACAGTACATCAGCTACCTAAATAACAAACCCGCCGCCGTGGACGAAATGGCCGGAGGAAATTTCATAAGAATTATTAGCAGCAATTCTTTGGGTTTGACAGTGATTATCGCCCAGGCGGTTATCCCTGACCTGATAGGCGTGGAACAGGTTGACCCGGCCATGGAACCTGATGATATCCGGGAATGGGTGGAAAAAAGCAAGGCTTCCGAAAATTACTTGTTTAATAAAGCCGGTAATCAATTGTATTTGCTGGCTGCCCGTGGGGAGAAAATGACCAGTGGTTTTATTGTTGACATTACCAAAGTATCTCGCACCGTGGATGAAGAGGGTGTTCATTACAGGGTATGGATTGACCTGACCGACCCTGACCGGAATACGGTGGTTATTCCGGTAATTACCTACCCGTTTACCCTGGTTAGGGTTGAACTTCTCCAGGGGGCCCCCGGGACTATTACTTTTGTAGATAAACTGAACCAGATATTAGCTGAAACAAAAATATAGGCCAAAATGTACAAGAAAAAATAAAAAATTCCTCTGCTACCCCACTAAAGCGCAACATATCCTCGAATATCTATGAATACAATGACAGGGACATTACATAAGCTTCACGAAACATTATTATCCGAAAAAAAATCCGGGAAAATGCAGGAAAACATATCCAGCCTGTAGAATAAAATAGGAATGGGTCAAATTATGCAGTTCTAAGTTTCTAAAGGTAATCAGCCTTTAGTTTTATGGGTTCATAATAAGACTACTTGAAGGGGGTGTTGACCGCAACAAGTAATAAACCAGTTTTTAATTAAGCTTCAAAAAAGAGATTAAAGAAA
>Ga0074195_1004671_pt1 | contig 11066 bp, 8 predicted proteins | sample EPASupsiteHSE623_FD_64525 | JGI IMG/M metagenome (GOLD analysis project Ga0074195, IMG submission 64525) | Bioremediated contaminated groundwater from EPA Superfund site, New Mexico - Sample HSE6-23 | ecosystem: Environmental > Aquatic > Deep subsurface > Groundwater > Contaminated ... | reverse complement strand
ATCAATGCGATCAGCGAGGTCTTTCTGAAAAATTCGGCAGCAATCGAAAGTAATAGAATATCGGCAGTAATTTTAACTGCAGAAAAACTGATGGCATAGATCAGGTCGAAATATCCAGATAATGCCGGAACGTACAGCAGAGGCATTGCGAGATTTGTAAGAAATACTACAACTGAAACGAAGCCAGCAAATCCGTTTTTGTAATGTTTCGCTTTTGAGCCCCAGCGAATGCGCTGTCTCATAAAATCAGAAACTCTTTCTGGCGCCTTTGTTCTTACAATTGCTTCGTAACTTTTAAGAAATGCTATTCTGTTTTTATGTTTAGCTGCTAACTGCTGCATAAGGAAAACATCGTCGCCCGATGGAGTTGCAGAGAAATAAGGGTCATTCAGTTTTAACGCTTCTTCTCTTTTGTAAGCCATATTTGCACCGTTGCAGAAAACAGGTTTGCCTGCACCAATAAAACCTGCGCCGGTAAAGACAAGGCTCATAAAGTCGAGTTCAAAGAACCAATTGAAGAACGAGTTGCTTTCGCTATAAGCCACAGCTGCAGAAACAAAAACTTTTTCGTTGTGATTTTCTATGAAATTTGTGATCGTTTCTATCCATTTTTCAGGAAGAATGCAGTCGGCATCGGTCTGCACTATCCAGTCTCCTTTTGCATAATGCAAGCCAAATGCAAGAGCGTGTTTCTTCCCCTGTTTTCCTGTATTTTCAAGAACATTAATATTGTTTAATGTTGATTTCGCTTTTTCAAGGAAAGCTGAACTTCCATCTGTAGAATGGTCGTTAATAAAAATGATCTCAAAGGGCTTAATTGTTTGTTTTTTAAGACACACAAACAGAGACTGCAGGTTTTCTTCTTCGTTCCGGAATGGGATGAGTAAAGAAAGTTTAACAGATGTTGTTTTATTTTCAGTATTTAATTGCTTAATTTTGTGCCATCCGTACAATGCTGTGAATACCACATATAAATAGCAAAAAATGAGAAAAATTGTTGTTATAAGAAAAATGATATTTGTAGTATTCTCCTCCAAAACGGTTTTGTATATTTGAACGTTAAAATTAATGCAAAATGGCGAACGACGAAAAAATTCTGGATATAACAGGTGATGTTAAGTGGATAGGAATTCTCGACCGCGACATTGTTACCTTCGACATTGTAATGGAAACAAAGTACGGTACCACTTATAATTCATACTTTATAAATGCTGAAAAGAAAGCAATAATAGAAACTGCAAAGGAAAAATTCTGGCCGGTATATGAAGCCAAGATCCGGAAAGTTACCGACCCGGCACAAATTGAATATATAATACTTGACCATACAGAACCCGACCATTCAGGATCACTGCCTCATCTTTTAAAGATAGCTCCTAATGCAACAGTTGTTGGAAGCGGAAATGCAATAAGGTATCTGAGCGATCAGATGAATATCGATTTTAAGTCACAGGTCGTTAAAGACGGAGATACGCTGAGCCTTGGAAATAAAACTCTTAAGTTCATCGCAGCTCCTAATCTTCACTGGCCGGATTCAATATACACCTACCTTCAGGAAGACAAGGTCCTTTTTACCTGCGACTCCTTCGGTGCCCATTTCTGCCACGAAGAAATGTACGACGACAAGGTCGGAAATTATGACGATGCCTTCAAATATTATTTCGACGTTATATTAAAGCCTTTCAGCCGTTTTATGATTAAGGCGATTGAAAAGATACGTCCCCTTGAAATCTCTGCTATATGCACCGGACATGGGCCGATCCTCCGTTCTGACTGGAAAAGGATAGTTGATCTTTCTGAAAAATATTCAAAGGAGTTTATTGAGCAGACCGATCCTGCTGCAAAGTCTGTACTTATAGCATATGTCTCTGCGTACGGGTACACACGCGAGATGGCCGAAGCAATTGCTTCCGGGGTAAAAGAATCCGGAGTGCAGAAAGTCACTTTGCTCGATATTGAAAAGATCGAACTCGGGGAACTGGATTCAGCAATTACTATACATAATGCAATTATGGTTGGTTGTCCTACCCTTAATCAGAACATTCTGCTTCCGGTGTATAAAATGTTTGCCCTTTTAAGTCCGTTGCGCGACAAAGGAAAATTTGCAGCATCGTTTGGTTCGTACGGATGGAGCGGGGAAGGAGTAAAGATCATTGACGGTGTTTTGCGCAGCCTTAAACTGAATGTAATAAGTGATGGCATGGCCGAGAAATTCCGCCCTGGACAAAACAAAAAAGAAAAATTTGTGGAATACGGAAAAGCGTTTGGAAAAGTGGTGATGGAGATATCAATATAATTTTTATCTCCAAAAATTTTAAATATAAGGAAGGTATTACTCTATTATAGTTTTATAAAAAAAGACTATATTATTATCATATATTAAATACATTTGTTAAATGAAAGTATTGAATATATACTCAATTACGGGCTTATTTAATAATTTGGATTTTCTCTTATCTGAAGAGCCAATTATTATAAAACAAAAAGATTCACTAAAAAGAACGAATGGATTATTTTGGTCTAAGATTTTATCTGAAAGTTCTATTTATGATTCTATTGATATCATAAAATCCTTATATTTTGATTGTCCAAGTGAGTATGCTCCCTATAATGAAATTATCAGAAACCCAAAAGGATTCGTTAATAATGTTACAGAGTCATTTGATATACTTACTCACCTTGGAGTAGACCCGATTACTCACTTGGAAGCAAGAGAGAATATATCAATTCTTTGTAAGCTTTATTCTGATTTTATATATAATCCTTATATCCTCACACCAGAAAGCGGATTTGAATTAGACCTTTATTCCTCTAAAGAAATAATTGAGAAATGCCAAAAAACAGAATCAAACCCTTATTATAGTTTTGTAGTTGAGGAAATTTGGCCTTTAGTTAAGAATTTCAAACCTGAAATATTGTTTTTAAATGGACGGCCTGACTATACAAATATTCTAATTGCTATACTTGCCAAAAAGGCAAACTCCTCTGTCCATGTTTCAATTACAAATCATCACTCTGAGTACTTTTCACTAAATAAAATTTCAGAATTCCTTAAATTGAATCATACTCTTTTTTCGGTTGTTGATACAATAATTCTTGACGATTTTGATAGATGCACTGAAATCCTTTGCAGGTGTATTTTTGATAATTGTGATTTGAGTACTGTCCCAAATTTGATGTATATAGATAAATCAGGAAGTATTATTCAGACTGATTATTTTCCAATAAGAAAAGAACTACCATATCGCATTTTAGAAGATGTTAAAACGGCAGAACATGAAATCAAATATGAGAATACAATTTTATTAAAACAGATATTAGATGTAAAGTTATTTCAGGACGATGCATGTTACTGGAATAAATGTAATTATTGCAGTATTAATGCCAAGTACAGAACACAGATTCAAGAAGGGTTCGGCGATATTGAGGGGAAGGTAAATTTTATTAAACATGCAGTTTTGCTTGGTTATCGTTTTTTCGTTTTCAATGACGAAGCGGTTCCTCCAAAAAAATTAGAAGAACTTGCTGATAAAATAATCTTGGAAGATATAAAAACGTTCTGGTTTGTCAGGTCCAGAGTTGATGACGGCTTTAATGACCAACTATGCAAAAAATTATACAGAGCAGGTTTAAGAAGTATTTATTTTGGCCTTGAATCAGCTAGTTCCAGGGTGCAAAAACTGATGAATAAATATGATAATGAATTTGATATAAATAAAGCTGAAAATATTATTGATATGTTTATCAGAAATGGGATTCATGCGCATTTTTGTACTATTATCGGATTTCCCGGAGAGACAGAATCAGAACGTAAAGAAACTTTTTCATTTCTCGAATATTTAAAAGGTAAAAATGAAAAATTCACTTTTACAATTAATATTTTCGAATTATTTGTTGGGAGTCCATTGTACAAGAATCATAAGGACTTTGATATAGAGTTGAAGTTACCTTGTCATCCTGCTGAATTTGTCGGAAATACAGCGTTGTATCTAAACACTACAGATTACAACAAATTATTTGAAGAAAAATCAAGGTTTATCTCAAAATTGTTTGCGAAAAAGATTAAAAGAGAAGTTTATACTTCGCTTCATACATATGGAGAAACGGCAAACGTTAATAATGTTATAAGAAACTGCCTCAATAAAAATACCTAAAAAGAAGGACAGCCCATTGGCGCAAACTTACCAGTTAGTCTTTTACTTCTTATTCTAATATCTAGTCCAATATTATGAAAACTATTAATCATTTTGTTTTGGTTGATTACATATGGTGAAAACCCATATTCATAAACGATTTCAACTGCCCCGAATACAATCCCTACTTTTGCAAAGTATGCTTCAGGCATATTCAATAAATAATGGTATCCTATCCCAAATCTCAGAGTGTCGTTAAATAGATCAAGAGAAAAAGTAAGATCGTTTAATGGTTCAATCAGGTAATCGTTAATTGATGAAAGATATAAATGTTCCTTTTGATACTGATAAACTATAGAAGGAATTACCTTGAGTCTTTTCCTGATATTGATATATGTGCCAATTTGTCCAGAAAATTTAAAAGGTACTTTATTATTGCCATTGGGCAGGCTCTTATCAATAGGTGTATTAATATGATAAAAAGAGACTCCGAAAAAGTAATCTCTGCTGTATAATAGTAAACCTGCTGACAGATCGAATAATTTACTTGTAAATTTTAATGTGTCTCCTTGATTTACATTTTTTTCAGGATTGAATCTGTTATGAAAATCATTTGGTTTAGTTGATGAGCTGATATAGCCACTTTGTAATGCAAGTGAAATAATGTGCCTACGGTCTATTTGAATACTATATTCTAAAGCTGCGTTTGCAGATAATAAATTATTTAAACCACCACCATAGTCATCATATAAGAAGATACCTGAAATATTCATTCCATCAAGGAACCTGAAATCTCTGTCAATAATTACTAAACCTGTATTGAAGTTTTTTGTTGTTTTATTATGCTGTGCAATGTAGTTTAAGCCAATCATAGTACCCCTATATCCCGAAAAAGCAGGATTGAAGTATATTTTTGAGGAGTTGTTAAAACTGAAATGCGGTTCCTGTGAAAAGGATTTTATAGCTGATAAAATAATTAATATTGAAAAAAGGTATTTAAACAAAGTAAAATAGAATATATGTACAAAAATATAAAATATTTCCTGTTTTCTTAAATATTTCAAATCAACTACAACAATCCGGATAGATGATATATCTTTTTAGGAAATGAGATTCCCAAAGAAATGTTATGAAAATTGTTGAAAAGAGTATTTTCTTTATCAGCATAAAAAGACATTCCGTATTCGTACGAAACTTCAACTTTTCCTTTTTTTATTCCAACTCTTGCAAAGTATGCATCAGGGTTATTTGTCAGATAGTGGTACCCAATCCCAAAGTATATAAAATCAATAAACAGATCCATACTGAAAGTAAGGTCATTTAATGGTTCTATTAGATACTCCTCGTTTATTTCATCGAAAAAGTGTTTTCCCTGATGACTATAAATAAATACGGGTTTAAGCCTTGTTTTTCTTAGATAAAAATCATATCCGGTTTGCCATGAAAATTTCATTGGCAGCTTGCTGCAGCCGTTGCCTGCATTATTTTCATCTGGCATGTTGAAATGATACAGTGAAAAACCTGTAAAAAAACGTCCTGCGAAAACAGCTACTCCCGTAGAGATGTCAAAGTATTTATTATTTATAGCAACGGTTTCAGGAAATAAAGTGGTATTTGTTTGCTCATACCTGTCAGAAAACATTGTAAAATTGTATTTTGAATTGCTTATCCCACATTGTAATCCTGTAGATAATCTGACTCTATTTTGTTTAAAAAATTCATATGCGACTACCATTTGTCCGGAAGTAATTTTACGTTCACCTTTTCCGTATTCATCATATAAAATGAGGCCAGCCATGTTCATCCCTTTCATATCTTTAAAATCTCTGTCGAACATTATCATTCCTGTGTTATTTGCTTTGCCATTCCTGATATACTGATATAAATAATTTATGCCTATGGTTGTTCCATTATAATTTGCAAGCGCAGGGTTGAAAAACGTTTTATTGGTACTATTCAGGTTCAATAAAGCATCCTGAGAAAAAGAAAACAAAGAAAATGAAATAAAGAAAATAAGAAGGATCAGTTTGTTCATTTAAAGTAAATTAAATTCAAAATCTACTAACGTATGTTACTAGTATTTATTATATTTAAATTATATAAAGAAAGTGTAGGAAGATAGCTAAATGGTTTATTTATTTGAAGAAGTCAATAATCTTGAAGTTGCTGAATATATATTGATTATAATTAAAATTTGACTGTTCTTTTAGACACAAATATTTTTTTTATTGGGTTTACATAGTAGAAAGCTATACATTTTTATTTCAGATCCTGTACGACTTCCTTTTTTTAACTCCTCGTCCTTCCTTCAGGTTCTTCTGAATGTATTCTTTTGCAAGAGGAACTTTACATGAGGTACCCGCCATGTCAACAGTCACCTTACCTATCTTTTCGGCTGCCTTTACTGCTCTTTGTGTCAGCTCTGGTATATTAGTGGCAGTTGCAATCACAAATCCATTCATAGTATATCTTACACGTGGTTTTGCTGATGCAATTTCCTTTTCAGCCTTTTCAAGAAGCTTTTCATATGTCTTTATGTCCAGCTCTTCGCTGCTTTTTATTCCTGACATAAACGAAAGTGTTGACCACCCTGCAGATGCAATACGTTCTTCCTTTGATGATATCCACTTCAGTCCAAGTTCCGACCCGAAAGGAGATTCTGCCGTAACCCATGCAACAGCATATTCGCTGAGATAATACCAGTAAGCTTTATCAACCCACTCTTCCAGCTCAATCTTTTTTATCTTATTCTCATCAGCCATTAATCCGGCAAGATACATTGCGTCAGAATTCCCTGTTTTGTATAGTTCAAGAGCCAGCTGATGGTCCTTTTTTGTTTTTTTCAGAATGTTCTTAAGGTCAGCAACCTTAACTCCGAAGAAGGGTTCGCGTGCACCATGCTTCATAAGAACCTTCTTTGTGTTTTCATCACCGAGCATTTTCAGCTCTTTCATTACTTCGTTGACTGTCATATGTTGTTTTATTTAAAGTACTCTAAAGATGTTACTTAATTCCGCATCAATTGTAAATTTACTGATCTCTTTAAAGTGTTTCACTTCTGAAGTCATTAATAGTTATTTCTCTGTAAATTTACATAAAAACCTTTTCCCAAATTAAATATTCAGAAAAAGATGTTTAGTGTTAAAAAATATACTTATTATGTTTGCAATTGTCATAATAACATATGCATAGAGTCGGAAAAGCTAAAAGCTGTTTAAATTGAGTTTAAAAAATCAGTGAGATTAAATTCATTACTAAGGTTCAGTTTTTTCCTTAATCTTGATCTAAAAACTTCAATGCTTTTATAGCTTTTTTGAGTAATGTTAGCAATTTCCTTGCTGGTCATTCCGACCTTAAGAAATGCACATAACCTCTTTTCGCTGTTTGTAAGAGAAGGAAATCTGTCTGATAATTTGCTGAAAAAACTGTTATGCATTTGCTCAAAATATATCTCAAATTCATTCCAGAAAGTGTCTTTTTGTATTGCGTTTAAATTTTGAATTATTTCGTTAATTTCTTTTTTGTTAATACCCGTTGAATCAGGTTGAATTTTTTTAATTTTTTCATGAAGATTTGATAGTAATATTTCTTTTTGTGTCAGTTGAAGTGTATTTACTGCTATTTCTTTATTCTTTTTCTCAATTTCGATCTGCAGTAAACTGGTATTAAGCTGATTGATCTCATTGTCTTTTTTTAATAACAGGTATTCTTTTTCTTTTATTCTGTTTTCATTTTCAAGTAAGACATTTTTTAATAAAGTATCATGTTTATCTTTTACTAGTTGATTATACCTGACTTTAATTGCTATGATAATGAACAGTATTTCAATTATAAATCCTGTTTGATAAAGCATCAGATTTGTTGTGGTAAATTCAATTAAATGATGATTATACAGCATATACAGAACGTCAATTGTTGAAACATACTGTCCTAGTACAATCAGCTTTCCGAAGAGATCAGTTTTTCTGAAAGCAAAGAATACAATCAGTAGTCCGAATAGCTGGTTTAAGATCTCAAGAATTATTGCAATAAATGAGTATACTGCAAAATCAAAGTATGATAAAATTAGAAGACAGAAGCTTGCGACCAGACTTAAAATGATATAGTTATAAACTATTCCATCTACTTTGGGAAAGTTTTGTTTTGTTTCAAAAAAGTTTCTTGCAAACTGGATGTATAATAATGATGCAAAATGAATTAATACCATTAAACATAAATCAATTCTTGGTTGAGAAGAAAATGCAAATTCTACCGTGTATTCATTTAAAAACATGAATAACACCATGTTTAAGAGCATATATCCGATATAATAATAGTTTATTCTTCTGTTATAAGATATTTTAAATAAAGCTGCTATTAATACCAGGATAATAATAATTCCTATAAAAAAGCCCTGAAAAAGATCTTGCTTTTCCTTATTTATTACCCAGTCATTCATCGGCAATACTTCAAATTTATCAAGATTGTATTTAAAGTATAACTCGTTCTTTAGTTTAAGGTAGACAACATTTTTATTAAGTTTAAAATTCAGAAAGATCTTGTTTTTGTCTCCTGATTTAAAATCGTAGTTTGAATATATTGAGTTTAAGCCAGCAGTTTTGTATTTAACAGAGTTATTTTCATCCCAGGTGTAACACTCGATTCTGGTAACAGGAGTGTTTAATATCAGGAATATTTCTTTAAGGTCTTTACTTTTATCAAAAACAACTTTTATCCAATATGTTTCATTGAACCTGAATACAGTTTTTTCCTTTTCATATTTTATAAAATTTGAACCGTCCTCATTTAGAATTTGAAATAAATTTCTTTCACTGTTAGAGGGTAAATAATATAAACTGTAGTCTGTTTGAGCGTATGCAAAACCCGAGAAACATAATCCAAGAAATAACACAAAGTATTTGGAATATAGATACATGCGATTGATTGTTAAGGTTAAGTTAAGGCTCTTGTAGCACCTTAACTAAGCCCAAAATTAACCTAAATTATTTTATATGTATGTAATTTTATAAAAATTCAGAATCGAGAGATATTGAAAAGAAGATTAAATAATGTACCAATAATTGCCGTAATGGTTTTAGCCGTAATAGCTGCGTTATTGATTTTCTATTATTATTTAATTGTAGTGTAGTCAGTTCAGATCGAAAATAAAAACCCTTAAAAGTAAATGATATGGAAAAGATGTCGAAAGAAACAGAAAATGAAAGCAATGATTCTTCTTCAAAGAGAGGTTGTTTATATGCTATCCTTATTTTTTTAGGTGTTGTTGGAATGCTGGTACTTGTAAAAACTCTTTTTATGTGAATAGATGCTTAAGTACTAATGTAAATAGATATTTCAAACTATAATAAAGTTGAAACAATTCTGCTTGTAAATAAATAACTATACAGTCTTTTTAGAAATTCTGAGATTGAGAATCCAAAAATCAACCCATTTTTTAACAATAAAACCAAAACCGGAATGAAGAACTTAATAACAATGTTTGGAGTAATTGTCCTTTCATTATTTTCAATTGCTGCATTTGCATCAGTTAGTGAAAATATGACTAATGATATGCTAACAATTGGAGGGATTCGATTAGAATTTATTTTTTTTGCTGCTATTTTAATTTGTATTGCGGTATTCCATAATCATACTCTAAAAGTTGCACTGACAGGACTCATAATTTTAGTTTCATATAAGCTATTTATGGATAATAGTTTCAGCCTGACAGAGCATTTTGTAGGAGATACAGAAAAGAACCCTTTTATTGTTCAAATATTAGATAAAGAAGCAAGAGTAGGTGAGTGGGGTATTCTTCTTAATCTTCTTGGACTTCTGCTTGGTTTTCCTGTTTTGGCAAAACTTTTCGAGGACTCGAAATTGCCTGATAAATTACCAAATATTTTGCCTGATAACATTTGGGGCCCTATAATGTTACTTGTTATGGTATTCATCCTTTCTTCATTTCTTGACAATATTGCTGCAGCTTTGATTGGCGGTACAATTGCTTATGTTGTTTTTGAAAAAAAGGTTCATTTAGGGTATCTGGTCGGTATCGTGGCAGCTTCAAATGCAGGTGGTGCAGGTTCTGTTATAGGTGATACTACAACTACCATGATGTGGATAGACGGAGTTGGTTTTATAAATGTTACACCTGCATTTATTGCAGCAGCAGCAGCATTCGTTGTAATTGCATTTGTTTCATCTTATCAACAACATAAGTTCAAACCAATATTAAAGGATTCAAAAGAAAAAGTTAAAGTTAACTACATTAACCTGATTGTGGTTTTGCTTATCCTTGTTAGTGCTGTTGTTTCTAATGTATTGTTCGACATGCCATGGTTAGGTGTATGGGTCGCAATATTAGTAGGAATGCTGCTGACAAAAATTCAATGGAGGGAAGTAAGCGGTTCAATTAAAGGTTCATTATTTCTACTTTCTCTAGTGTTAAGCGCTTCGCTTATGCCGGTAAACACCTTGCCGGATCCTCACTGGAGTTCAGCATTTATACTTGGAGTTGTCTCATCAGTATTTGATAATATTCCGCTTACAAAGCTTTGTCTCGATCAGGGTCATTATGATTGGGGTGTGCTTGCTTATGCAGTTGGTTTTGGAGGTTCTATTCTATGGTTCGGGTCTTCTGCAGGAGTTGCGATAACGAACAAGTTCCCTGAAGGCAGAAATACTCTTCTCTGGCTTAAAAAAGGATGGTATGTGCTGGTAGCTTATATTGTTGGATTTTTTGTTCTTTTACTGATATGGGGCTGGCATCCAACAAGCAATAATAAGCATAAAGAACCCTCATCCAATTGCACCCATCCAGACTGCAAAGTTGAAAACGGTACAAAAACGACAGATTATAATATTAACAACGAATAAGTTTTTTGCATTCAACTTTTTCTTTAATTAAAATTGAAGAAGCTTGCCTGAAAAAGCAAAACTCGCCGTTGTAAATTC
>Ga0074195_1004670_pt1 | contig 11068 bp, 5 predicted proteins | sample EPASupsiteHSE623_FD_64525 | JGI IMG/M metagenome (GOLD analysis project Ga0074195, IMG submission 64525) | Bioremediated contaminated groundwater from EPA Superfund site, New Mexico - Sample HSE6-23 | ecosystem: Environmental > Aquatic > Deep subsurface > Groundwater > Contaminated ... | reverse complement strand
TTTCTCGACGGACTGCCGCCAGAGAAAATGCACTGCTCTGTGATGGGCCGCGAAGCCCTGCATGCGGCAATCGCCAACTACCGCGGCGAGGCGCAGCAGGAGGAGCATCACGAGGGCGCGCTGATATGCAACTGTTTCGCCGTCGATGCGGCGCTCGCTTTGGCGCAAGCCTTGCGAAGGGGATCGACCATTCGCTGCGGCTGGCTTCGCAAGATCATCCGCATTGGACGACAACGCATCTCGCCGACTAATTGAGAACACGCCCTGCGAGTCATCGCCGGAGCAGGCAGCGCGTTAATCGACAATCATCCCTATGAGTTTTTCGTCATGAAAATACATCTTCTGATTTTACTGCTGCTTGCGGCGCTGCTGGCGGCTTGCGAGCATGTGCCGATTACCGGGCGCAGCCAGTTGCAAATGCTTCCCATCGGGGTGGAGACGTCGATGGGGCTGAACTCGTTTCAGGAAGTGCTGAAAAAAGAAAAAATCTCGCATGACCCGAAACTCAACGAGCAGGTGCAGCGCGTCGGCAATCGCATCGCCGCCGCCACCGGTCGTAGCGATTACCAGTGGGAATTCAAGGTCATCGAGGACGACAAAATGGTCAACGCCTTCTGCCTGCCGGGCGGCAAGGTGGCGGTGTATACCGGCCTGTTCCCGATTACGCGCGACGATGCTGGGCTGGCTGCCGTGATCGGCCACGAGGTGGCGCATGCCATCGCCCGTCACGGTGGCGAGCGTCTCAGTCAGCAGCTTTTGATCGAGGGACTGACTATTGCGGCGGTTGCCAGTACCCAGGATTCCCAGAAAGCCGATCTCTACGCCGGCCTGCTCGGCCTTGGCGCGACGGTCGGCGTATTGCTGCCCTATTCGCGCCTGCATGAATCCGAAGCCGACCGCATGGGGCTGATCTACATGCCAAGGCTGGCTACGACCCGCATGCCGCGCGCGATCTTTGGGTACGCATGGCCGAGGCGAGCAAGGGCAAAGGCAAGCCGCCGGAATTCCTGTCCACCCACCCGGCGGACGCTACCCGCATCCAGCAGATCGAGAGCTTGTTGCCGGAAGCGATGACGTATTACCGGCCTCAAAAATAATTGGTTCCGATAGTACGCAGCACTGCGGCGATTGCCTGTCGTGCTATCGTATCTCGCCCTCCCAACCCGTTAATCATAGTTGCACTTCGAATTTGAACTCGCGAAGAATAAATTGTTGGATTTTTTATATATATGAAAAAGACATTGTCGGTCATTATCCCTTCTCGAGAGCAACCGAATCAAATTGCATTTCTCGAACGAGCAATCAAGTCTATTCAGAATCAAACCCTAATAGAACGTTTTGAAATGACATTGTTAGTTGGCGTTGATGCTAACAAGATTCCTCAAATGGATGTGCCTGAAAAGATAAATTTGAAATTTATTGAGAGTTATGGGCAATCGCAGGCAGCGGCACTTAATTGCGCTATACGAGCAGTAAATACTGATTTTGTGGCTATTCTGGAAGATGATGACGAGTGGATGCCACATTTTCTTGGGACCGCTATGAAAGCAATATCGTTAGCGCCATTTGTATCATCCACGCAACTTGAATACGATGAAAATAATCATATATTGCGTATCAATGACTTCCCAACTCCATCGGGCTGGTTTATGACAACGGGTACGCTAAAGGAAGTCGGCGAGTTTAATGATAACTATCGATTTCATTTGGATAACGAGTGGTTAGGCAGGCTTTGTGAATTAAAAATACCAAGGCGGCATATGGTTGAATTAACTGCTCCTGCGGATCTGGCTCACATGAAGCAGGTCCGGCCATGGTTGGCAAGTGTAATTCTAAATTCAGGCGGGTTTGCAAAGATCGCAAGGCATCAATACCCAATCCCGTTAGTGCGCCGTCTTGTTCACTCTGGCTCGGGTATGGCAAAAATTGCTTCAACGCCTTCTTTAAAAACAATATCGAACAATGAATACAAGAGGTTAATTGGCAGATTTGGAAGGGTTCCTTGGTGAAGAGGCAATCGTTGGCAGCCTCCGCGCCAGCGGTGGCAACGACGTTCTCATCGGCGGCGCGGGCAACGACGTCCTCGCCGGTGGCGGCGGAGAAGACATTCTGGTCGGCAGCGGTGGCGACGACCTGCTCCTGGGCGACGACGAACGCAACGAAGTCTTGCGCGACTGGACGGTCAGCCGCAACGTCACCCAGCAAGGCGACACCACCCTCTATGGCTACACCTTTGCCAATGCCGACGTCGGCCCATCCGCCCAAGGCGGGGGCGACGCCCTCTACGGTGGTGCAGGCGACGACTGGATCATGGGGCAGACGGGAGATGACCTCATCGACGGCGGAACCGACAACGATGTCCTCTTCGGCGACGAAGGCAACGACATCCTGCTCGGCCAAGCCGGCGACGACATGCTCAACGGCGACAGCGCCTGCATCCCGGTTGCGCAGCACGGCAACGACTTTCTGGATGGGGGAGAGGGCGACGACAAGCTCAGCGGCATGGGCGGCGCCGACGAACTGTTTGGCGGCGCGGGCAACGACCAGATATTTGGCGACAGCCAGGACGAGAATGCCGGGAACGACTACCTCGATGGCGAAGACGGCGACGACCTTCTCGTCGGCGCGGCGGGCGCCGACACCCTCTTCGGCGGCGCTGGCGACGACGAACTCTGCGGCGACGCCGGCAACACCGCCATCGCCAAGCAAGACGACGATTATCTGGATGGCGAGGACGGCAACGATATCCTCGTGGGCCTGGGCGGCAACGACACGCTCTTCGGCGGCGCGGGCAACGACGAACTCAACGGCGATGGCGGGAGCGCCGCCGAAGAACAAGACGACGACTATCTGGACGGCGAAGACGGCAACGACACCCTGCTCGGCGGCGGCAAGGCCGACACCCTCTACGGCGGCGCAGGCGACGACCAATTGTTCGGCGACAACAACGACACGCCGCTGGAAGCCATGGGTGATGACCAGCTTTATGGCGAAGACGGCAACGACCTGCTCGCCGGGGCAGGCGGCAACGACACGCTTGACGGTGGCGCAGGCGATGACACGCTTGCCGGCGATGCCGGCAATCTGGAAGGCCAGTACCACGGCAATGACACCCTCGACGGCGGCGCGGGCAACGACATCCTGTTCGGCGGGGGCGGGGCGGATGCGCTGCTGGGCGGCGCGGGCAACGACCAGCTTGTGGGAGACGACGGCGACCTGGCGATCGGATTCCACGGCGCCGACCTGCTTGACGGCGGCGCCGGCAACGACATTCTCATCGCCGGCCATGGCAACGATACGCTGCTCGGCGGCGAAGGCGACGACGTCATCGTCGTAGAAGCCGGCAGCGGCAGCAAGCACATTAGCGGCGGCGACGGCGTCGACACCCTGGTCATCCAGGGCGCGACCTTCGGGCAAGTCGGCTTGCGCCTCGGCTCGCTGCTGATCGACAGCGGCGTCCCCGGCGGAGAAATCCATATCGACGACTTTGACCCCGACAATGCGCTGGGCAGCGGCAGCATCGAATTCTTCCAGTTTGACGACGCCACGGTCAGCTATGAACAGCTTCTCGCCAAGGGCTTCGATCTGACGGGAACGCCGGAGGCGGACACGATCCAGGGCACGGGCATGGATGACCGGATCAAGGCGCTGGAAAGCGACGATCTGGTGTTTGCCGGGGCTGGCAATGACCGGGTCGAGGGCGATGACGGCAACGACACCCTTTACGGCGGCGAAGGCGGCGATGTCCTGCTCGGTGGCGCGGGCAACGACGTTCTGGCCGGAGAGGACGGCAACGACCTGCTCGACGGCGGCGCAGGCAACGACGCCATGGCCGGCGGCGACGGCGACGACATCTATGTAGTCGACGCTACGGGCGACAGCATCGCCGAAGACCTGGATGGCGGCAATGACGTAGTGTTGGCCGACATCGATTTCATCCTTCCCGACCATGTCGAAAACCTCCAACTGCAAAACGCTGCCTCGACAGGCACGGGCAATGCCCTGAACAACATCCTCACGGCCACCGATCAGGCCAGCATGCTCTATGGCCTGGCGGGCGACGATCAGCTTATTGGCGGCAACGGCAACGATCTGCTCGACGGCGGCGCAGGCGACGACCGGCTGACGGGCGGCAGCGGCGACGATGCCTATCGGGTCGATGCGGCCAACGACCTCATTGTGGAAAACGCCGGCGGCGGCATCGATAGCGTCGAGTCCAGCGTTTCCCTGATCCTCGGCGACAACCTGGAAAACCTCACCCTGGTGGGCGATTCCGCCATCGACGGAATCGGCAACGCGCTTGCCAATGCGCTGACCGGCAACGATGCCGACAATGCGCTCAACGGCATGGACGGCGACGACACGCTGATGGCCGGCGCCGGCAACGATATGCTGGACGGCGGCACGGGCAATAACTTGCTGATGGGCGGCGCCGGCGACGATACCTACATTGTCCGCCAGAGCGGGGATCAAGTTATCGAAGCGGCGGATGCCGGCAACGATACGGTATTGTCCTTTAACGACTATGCGTTGGGCGACAGCCTTGAGAACCTGGAACTGGCCGGCGCGGCTGGCGGCGGTTCCGGCGTGGTGGCCCAAGGCAACACACTGGATAACCGGATCGCCGGCAACGAATACGACAATACCCTGTCCGGCGGCGCCGGCAACGACGAAGTAGACGGCGGCGCGGGCGAGGATCGGCTGGATGGCGGAACAGGGATCGACCTCCTGCAGGGCGGCGCTGGCAACGACCTCTACCTCGTCGACAACACCGCCGATCAGGTCGTGGAAACGGATGCCGACCCGATATCGGGCGGTATGGATACTGTGCAGTCGGTTGCCGACTTCACCCTCTCGGCCAATGTGGAAAACCTGACCCTGATGGGCGACGGCGCCATGGCCGGCGCCGGCAACGAACTGAACAACGCCATTACGGGCAATGCCGGCGCGAATGTGCTCTCCGGTCTGGAAGGCGACGACTGGATCGCTGGCAATGCCGGCGACGACGTTCTTCTCGGCGGCGCCGGGCAGGACTATCTGGACGGTGGCATCGGCGCGGATAACATGGCCGGAGGCCAGGGCGATGATGCCTACATCGTCGATGCTGCCGGCGATAGTGCCGTCGAAGCGGACGGGGAAGGCTACGATACCGTGCAATCGAGCGTGACCCATACGCTGGGGGCGAATGTCGAGGCGCTGACGCTGATGGATTGGCTGAATCTCGACGGCACCGGCAACGAACTCGACAATGTCATTACCGGGAACTATGGCAACAATGTCCTTTCCGGCCTGGGCGGCAATGATGTGCTGATCGGCGGTTGGGGCAGCGACATCCTGCGTGGCGGCGCAGGCGACGATACCTATCGGGTTGCCGACTGGCAGGACAGCGTCGAAGAAAATGCCGGCGAGGGCCACGACACGGTGATCGGCGATGTTTCTTTCACGCTGGCGCAAAACGTCGAAGACTTGCAATTGACCGGCTCCTTTGCCGATTCCACTTATGTTGAGGGCTGGAGCGGGCAAGGCAATGAGCTGGACAACCGCATCGACGGCAACGACGGGGACAATTATCTTGCCGGGTTCGGCGGCAACGATACGATCGACGGCCATGCCGGCAACGATGGAATCTACGGCGGCGATGGCGACGATTGGCTGTATGGCGGCGACGACGCCATCCACGTCGAAAGCGGCGGCTACGGCGGCGGTTACGGCGGATGGTATGCGGCGGCGATGGTGGCTATTGCGGATGATGAAACCACGACGACGGTGCTTGCTCCCAATGCCGACACTATCTACGGCGAGGCCGGCAACGACTGGATTGATGGCGGCTCAGGGGATGACCTGCTCTATGGCGGCGATGGCGCCGACGTGATTTTCGGTGGCGACGATGGCCTGATTGCGGATAGCGTCTATGGTTACGACGGCGGTTATGGTGGCGGCTATGGCGGAGGCTATGGCAGCGGGTATCTCTCCAACAACGACTATATCGATGGCGGGGCCGGCGACGATTTGCTGGATGGCGGCTCCGGCAACGATCAGATCTATGGCGGCGATGGCAGCGACGAGCTTTTCGGCGGCAACGATGGCCCGCTGAACACCTCCAACGACGATTATCTCGATGGCGGCGCCGGCGTCGACGTGATGCGCGGCGGCACGGGCAACGATATTTATGTGGTCGATGGCACGATGGAATATCTGCCGCCGCTGCCGCCGCCGACCGGGTGCGATATCGGCACGGGCGACGAAGAGCCGGAACCGTCGGTGCGCTGCGTTGCCGACACCGTGCTCGAGAGCGCCGGCGAAGGCTGGGACACCATCTACAGTTCGGTGAGCCTGGCGTTGCCGGCCAATGTCGAAGAAATCTATTTCACCGGCGATGCCAATATCGACGTGATCGGTAACGACGATTACAACTTTATCGTGGGCAATGCCGGCAACAACATCATCAACGGCGGGGGCGGCAGCGACTACATGTCGGGCGGTTGGGGCGACGATACCTATTACGTCGATAGTTCAGGAGATACGGTGGTTGAATATGCCGACGCCGGCACCGATACCGTCCGTGCCTATATCGATGGCTATCGTCTTGGCGACAATCTTGAGAACCTCGACCTGACCAATGGCGCTGCAACGGGCTACGGCAACGAACTCGACAACCGCATTCGCGGCAACGGCGCGGACAACGCGCTTTATGGCGAAGGCGGCAACGACAAGATCGCCGGCGCCGGCGGCAACGACCTGCTGTATGGGGGTGACGGCGACGACCGCTACTTCTTTGGCCGGGGCGGCGGCCAGGATGTCATTTTTGACACGTCGGGCAGCGACAAGGTCATCCTGGTCAACGGCCTGCTTCCGGAGAACATGACGCTGACGCGCGCCGGCAGCGACCTCGTGATCGGCTTCCGGGACGGCGACGAGCAACTGACGCTGAGCGACTGGTTCGATGCGCAGCGCAGCATCGAGTCGATCAATTTCTGCGGCGGTCCGAAGTTCGACCGCGATACGATCCTGCAAAGCCTCGACAACACGGCGCCGCTGGCTGTCGACGATTACACCGAAGCCCAGGAGGACGTTGCGATCCAGGTTGCCGGCAATGTGCTGGGCAACGATGGCGATGCCGAGTCCGCGCCGACGCTCACCACCGCCGGAACCTACATCGGCAGCTATGGCACGTTGGTTCTGGCGGACGACGGTTCCTATGTTTATACCCTCGACAACGAAAGCCAATCGGTGCAGGCGCTGGCGGAAGGGCAAACGGCGAGCGAGGTTTTTGCCTATGCCGTTACCGACAACGATCCGCTCAATCCGCTCACTGCGGATGCCACGCTGACCATCGATATCCGGGGCGGCAACGATGCGCCGGTTACCGAAAATGACTATGCTAATGTCAATGAGGATGCGCTTGTTTCCGCCGTAGGCAATGTCCTGGCCAACGACAGCGATATCGACCAGGGTACGGTATTGCAGGTGACCGATGCCGGATCGCGCATGGGCGAGTGGGGAACCTTGAGCCTCGCGGCGGACGGCTCATATGCCTACGATCTGGACAATGCTTCGGCGCAAGTGCAATCGCTGGCGGCGTGGGATACCGTGAGCGAAACCTTTGCCTATACGGCGGGGGATGGCTTGGCGACGCAGGACGGCCTGTTGACCGTGACCCTGGCGGGCGCCAACGACGCGCCGGTGGCGCAATCGCCTTTGCTCTCGCAGGAGATCAAGGCCGGGGAAGCGTTCTCCTACCAGTTTGGCGACACGGCATTTACCGATATCGACCGTGGCGATGTGCTGAGCTACGGCGCAATCCAGGCCGATGGTTCGGCGCTGCCGGACTGGCTGGGCTTTGACGCTGCAACGCGAACTTTTTCCGGTTCGCCGGGGAGCGGCGATGTCGCTTCGCTGCAACTGATGGTGACGGCGACCGATTTATTGGGAGCCACCGCCAGCCAGACCTTTGCGCTTGACGTCACGGGCGGCAATGCGCCGCCGGTCGCCAATCCCGACACCAACTGCGCGAAGGAGGATTGCAAGCTCACCGCCACCGGCAATGTTTTGTGCAACGACACCGACCCCGATCCGGGCGCGACGCTGCGCGTGGGCGATGCGGGAACGCGCCAGGGCGAGTACGGCACGCTGACATTGAATGCCGACGGCAGTTACCGTTATTTGCTCGACAATGCTTCGCTGGAAGTGCAATCGCTGGGCCAGTGCGAGAAAGTCCAGGATCGTTTCGACTACCTTGCCAGCGATGGCCTTGCCGCTACCCAGGGGCGATTGACCATCGATGTGTTCGGCAAGAACGACAAGCCGGTGCTGGTCACGCCGATTGCCGACCGCGCGCTCAAGAAGAATACCGATGTGAGCTGGCAATTGCCCGCCGGGACGTTCGCCGACATCGACCGCAACGACAGGTTGACCTACTCCGCCAAGCAGGACGGCGGCTGCGGCTTGCCGAGCTGGCTCAAGTTCGATGCCGCGACGCAGACTTTCAGCGGGCATGTGCCGAAGAACGCCAGTGGCAGCCTGGATATCAAGGTCACCGCCAGCGACGGGCATGGCGAGCAGTCGATCGCTTCGGACGTCTTCCGCATTTCCTTCGGAAGCGGCGGATGCCACGGCAACGAAGGCGTGGGCAACGGCGAGGATCCGCCGCCGCCGGGGCATGACCACAACCAGAACGATGGCCCAGGCACATCGCCCGGACATCCCGGTTCTCAGGGCGGGAACGACCATGGTTGCGACAGGGATTTCGCGAAGGAATCCAGGGAGATGTTGCCCGATGATGCCAGACATGGCGAAAAGTCGGACGACGATCATGGCTGGCGCGGCAAGTCGCCGTATCTCGATCTGGATCGGGCCGACAAGCACTGCAAGGATTTTGCCGGTACATCCGGCAAGCAAACCGACAACACCATCTCCACGGTGGCGCGCTGGATCGAAGTGGATCTGGCGATCTCGCAGCGGATGGCGATGGAGGACAAGTCCCTGCCCTGGTTGCATGACAAGCATGGCGCCGACATCGCCGCCCTGGGCCACGCCTCGGACGGATTCCTGGGCTCGAAGACCGGCTTCGGCGTCGATCCGATTTCCCTGGCTTCCGGGGCGGGCGCCCAGTTGAAAGGGTTCAAGGGGCTGGAGGAGGGCATGCGCCGGATCGGATGATATGTCATGGTGTTGCGTGGAGCCCCTCCCCCCTCGCGGCGAGCTTGCGAGTGCAAAGCTGGGAGGGGTTGGGGAGAGGGGGCGCAATGATTCAACGCCAATTCATCAAAGCCTTGCGACATCAGATGACTGAGGCGGAAAACCTACTTTGGCGGCATTTGCGGGCGCATCGCCTGGGTGGGGCGAAGTTCAGGAGGCAACAGCCTATTGGCCCATATATAGTCGATTTTGTTCATTTCGGGGCGCGCCTCGTTGTCGAGGTGGATGGTGGGCAACACAATGAGTCGCCCACAGATGCAAGACGAGATGCTTGGTTGAGGTCGCAGGGTTTTCGGGTGCTGCGCTTCTGGAATAACGAGATATTGCAGAGTGCCGAGGCTGTGCTGGAAACACTGATGGATGCGCTGAAGATGCGCCCCCTCTCCCCCAACCCCTCCCAGCTTTGCACTCGCAAGCTCGCCGCGAGGGGGGAGGGGAGTTTCGTGTCTCCCCAAGAGGGGAGGTTTCTGGGTAGGGTTGGGGAGAGAGGGGCAATGAAACCGGAATGAAACATTCATGACCCGCTATATGTTCGCTTGGGAGCTGGGCGCCAATTATGGGCACCTTGCGCGCGACCTGCCGGTCGCCGAGCGCTTGCGCGCCGCCGGTCACGCGGTGTTCTTCGCCGTATGCGATACCCGGATAGCGGCGGAACTGTTGGGGCGGCGTCGCTTCCCTTTTGTGCAGGCGCCACTGCCGCAGCGAAAGGCAAGGCTGGCCAAGCCGCCTGCCAATTATGCCGAAATGCTGCTCGCGGAAAACTGGGGCGATCGGTTGTCGCTTTTGGGTTGCGCCAAAGCTTGGTCAACTCTTTTTGCGCTTGCCCGGCCCGACACGATCATCGCCGACCATGCCCCGACTGCGCTGTTGGCGGCTCGCATCGCAGGAATACGGAGCATCGCCTTGGGCAGCGGATTCGAGATTCCCTTGGCAACCCATCCACTGCCATCGATTCGAACTTGGGAGGCAATTTCGGAGACGCGGTTGATTCAGTCCGAGGCCATGGCGCTTGATAGCGCCAATGCGGTTGCGGCAACGCTTGGCGGAAATCCGTTGGAACGTCTGGTTGACCTGATCCCTTCAAACCCGATATTCGTCACGTTTGCCGAACTTGACCATTACGGCGCCAGGAAAGGCGCTTTCTATGCCGGATCGATCCATGGGATGGATGTTGCGGATACCATCGCCTGGCCTGAAGGAGCGGATGATGAACCTCGTCTTATCGTCTATCTCCGTCCCGATCAGAAGACGACGCACTTGCTGCTCGAACTTTTTGCCCAGATGAAAATCAGGTCAATTTGCGCCATACCGGGTGCGAGCAAGCAATTCATCCGAAAATATTCCCGGCCGCACCTGACGATCCTGCCTGGTCCGCTTAACTTCCGCTCAAAGCTCGATGCGGCTGACCTTATGGTAGGCTACGGTAGTATGGGCGTTATCACCGAATCCTTGCTGGCCGGGGTGCCGCTACTGATGGTTCCGCAAACAGTCGAGCAGTATCTTGGCGCCAAGCGTGTCGAAGCGCTGAATGCAGGCATTGTCATCGAGCAGGAACGAAGCCGGGAGATATTGGGTTTGGCGCTGGAAAAACTGATTGCCGACCAGGCATATCGCAATGCCGCTGGCCGCTTTGCCGGTAAATACTGCGAGGTTACTCCGGAATATGCAGCCAACCGGGCTGCCGAAGCGATTCTATCTGCCAAAGCAAATTTGGCAGAAGCCGCGATGCAGCTTATTGATATTTCCTAAATGCATGACAAGGGCCACGTCATAGATGGTCGCCCCTATTTTGCCAAGCATTCAATTGATGATGATAAGAAGGTGAAGATTGCGGCCATAGATCCGGACTTTGATCGAGGCCACAAGCCTC
>Ga0074195_1004666_pt1 | contig 11073 bp, 9 predicted proteins | sample EPASupsiteHSE623_FD_64525 | JGI IMG/M metagenome (GOLD analysis project Ga0074195, IMG submission 64525) | Bioremediated contaminated groundwater from EPA Superfund site, New Mexico - Sample HSE6-23 | ecosystem: Environmental > Aquatic > Deep subsurface > Groundwater > Contaminated ... | reverse complement strand
GGAAGGATGCACACGGCATTAAGAAGAATGGGATTTGACAGAGTCTTTGACACAAACTTCTCGGCTGACCTGACAATCATGGAAGAAGGAACAGAGGTCATAGGAAAGGTCGTAAAGGCGCTGACAACGGGTGAAATTGGAAAACATCTTCCTGTGATAACATCATGTTCGCCGGGCTGGATAAAGTTTATGGAGACATTTTTTGCAGATCTCAGAGAGCATATTTCGACTGCAAAATCTCCTCAGCAGATGTTCGGAGCTCTTGCGAAAACATATTATGCGGAGCAGGAAAAAATTGAACCGAAGAATATAGTTTCCGTGTCAATAATGCCGTGCACTGCAAAGAAATTTGAAGCGGAGCGCCCGGAGATGAATTCAAGCGGTTATCAGGATGTGGATTATGTTCTTACAACAAGAGAGTTTGCAAAAATGATCCGTCAGTCGGGAATAGACTTTAAAAATCTTCCTGAAGAAGAGGCGGATGAACTCATGGGATTCTATACAGGAGCGGCGACTATATTTGGAGCGACAGGCGGAGTCATGGAAGCGGCTCTCAGAACAGCATGGTTCATACTTTCAGGAAAAGAGATGGACAATTATGACATAAAGCTTGTGAGAGGAATGGACGGAGTAAAAGAAGGTGTTGTCGAAGTTCCTTTAAGCGAAGCAAATGCAAAGGTTCTCGGAATGAAGGTTCTTCCTGTAAAAGTGGCAGTAGCCCACGGACTCTCAAATGCAAGAAAGCTTCTCACGAAAGTCGCGGCTCAGCTTAAGGAGAAAGGAGCTTCGGAATACCACTTCATAGAAATCATGGCTTGCCCCGGCGGATGCGTCGGCGGCGGCGGTCAGCCTTATGCATGTGAGTATGCGGCGAGGGCGAGAAGAGCGGACGGACTCTATAAGGAAGACAAAGAGATGGTCAAGGTTAGAGCATCGCACAATAATCCGATGGTCACCAAGATTTACAAAGATTTCCTTGGCGAACCCAATTCGCACAAAGCTCACAAACTGCTCCACACAAAGTATGTGGACAGGTCAGACCTTGTTTAATTGAATCGGAAAAAATATCGAATAAAAAGGCGGGTTAAAACCCGCCTTTTTTATTTTCAATAAAGACTGTTGATTTTTTTAAATATATGTTATTATTGCAGTATGGTATTGAAAGAAAATTGGTTTGAAATTCTCAATAAGTATAAAATTGACGATATAGAGTATTCATACGGATATGCGTCCCTGTACGGAGAGCCGGAGATGTTTCTCATTGAAGAGAAGGATACGGCTGCATTTCTGATATTCGTATATGACAAGGAATCAAAATCATTTGAATCTCCATACGGGTATTCCTCTTTCTGGACAAACTCAAATGATGAAATATTCATAAATGAATTCTTTGCCTCATTTCATGCGGAGATGTCAAAGAGAGGGTGTGTCGCAGGGCTGATAAGGTACAATCCGTTCATTATACCGATAAAAACAGAGATAGTAAAAAATGAATTTGTCAGGAATGTGGTTTATGTGGATCTGAAAGATAGTTACATGAAAAAATACAGCAGGAGAACGCAGGGAGACATCAAGCGCGCAAAAGAACACGATCTTGACATTGATTTTTCAGCTTCAGAGAGGGATTTTCAGCTGTTCGGCGACCTCTACAGAAGCATAATGAAAGAAAAGAATGCGTCGGATGAACTCCTATTTACTGACGAATATTTTCAAAAGCTCTCCCGTCTCGACAAGGCATTTGTTTTGACTGCAAGGAAGGATGATGTGTTCGCGGGGGGATCCGTTTTTCTTTTAAGCGGCAGCACTTCATACTATCACCTCTCTGCTGTAAAAGACAAAAAACATTTCCCCGGACTTTCAGGGCTTCTTCTGCATTGCGGAATAGAGCATGCTTTTGAATCAAAAAGCGAAAAAATAGTGCTTGGAGGAGGCCTCACGCCTGCAGACGATGATTCTCTTCTTTTTTTCAAAGAGGGGTTTTCACAGCTCAAGAAGCAATTCTTCATAGGCAAAATGATTGTCAATGAAAAAGAGTACAAACGCCTAACGGCAGAACATGATGAAAAGAATCCGCACGGAGTAAAACTTTTCCTTAGATACAAATATTATAATCAAGGGAGAAATCATGAGAGGATTCGTTCCTGATTTCATTCTCATAAAAAATGAAGAAAATCTGAAACACGGAAGTTTCAAGGGATTTGCATTATTTGCAGACATATCGGGATTTACCCTTCTGACAGAAGAGATGATGAAAAAGGGCAGAGGCGGAGCGGAAAAGGTTTCCAAAATTCTAAACGGGGCCTTTTCAAGCATGGTGGAAGCTGTTCATTCAAGAAACGGATTCATATCTACTTTTGCAGGAGACGCTTTTACTGCTATTTTCAGGGAAAATGAATTTGACAAATGCTTAGAGTGCGCATTTGAACTTAAAAATTACTTTGACAATGCAGGAGCCGGAAATGAAAAATTTTTCGGCTATCCTATTTCATTAAAAATCGGAATAGGATACGGCGGTATAAACTGGGGTATAGTGGGAAATGAATTAAAGAGTTATTACTTTTCCTCAGAAGCAGTAGACAGAGCGGCAGAGGCGGAGAAGCATTTGGGCAGGCAGGAAATCGGCATTCACGCTTCGGCAGACTCGGCGATTTTAAGGGACTGCGAGTACGAAAAAAGAAACTCTGTCTTCCTCATAAATGAATTCAAAAAGCAAAAAACAATAAAAAGAAAAACAACATTGAGTTTGAAAAATGAGGATTCATTCATTGCAAGAGACCTCTCATCAAGAAACATTGAAAGTGAATTCAGAAGCGCGGCGTCTCTTTTCATTTCTTTTAGCGACTTAAACAATTACAGAGACATAAACAATTCATACATAAAACTCGCCAAGCTGACGGAAAAATTCAAAGGTTACATCTCCCTTTTGGATTTTGGAGATAAAGGAGCTAAAGCGATGGTTATATTCGGCGCTCCAAAATCCTATGAAAATGACCTGCGGAGAGCGGCAAAGTTCTCCATTGAAGCCATGAATGTTTTCAGCGGAAAAATAAAAATCGGATTGACTTATGCAACCTGCTTTTCCGGAAAAATCGGAGGATTGGACAGATCAACTTACACTGTCATCGGTTCCTCAGTGAATCTTGCGGCGAGACTCATGTCTTCGGCCGAAACAGGCGAAATCCTGACAAGTCTTGAAACTGCAAAGAACATAAAAAGAGGCTTCCTATTTGAAATTCTCGGTGAGAAGCAATTCAAAGGATTCAAGGAAAGCATTCAAGTCGCAAAAATAAAGAAAGAAAAAGAATTCGCCTCTGAAGAAGCTGAAACTGAGATGGTGGGAAGAAAGGAAGATTTGAAGCGAATAATAAACCATGCGTACTCTGAGAAAGAAATCCTCTCTGTTGTTCAGATAGAAGGAGCTCCGGGAATAGGAAAATCCAGAATTCTGCTTGAAGCTCTGAAAGTCTTCAAAAAAGAAAAAAGCATTGTGTTTTACGGAGAGTGCGATGATACACTGCAAGAATCTCTGAACCCGATAAAACAGATGCTGCGGAGGTTCTTTTTTTCCGGGAAAGAGAGCTCAAACAGAAGCGAAAAAGAGGTATTTGAAGAGAAATATGCTGATATAATTAAAAGAACAAAGAATGAGGAAGTGAAAAATGAGCTTGAAAGGACTGTGACTGTCATTGCAGGTATGATGGGAATAGAATACAGCAATTCACTATACAGCAGCATGAGCGGCAGCAATCTGTTTTTGAATTCGGTATTGGCATTGAAAACGCTCATATCGGCAGTTTCAGAGGAAAAAAAATGCGTAATAGCGATAGAGGATGTTCACAATATTGACAAAGAATCCGTCTCTGCTTTGAGAAAACTCCTTCAATACCTGAAAAATGAAAATGTTGTTTTGCTTGTCACAGGAAGGAGGGAGGAGAAAGAAGAAAAAGAGTGGTTTGAAAAATCCTCAGGCAGAATTTTGTCATTGAAGATGGATGTTCTCAATTCAGAAGAGATAAAGCACCTTGTCAAGAGCATGCTGAACGGGTATCCGGACCTGCGCCTTCTTAATCTGATTTCGGAAAAGAGTGAAGGGAACCCTTTTTATGTGGAGCAGATAACTTACTATCTCATGGATAACATGCTGATAAAGAATGATTCCGGAATAATGCGCCTTGCTTCAGAGAGCATTGAAATGCCTGATAATATCCAGTCTATGATTGTTTCAAGAGTCGATTCTCTGTCCGATGAAGTGCGTTCCATAATCAAAACAGCATCCGTTCTCGGGAGAAGATTCTCCGCATCCATTCTGTCGGATATGCTCAAAAGAAGGGATTTGAAATACGAATTGAAAAAAAACGATTACGCATCCGTGATTTCGCCTTTAAGCGAAATTCTTTACATTTTCAAACACGCGATAATCAGAGATTCTCTCTATCAGCTTCAGATGAAGGATAAAATAAAAGAGATGCACCTTCTTGCAGGTGAATGCATTGAAAACGCATATAAAAAAAACCTTCCCCTTCACTATGCGGAATTGGCTTATCATTTTGAGAACGGAGAAGACTCATTGAAATCGGAAAAATATCTTCTTGCAGCAGGAGAGAGGGCTGTAAAAAAATATATGAATCAAAGCGCTCTTGAATACTACAGAAGGAGTCTGAAGTACTCAAAAGATATAAAGAGGATAATAGAGACTCATGAGATTATAGGAAATATCTACGAACATTTTGGAAAATGGGATGAATCTCTTGAGGAATATTTCGGCTGGATGGATGCTGCTCTTAGAGAAGGTCTCTATGATAACTATATAGGCATGAACACAAAATCTGCCGCTTTGCTCGGGCAGAGAGGGCAGTTTGAAGAAGCAGAAAAGAACATGAATAATGCTTTTGGTTATCTCGAAAAAACAAATAACAGCCTTATAAAGGCTGGATATTACAATATTCTGGGAACAATAAACTATTTCAAAGGAGATTTGAATAAATCAAAGGAGGGGTATGAAAAGTTCCTTGAAATTTCAGAGAGAGGAGGAATTTTCGTGAATGTCGGAAGAGGAAAAATAAATTTAGGAATGATTCAAATGATGCAGGGAAACATGAAAGAGGCGGAAAACAACTATATTGAAGGAATTGAAATTCTTAAAAAAGCCAAAGAGCTTCTCACTCTCGGGCAGGGATATATGCAGCTCGGAAATCTTTATTTCATGACAAAAAAATATAAATCTGCGAAAAAGATGTACCTAAAGCGCCTTGCGATTGCGAAAAAATTCGGAGACAGGCAGGGTGAAGCTTACTGCCTCGGAAATCTGGGAAATCTCGTAAAAACAACAGGAGATTTTGATTCGGCTCTGGAGAGTTTCAGGAAATGTTATTCCATCTCAGAGGAGATAGGAGATATGAATTCCATGATACTCTCCATGCATGCTCTTGCAAATGTACATAAAGAGAAAGGGTCAATAAAAGAAGCATTGGATATGTACCAGCAGGCGATAGAAATGCTTAAGGACTACTCATTTAAAGAGCATCTCTTGAATACTTATAAAAATAAAGGAGAGATTCTCTATGCTCTCGGAAGATATGATGAAGCGATAAATCCGATTGAATCGGCTTTGGCTATAGCGAAAAAGGAAGGGTACAAGTCGGAAGAAGTAAAACTGCTTAATTCCATGGCCAGAATTTGGTTTGAAAAAAAGGATTATAAAAAATCATCTGTTTACAGTTTGGAATCTGAAGAAATCGCCAAAACAATAGATGACAAAAAAGCGGTTTTCGATTATAAGCTGATGAAACTGAAATTGCTGTTCATTGAAGACAAAGAAAAGGGCGAAAAAATGATGCTTCTTTTGACTGATGAATTTACTGATAAAGAGGATGCGGCGTATGTCTATTTTAATTTGTTCAAACTGACGCGGAAAGAAGAATATAAAAAGAAATCCCTGAAAATTTACACCAAACTGTACAGTCAGACAAAAGAATTCGAACAAAGTCTCATAATCAAATATCTTTTGAATAAATGATTTTAATGAATAAACTTGTGATTGCTTTCTTTGTTTAGTTTTAAGCAGATATCCTTTTTCTGCTATCCTATTGACTCCATTATATTTATATGATAAAAACAAAGATTATAATGGAGGTGCTATGGAAAGAAAGCAGGTAATTGATGCTTTAAGCAGTGTTATTGATCCGGAGATAGGAATGGACCTTGTCACTCTCGGATTGATTTATGATGTCACCATCAATAACGATAAAGTGGAAATAACTATGACTCTCACATTTCCCGGATGTCCGCTTGCATCAATGATGATGGCTGATGTTCAGCAGAAGCTTGAATCTGTCGCAGGAGAGGGAAACGCAAAAGTGAATCTTGTGTTTGAACCAAGGTGGAATCAGACAATGGTGTCTGAGCAGAACAATGAAAAACTGATGAAGGAAGATGATGGAAAAGAGTAGAGAGAGATTCTATATTGCATTCTTCGTCTTCATGGTGGTCATAACTGTAATGATTTTGTTTGTAAAACCCCCAAAGCAATTGAAAAACAGAAACATGGATTCCGAATCCAAAAAGATCGTTGCGGTTTTAAATTTGAAATACAGAATAGACGAATACAAAAAAATAAACAAAGAATACCCGAAAACAATAGAAAGCTTCAAAAGATTTTATGACACAGACATTGATGAGCTTGCAGAATATCAAGTGACATGGGACGATTACATTATCAAGACAAAATTTGAGATTGATTCTCAGATTTTAATTCTCACAAAAGACAAAATCCTGAAGGAGAGGAATGAAGAACAGAACATGGGCGGAGATTGACATTGACAATCTTTTGTTCAATGTGAAAGTTCTGAAATCATTGCTCGGCGGCAATGTTTCAATTCTCGCCGCAGTTAAGGCGAATGCATACGGCCATGACTCCATTGAGGTCACGAGGATTTTATCCAAACTGGTGAAGATGTTCGGAGTTGCTTCAATGGATGAGGCGGTCGAACTCAGAATACACAGGATAGACAATCCGATTCTGATATTGAGCCCCACCATGGAATCCGACATTAACAGAATAATAGACTACAATCTGATGCCGAATGTGATTTCCGTCGAATATGCCAAAAAACTTGATTCTGAGGCGAGAAGAAAAAACAGAATAGTCAATGTTCATGTGGAAGTTGATACGGGAATGAACAGAACAGGAATTTATTTTGAAAATGCGGTTGAACAGATAGAGAAAATCAGCAAAATGAAGAATTTGTGCCTTGAAGGATTATTTTCCCATTTTGCCGAAGCAGAAAAGAAGGATGATTCATTCTCTATTGCACAAAAGACAAGATATGATATAATATTAAATACTTTGCAAAAAAAGGGAATTAAGGTCAAGTACAGGCACATAGCCAATTCCTCAGCAATAGAAAATCTTGACTTATGCCAGTACAACCTTGTAAGGCCTGGAATTATGCTTTACGGTCAATATACTGACGAAAGACTTGAAAAGACAATCTCTCTGAAGCCTGTGATGAGGCTAAAGACGCGCATCGGACAGATTAAGACTTTGAAAAAGGGAGACTCTGTTTCATACGGCAGGACATTCACTGCCAAGAAAGAGATGACTGTTGCGACATGCCTTATCGGATATGCAGACGGATATCTCAGAGCTCTTTCAAACAAAGCGTCAATGTTCGTCAAAGGCAAAAGAGTGAAAGTGATAGGCAATGTGTGCATGGACCTGACTATGCTTGATGTTACAAATGTGCCTTCCGTAAAAGCGGGAGATGAAGTTGAAGTGTTCGGAGACAACATAAAACTCTCTGAACTTGCCGAAAAGTCAGAGACTCTGATTTATGAAATAATGACCGGAATAGGGCCGAGAGTGCCCCGCGTATTTATAAAACACAAGAAAATGTATTATTCGAAAAACATACTTGCAACTAACGGAGGAAATCTTGTCTGATAATATTAAAGACAACAGACTTCTTGAAATAGTCAATCCTTTCTATCTGCAGGCTCTTTCAAGTTTGAAAATGCTTGAAATACCCGGAGTCGAATCGAAGCTGGATTTAAAAGCTGCAAATCATGCGATAGAACTGCTTGATTATCTGAAAGAAAAAATGAATGCGTGTCTTTTGGATGATGAAAAGAAAATGCTCGAAGAGATTCTGAGCAATCTGAAATATCTTTATCTGCAGAGGCAGAATGAGAAAAACGAAAATTCACAAAAGGAGGAGAAGTGAAAAGAGCATCCTTCCTGCTTATATGTGTCATGATGTTCAATGCGCTGTTTGCACAGAAAGTGCATGTCGTAAAGAAAGGTGACACCCTGTGGGATTTATCCGGATACTATTACAGCAATCCGTTTATCTGGAGAAATATCTACAATGCAAATATTGAGAAGATAGCAGATCCGCATTGGATATATCCCGGACAGGAATTCATCATACCCGATGTCCCTGCCGATCAGACAGAGACCGCTGAAGCAACAGAACCCGTAGAAGAGACCGTCTATCAGGAAGTTCAGGGGGATGATGTCATTGTGGAGAAAGAGACACAGGAAAAAGAGATAGTGTACTCTACTGTGAATGAGGATGAAACAATGGGAGCGGTCAAGACAATCAGAGAGGACATAAAGAAAATTGAACGCACCAAGAACATAAAGATATCCAATAAAATAGAATATGCAGTGGCAAAGAAACTCGCATTCCGTTCGGGATACCTTTCAACCGTGAATCCAAAAATCGGAAAAATCACAGGTCTTTACAAGGATTCATACCAGATGGTTGCGAATGAAAAAGTTTACATGAATTTTGACACTATTGACGAATCATTCAAGAACAAGGAATTCATAATTTTCAAGTATGAAAACAAAGTAAAGGACAATGAGAGCGGAGAATCAAAGGGCAAACATGTCAATATAATCGGCTGCGTGAAAGTGGAGGGATTCGAGGGAAGCACAGCATACGGAACAATCACGAGAGCATTTGACATGATAAAGAAAGGGGATATGATAGGTTTCATGAATGAGCCATACGTACCTATAAACTCTACATATCTCAGAGAGTCGGAGGACATAAGGGCATCGCTGATAGGAACGGAGAATCCTAAACTGAGGACGAATGAGTACACAATAGTATTTGTCAATGCAGGAAAGAACAAGAACATAAATTCAGGAGACGTCTTCACTATTATAAGAATGAATAAAACAGGCGAATACTATGCCGCAGGAGCCCTTCAGGTTCTTGTTCCGTTTGAAGACTATTCCACAGCCGCAATTCTCTCAATAAAGGGAAACATGGATATAAAGCCTTATGAAGAGCTCAAGCTTTCATACAGAAACAAAACAGAGTACATTCTTCAAAAATACAATGCTCTTGCGCAGATAGCGGGAGACAATTCAGTGATTATTCAGAATACTGAGACTCAGATTGTGAATATTGAAGAGCCTGTGATTGAGGAAGTTAAGCAGGAAGAAGTCAAAGTTGAAGAGACTGTGGTTGAGCCGATTAAAGCAGTCGAAGAGCCGATCACGACAACAGTGGAGCCCGTCAAAGAGGAGATCCCTGTTGTTGAAGAACAGCCTGTGATTGAAGAAAAGAAAGAAGAGACAGTTGCTCCTGTTCAAAACACAGCGCCTGTCGTTGAAGAAGAGAAGAAAGAAGAGACAACAATAATGGTTGAAGAAGAGGAAAATGCAGAGAATAAAGATACGGTGAAAGTTGAAGGAGAAGAGGAGATAATCATAATAGAAGAAGAATGAAAATAAAGTACAAAGATCTTCTCGAGAAAAAAATAAATAATCGTAAGGCAGTCCTCGTGACTGCCTACGATTATTCAATGGCAAAGATTATTGAAAAATGCAGAGTAGATATTGTCCTTGTGGGAGATTCAGCATCAATGGTGATGCTTGGAAATAATTCCACACTTGAAATATCCCTTGATGAGATGATAGTCTTCTCAAAGGGAGTGAGAAAGGGGCTTAAGACGCCGTACATGATAGTTGATATGCCGTTCATGTCATACCAGCCGTCAAAAAGGGATGCCATAAAAAATTGCGGCAGAGTCATGAAAGAGACAAGGTGCGATGGTGTCAAGATGGAGGGCGGAAGAGAACTGATTGACAGAATAAAGGCAGTGATAGATTCGGGAATACCCGTGTGCGGGCACATAGGAATGAAGCCTCAGAGTTTTAAAAAATACGGCGGATATCCAATAATGGGATACAATGAAGAGGAGGCGCTATCAATAATAAGAGACGGCATAGCCCTCGAAAAGGCAGGCGCAGAGATGATAATAATAGAAAATACAGTTGACCTTGTCACAAAATACCTCAAAGAGAATTTAAGCATACCTGTATATTCAATAGGTTCTGGAATAGAGAGCGACGGACAGATAGTCGTTATAAATGACATTCTCGGAATGTATTCCGATTTTGTGCCGCGTTTCATAAAAAAGTACTGCGATTTGTCTCATGAAATAGAAAAAGCAGTGAATAAATATTCACAAGACGTTTCAAATGAGAATTTTCCCATGAAGCGCAGTATTCCGCGGATTTCAAAAGCGGAATTTAACAAAGTTTTGAAAAAGATTTGAAAGAATGTTTATTTATAAATATTTATTTTCAGCTGCAAAAAACAAAAAAAGGAGTTATATGAAAAAAAATCTCATCACAATCATAAGTGCAATAATTCTGCTTGCATTTCTCTCATCATGTTCTCTTCTCAATCAATCTCCTGTTAATCCTCCTTCATGGCTGGAAGGAACTTGGGGGGATGATTATGACATTTTCACATGGCAGTTTACTTCAGACAATGCGATCTACCATTCCGACGACCTTGATATGGATTACAAAGCCCTTGCATTAGAGCCGGGTGTAGAGATAACAGAAGATGTTCAGGATGACTCATACTCATTCACATACTCAAGAGATTCCTATTCGACTGAATACACATTTGAAGTTGTAGATGATACGACTATTAATTATTCTATTGATGATTCGACTCCAGTGGTTCTTCACAAAGACTGATTGAAGTTTTTATACGGGGCGCCCTTCCGGCGCCTCTTTTCTTAGGGGCGCGTCTTCCCGCAAAT
>Ga0074195_1004665_pt1 | contig 11076 bp, 16 predicted proteins | sample EPASupsiteHSE623_FD_64525 | JGI IMG/M metagenome (GOLD analysis project Ga0074195, IMG submission 64525) | Bioremediated contaminated groundwater from EPA Superfund site, New Mexico - Sample HSE6-23 | ecosystem: Environmental > Aquatic > Deep subsurface > Groundwater > Contaminated ... | reverse complement strand
AGGAATGGGGGGCAACAAACCCGGGTCGGGCGACATGCGTCGGTGAGGGATACCCTGCCATCCCCGTTGCATTCTTTCCGTGTAAGTGGGATGGATGGAGGAATCACCGAAACAGGTCGATAACGCTGGTGACTCTTCCAGAACCGGGCTCTTACCCGTTCTTCAGCGCCACAATATCCTGTACCCCCGCAAGCTTCCAGACCATCGACCGTTCCTCCCGGACGATCGCTTCGGGAGCATCGTGCGGGGTATGGCCGAAGGCGGTAAGCACCTGCGGAGAAAGGTTCCTGTCCCTGATCATGCCGACAAACTCTTCCCGCACCTTCTTCTTCTGCGAGGGATCCGTTACCTCCTCCAGAAAACCCTGAAGACTCACGAACGTGAAAGCGGAGAGGTCGGGAGCATACTCCTCAATCTCGACGGAGACCCTCGGGTTGCTCTGAAAATACTCCATCTTCCTGCCGTATTTTGTGGAAAGGAAGTAGAGGTGATCTCCGTCGAATACATACATGAACGGGGCGATGTACGGGTGCTCGCATGCGCCGAAAGCAATCCGTGAGATGTACTGCCGTCTGATCAGGGCGTCGTACTCCTTTTTTGGCATCTTGGGGATTTTCACAGGATCCATGCTATCACCGGTAACAGTTTTTTCGTTCTCTTGCGCCCTGCGGGTAAGAAACCTTCGAACACTGGATGGTGATATCGCGCACAGTCTCAGCGGCCACCGTAACCACGCTCATCCAGGCCGTGATATCAGAGCATGCTGATATCAGCGAGGTCTGGTATAAGGGAGCTATCGCGGAACGTTGGCGCGGCGGCAACAGGCTCGTTCCTGATGATTGGTCAAGAGCATAAGAATGACGACAGGCAGCTTCACCGCATCCGTCGTCGAATCCGCCGCACCAGCCCGGCTCGATCGTCACGGGACCGACACGAGGCAATTTTTGCCCCGTAGAGGAGCGGCCGACCATAAACTCGCCCGCGGTTTATGGCTCCGATCAAGGCTATTGAGCAGCGCGATCCGACCCTTCGACCGAAGGGCGCCGATATACCCGTCTCGATTCTAGAATAGCTAAAGAAGAAGTCAAGAACCTTAAAAAATCTACCTCCGAATAGAGCGTGCCATCCGCTCTGACCTGCAACGGCTCGTGGGCCCGGTCATGATTGGCCCCGTGAGGAGCAAAAAATGGAATATGATGACTGAAGAAGAGGAGGCGAAGGCTAGGGCGACCCAGGCTAAACATCGCCGTTCAAACAGCATGGATGCAGAGGTCGTATGAACCCTCAACCAACTCTGATCCAATTTCTATTCTCAGGCCGTTCGTCTGTGGTTCTAAGGCCAAGTATGTGGCTAGACGAATTTGGGAAGATCGCTCTGATCCTGATTCTCACTTATAGTCGTCCTCGGGACACACGTTTATGCCGGAAGGGAGTGGACATAGATACCAGGATGCCTGCGCCGTCCACGGTCTGAATGGCTCTCGGATCGGCTACCGAACTGTGGGAAATCGAGAAATAGTTTCAGTCAACTGTCATGAAGACCCCGTTCCACGTCATGCTCATCCCGACGCTCCGCTGCCCGGCGAGGTGCGCCTACTGCTGGTCGAGCGAGCACACGGGCCCGGTCATGGACCTCGAGACCGTACGGGCCGCGGTCGACTGGCTCGCCGGGCTCAACGACGACCCCGTCACGGTCACGTTCCACGGAGGGGAGCCCCTGGTCGCCGGCCCCGAGTTCTACGAGGCCGCCCTCCCCATGATCGAGGAGGGGCTCGCCCCCCGGACCGTCGCGTTCGCCATGCAGTCGAACCTCTGGCTCCTCGATGATCGGCTCGCGGCCCTCCTCGCGGCCCACAACGTCCCGGTCGGGACGAGCCTGGACGGCCCGCCCGAGCTGAACGACGCCCAGCGCGGCAAGGGCTACACCGAGCGGACCCGGGCCGGGATGGAGTGCGCCCGCCGGCACGGGGTGCAGGTCAGCGTGATCTGCACCTTCACGGCCCAGTCCGTCCTCGATCGGGACGCGATCGTCTCGTTCTTCCGCGAGAACGGCTTCGTCATGAAGCTCCACCCGGCCCTCCCCTCGCTCCGCGACGACCGGCCCGAGGCGTACGCCCTCCCCCCCGAGGAGTACGGCGAGCTCCTGGTCTACCTCCTCGACCAGTACCTCGCCCACCCCGACACGCTCCGGATCATGAACATCGACGACCTGGTCAAGTCGGTCTTCGTCCGGCGGGGCACGGTCTGCACCTTCGCCGATTGCCTGGGCACGACCTTCGCGGTCGGGCCGGACGGCGGGATCTACCCGTGCTACCGCTTCGTCGGGATGGAGGAGTGGCGGATGGGCTCGGTCCGGGACAGGCCGAGCAGGGCCGAGCTCGAGGCGACGCCGGCCTGGCAGCGCCTGGCCGCGTTCAAGGCGTTCGTGGACGAGCACTGCCGGCCCTGCCGGCACGTCCGCTACTGCCGCGGGGGCTGCCCGTACAACGCGCTCGTCCCGACCGGCGGCGAGGCCACCGGCGTCGACCCCCACTGCGTCGCCTACAAACGGATCTACGACGAGATCGCGGACCGGCTGAATAAGGAGATGTTCGGCGAGGGCGGCATGGAGGCCATGCTCATGGGCCGGCGTCCGGGCGGAAAGCCCGGGATCATGGCGCTCATGCAGCGCATGGTCTCGCGGTAGGTCCGCCCCGCGACCCCCTCCCCTCTTCCGGTCGGGGGTCCAACCCTTCCCCTCCATGCCGAACGTCACCTACGTCCTCCCCGACACGCTCGCCGGCGCCTCCGACGACCGCGAGCTCCTGGCCCTGCAGGCCGGGTGCGACCTCGTCGAGCTCGGGCCGGGCGGCTCCCTGCCGCCGACCCTCCCCTGGCTCCTCCGCACGGCCGCCGCAGACGAGCACGGGCGGGACCTCCCGCGCTGGTACGACCGGGCCTGGACCGCGGCCTACGCCGCGGGGCTCGCCCCCGGTGCGGACCGGGCGCCGGCTGCGGTCGTGATCGAGCCGGGTTCGGACCGGAACCGCTCCGGGGACCTGGTCCGGGCGATCGCCGCGATCCACGAGGCCCTCCTGGGCCGATTCGGCACGCCAGTCCCGGTGCTGGTCGCGAACCGCGCCGACCAGGCCCTCCCCGACGGCGCGGCCCTCGCCGAGTTCTGGGACTACCTCGTCGGCCACGCCCCCGCACTCGCGCCGCACGCCGGGATCGCGCTCGACGCCCCTGAGCTCTACGCCGCGACCCGGACCCGGATGGCCGGCGAGCTCGCGCTCCTCCCCCCCGGGGCCCTCCGGTACCTCCGGCTCCAGACACGGGGAAAGAAGCCCGACCTCGGCGACCCGCTCCCGTGGCGTGCGGTCTTCTCGCTCGTCCGCAGCGCGCCGGGGCCGGTCCTGATCGCGCCGGCCGTCCGGGAGCCCGGCGATCTCGCGTCGGCCCTCCTCTTCTGTATGGTGAACCTCCAGGGCCGTGCCTTCACCTGAGCCGTGGACGGGTCCAGTCCGAGAGCCGGGTCGCGCGGTAGTCCCCCGACAGGTGGCAGCGCGCGAGGTCGAGGCGGTCCACGTCGTACCCGTGCCCCCTCATCAGCTCGAGGATCCGGGGATACTTTCCGGCCCGGCAGAGGTGGAGGTGGAGCCGGTGGACGGTCGACTTGGCTCCGTAGCAGCGCGGCGCATCGGCCCAGGCGACCCCGGTCGAGAGGACGTACAGGACGCCCGTGAAGAGGCGCCGGAGGTCGGCGCGTCGGCCGCCGTGCGGGCTCCGGACCGGGAGAAGGGGGCGCACGGCCTCCCAGAGCCCGTCGTCCGGTTCGCGAAAAGGCATGCAGGGGGATACCCCGCACACGAGAAAAGGGTGTCGCCGGATCAGAGCGCCTTCTGGAGCCAGACGAGGTCGAAGGGCCGGCCGTGCCGCTCTCCGACCGAGGGAAACCGCCCGCGTTCGATGAAGCCACGGCGCTCGTGGAACCGGAGGGACCCCTCGTTTCGCGACGATACCTGGGCCAGCAGGTGGGCGATCCCCCGAGCTCGCCCGGCCTCCTCGAGGCGGGAGAGGAGGGCGCTCCCGATCCCCCTGCCGGTCCGGTCGGGGGAGAGGAAGTACGTGAGCTCGGCCGTCCTCCGGAATGCCGGGAGAGGGCTGTGCGGCCGGAGGAGGCCGAAGCCGACGAACGCGCCGTCGGGCTCGCGGACCGCGAAGGACGGGTACGCGGCGAGCACGGGCCGCAGCTGCTCGAAGAACGCCACCGGAACCGGCTCGTCGACGAACGCGGCCTCGCCCTCCCGGACGTAGTGGTTGAAGAGCGCGACGAGGTCGCCCGCGTCGGCCTCCCCGATCGGCGTGAAGCGTAGTGCCGTCATGGGGATTTAGTTTAGATGCTAAACTATTTTATCTCGCCGCGCCGGTCGACCGAGGCCGCGAGCATCGCCTCGATCCGGGCAAAGAGGCCGACGAGCCGCTCGCGCTCCTCCGGCGGCATCCCGTCGAGCGCAACCTCGAACTCACCGCCGATCCGGTCGTGGAGGGAGCGGTGCCAGTCGAAGGCCCGGCGCCCGGTCTCGGTGAGAGCCAGCCGGGCCGCCCTCCGATCCTCCGCGTCACGGACACGGACCAGGCAGCCCTTCTCCTCGAGGCGCCCGACCATCTGGGTGAGGGCCCCCTTCGTGACCCCGAGCCGGGCGGCGTGCTCGGAGAGGCCCGCCCCGGGAAAGCGGCCGGCTCCGTCGATCAGGTGGACCTCGGAGGCGGAGAGGCGGCACCCGTCCCCGATCTCCACCGGCTCGCGCTCGATCGCGGCCGCGAGGGCCACGATGCGAGAGAGCCGGTCCAGAAGGTCGTCGGCGAGGGGGTCGGGCATGCGGCAGCTCGTCGGTCGCCCGATCTTATGGCTCTATCGCCCGTCGCCCGACGGCGCGGAACGTGTTCATCGCAAAGAGGAACGTGCCCTCTTCGTCCGCCCGGGCCAGGTCTTCGAGGAGCGCGGCCCGCTCGTCGGAGGTGATCGCGCCGCAGGCCGCCGCCCCGTCGATGAACGGGCCCAGGTTCATCACCTTCAGGACGAGCGCGAGGTCGGTCAGCACGGCCGTCTCGGCCTCGACCCGGACCTCGGCCAGGCCGGCCTTCCGGAGGTGGCGGCGGAGCTTCCGCCCGGTCCAGCCGTCGGGAAACGCGCCCGCACAGTGCTCGGCGAGCCGGCGGAGCACGGAGGGATCGCCCGGGTCGATCGCCATCGTACCCCAGTCGGGCTCGACCGCGACGAGCCGTCCGCCCGGCCGGAGCACCCGAACGAGTTCGCCCACGACCCGGGTCGGCGCCGGGTGGATCTGGAGAAGGCGCTCCGCGTGGACCGCATCGACGGCGCCGTCGGGGAGGGGGAGCGCGGTTGCGTCCCCGAGCTGGAACGAGACCTGTCCGAGCTCCGGCGGCCGTTCGGCCCTCGCGCAGGCGATCATCTCGCGGCTCGTATCGATCCCGAGGACCGCCCCGGACGGGCCGACCTGCTCGCCCATCCGGCAGGCATCGAACCCGACCCCCGAGCCTGCATCGAGCACGTGCATGCCCGGGGCGAGCTCCAGAGCTGCCAGGCTCCGGTCCTTGAGGCTCCGCACCGCGGGCATCTCGTTCACGAACCGGAGATAGGCGATCAGCTCCCGGGCTGCGCCCGAGCCGTCCACGTCCAAAAACCCGTCCGGAACGCTTCTCTCGTCCATGCGAGAAGGTCGCTCCACGAGGTGAGAAAGGTTCCCGTCGGGCGGCCTCTACCGCCCGTCACCCTGCCAGCGGAGGTGCGGGACGCCGTCGACGACCCGGGCCGCCACCCGGCCGTCGGCGAGCTGCGGGCCCAGCAGGACCAGGGCGGCGATGAACCGGTCCAGGTGGAGCCGGCGGTTCACCTCGGCGCCGATCAGCGCGGCCTCGATCTCGTGCAGGGTGAAGGCCTGGTCCGGGCGGGCCCGGAGGAAGGCCTCGATCTCGTTCGTCCCGGCCGTACCGGCCTCGAATCGATCGGAAGCGATGGGCATGGGGCGACAGTCCGCCTCCGCGGATGATAAAAGGTGCGCCGGCCCCGTCTCACTCGTCCCAGCCGGCGGCAGGGTCGTCGCCGGGCGCGATCAGCCGGCCCGCGAACCGGCGCTCGCCCGCACCGACCACGATCATCACGGGCAGGGCCCCGACCTTCCGGGCTCCCTCGCCCGCGAGCGAGCCGCCGGGAGGTGCGCGGCGGTTGCCGAGGTCGACGCGGTAGCTCCCCTCACCGATCCAGAGGACGAGCCCGCGGGGGTCCGGGGTGAACCGTTCGACAGGGAGTTCGACGACCAGGTGGGGTCCGCCCTCCGCGAGATCGGACGGGGCCTCGGCGTACGTGGCGGCCGCGTAGCCTTCGAAGAGCACGCCGTCGACCTCGAGGTCCGTGACCGTGCCGGCGGGGGTGAGGGTGAATGCGACGGGGATCATGGGTACAGGCTCGCCCCCGGCGGGGTTAAGGCTTTTCGGAGCCGTCCGCACCGGCCCCGGAGTCGGTCGGACCCGCCTCCCGGCAGCCGCATACCGTGGTCTCGTCGCGGCTCTTCTCGAGCACGTACCGGAGCCCCTGGAGGTCGCGGACGGTGATGTTGCTGACGATCAACCGGCAGAGGAGGTCCTCGAGGGTGACGTCTCGGAGGAGCGCCCCGACGGCGGCCGCGAGGAACGGCTCCGAGAGGGTCCGGACGTCGCGAAAGTCGAGCTCGACCTCGCGCCCGGCGACGAGAGCCGGACGGAGCAGGTCGTAGAGCCGCGCCCCGTCCGCCGCCTCGGTCCCCTCCTCTCCCGCGACCTCGACGACCCGGATCGTCAGGGCCCCGTTCTCGTCGGCCGGCGACATGCCCGTCCCTTCACGGGGCCCCGCCGGCCGCCTCTGCGATCGTGTACCGCCCCGTATCCCTGGCGCCGATCCGTTCCCGCTGGAACCGGACGAGCGCACCGAAGCGGGGGTCGTCGACGGCCTCGAGCGCGTCGAGGAGCCTGTTCGCCCGTTCGAACTCTCCCGCTCGCCGTGCGACGTCGACCATGACCAGGGTCTCGGCGTTCGAGTCCCCGATGTAGTGCTCGTCCCGGAGCCGGAGCTCGTCGAGCAGGTCGAGGGTCCGCCGGCGCGCCCGCACGGCCTCGTCGTCGGCCCCCTCGTCGTCGGCGGCCCAGGCGGCCCAGAGCGCGGTCTCGGTCGCCTCGACCAGACGGTCCGCGTGCTCGAGCATGGTCGAGGCGCAGAGAAGCCGGACCACGAGCGCCGGCGCCCCGGCCTCCGATCGGAGGGCGCGGTACTCGGGCGAGGCGGCGGTCTCCGCGGCCCCGGCCACGCTCTCGTCGATCGCGGGCGCACAGTAGCCGCAGTGGGGGCATTCCTGGACCCAGTGGGCGATCGTGTCGCGCTGCTCGGGCGGCGGCCGGAGGTCGAGGTCGGCCGACCCCGAGCGCTCGGCGTCGAGCACGATCCCCTGGGGCGAGGCCCCCCCGCAGAGGGCGCACTGCCGCTCCTCGGATGTGATCGTCGTCATCGCCTCCTGATGGCCCCGGCAGGGGGATGAACCTGACGGTGGAGTCCGATCCCCCCGAACTGCGGATCGAGCTCGTGCGGGCCACGCTGGCATGCACGCCGCACCTTCAGGACCGGAAAAAGAGAGGGGCGCTACCGCGGCCGGCCTAGAGGCCGAGCTCGGTGAGGCCGGGGTGGTCGTCGGGGCGCCGGCCGAGCGGCCAGCGGAACTTGCGCTCCTCCTCGGCGATCGGGAGGTCGTTGATGCTCGCATGTCGCACGGCCATTCGGCCGGTCCGGTCGAACTCCCAGTTCTCGTTGCCGTAACTGCGGAACCAGTGGCCCGAGTCGTCGTGCCACTCGTACGCGAACCGGACCGCGATCCGGTTGTCGCCGAAGGCCCAGATCTCCTTGATCAGGCGGTAGTCGAGCTCCTTTGCCCACTTGCGCGTGAGAAAATCGACGATCTCCTTACGGCCGTTGACGAACTCGGCGCGGTTGCGCCACCGGCTGTTCTCCGTGTAGGCACCCGAGACCTTCACGGGGTCGCGGGAGTTCCAGCCGTCCTCGGCCATGCGGACCTTCTGCACGGCCGTCTCGTAGGTGAAGGGCGGCACGGGCGGGCGGTTCTCTTCTGCCATGCGACAGCAGAAGAGCAGAAGCGGCAATAATGATTTGCATCCGGCCGTGGACGGCCCCGCTCACTCGGGTCCCGACCTGCATCCGGCACAGCGGTACTTCCCGGCCGGCACCAGGATCTCGAAGCGTGCGCCCTGCCCGTGGACGCCGGTCTCGCGGATGGAGAGGCCCGTGATAGCCAGGATCTCGCGCGAGAGGAAGAGGCCGAAACCCGTATGCTTCCCGACGCCCTTCTCGAAGATCCGCTCCTTCTCCTCCGCCGGCACCCCGACTCCGTCGTCCTCGTAGAGGATGGTCAGGCCCGAGCCCGAGACCTCGAAGGAGAACCGGATCCGGGTCACGGCCCCGCCGTGCCGAAGGGAGTTGTCGATCAGGTTCTCGCAGATCAGCTCGAGCATGGGATCCGCGTAGATCTCGAGATCGTCGAGGGCGACCGCGAGCGCGATCCCGGCGAGCCGGTCCGAGCCGCGGTACCGGTCGGGGCACGCGGCCGCCTGCTGCCACTGCGGCGCGTGGACGCCGATCTCCTCGTAGTCCTTGGTGAAGGCGATCAGACGCTGGATCGTCCCGATGCTCTCCCGCTCCTTGTCGAGGGCGGCGAGCATCGCGGGGCTGGTGGCCTCGTCCGCGAGCAGGTCGACCCGGCCGAGCAGGATCGTCAGCTGGTTCACGATGTCGTGGCGGGGGATGTTCGAGAGCAGGTTCAGCTTCCTGTTCGCGGTCTGGAAAGCCTGCTCCGAGGCCAGAAGCTGGGTGTTCCGCTGCTCGAGGTCCTGCCTGTACCGGATCATCTCCTCGACGACCGTGCCGATCACGAACGCGACGAGGCAGAGCATGGTGGCCCTGAGCAGGGCATCGAACGGGAAGGCCCCGATCAACAGGTACGTCACCGCGAGGTGGAGTCCGCCGAAGAAGAGAGCCAGCAGGACTGCACGGCGACCGTACCAGAGGCCGGCGATCACGACGATCAGGTAGAAGAAGTGGGTGTAGACGATCGAGATCCCGAGGTAGGCATGGACTATGAGCTCGAGCCCGAACCCGACCAGAACGAGCAGGGCCAGGCCGAGGGACTGGACCGGCTTCTCCGGTACGGCCCTCTGAAGCCACGTCGTCGCTGCCATCACACCTTCCCCCCTTACCCGGCGCCCTCTCCTGCACGGCCCCGTGCCCAACCGTTGCGCCCGAGCCGGGCGGGGCCACAGGAGTGGCCGACCAACGGCAATGCCGATTGTTTTTTGTATTGCGCATTTGGGTTAAAAAATGGATGGTATTGTCAGGCGAGCCCGATCAACCGCCCGGCCTGCAGTGCGGTCCACGGCGAGAGACGATGCCCCCGGGCCCGCCGCAGAGCGCGTTCGCGACCGAGTGGGTCTCCCCGGTCCCGGTCTCGATGAAGAACAGCGCACGGGCGAACCGGGGCTCGACGGGCGCGTCGAGTCCGGGGGCCTGTGCGGTGATGCAGATCAGCATGGGTGTGCCCTCCTCCTGACCCTGCGGTCACGCCGATCGCTCCGGGACCGATGCCACCTGTCATGACCCGACACCCCGGAGCTCAGTGCGAGTCGCAGTCGCCGCTGCAGTGATCGTGGTTGCAGACGCACTCGCCGCCCATCAGTGCGCCCGCGGCGAACGCCCGGGCGACCTCGTCGACGGTGCCGCCGACCCCGACCACGACCTCGATGCCGTTCTCGCAGAGCAGGTCTCTCGCCCGCGGGCCCATGCCCCCGGCGATCACGATGCCGATACCCCGCTCGGCAAGATATATGGGGAGGAAGCCCGGCACGTGCCCGGGGTTCGCGAGGTCCTCCTGCCGGAGAGCACTGTTGTTCTCGATGCTGTACACCGCGTATCCCGCGCAGTGTCCGAAGTGCTCGGAGACCGCGGGGCCATCCATGGCTATTGCTACCTTCATGTCTTCACTCTCGGCGGACCCTTCCGCCCCCGAATCCTCGTCCGCAGCCGTGGGGACTGCCTCCGCGACCGAGGCCGTACGGTGCGGTCGAGCTTCGCGCTTCTCGACGACCGCACGGCCCTGTCCACGGGCTGTGCTGCCGCCGGGTCCCATCGGGCCGTGACGTCTGCGGCCCGACAAGGGCCGTGTCCGCGCCCGATGACGCTTCCGCGTCCGAGCGGACCTGTGCCATCGAATACTGGCATGATGCTCATCTCATCCGTCGGTTCATCGGCGGATATTTACTCATATGCGCCTAATTGTAAAAAGGTAGCTATAACGGCGGGGCGATCCCACCTTCGCCGGGTCGAGCACTCGCACACCCAGGAGTATGTCCCGAATGAACTCTTCCTACACGCTGACCAGTATCGGAACCGTCCGCTCCCCGCACCTCGAGTGCGAGGGAATGCCGATCCAGCCGCAGGGCGCCCGCGGTGTCCGCGGAGCGATCGAGCTCGATCCGGTGTACGAACCGGGGCTCGCGGACCTCGCGGGCTTCTCGCGGATCATCGTGCTCTACCTCTTCCACCGCTCGCAGGGCTATGCCCTCACGGTGATCCCGTTCCTCGACACCCGTCCCCGGGGGCTCTTCGCCACCCGGGCGCCCCGCCGACCGAACCCGATCGGGCTATCGGTCCTCCGGCTCACCGGCATCGAGGGCAGCCGGCTCCTGGTCGAGGACGTCGATATCCTCGACGGCACACCCGTGCTCGACATCAAGCCGTACGTCCCCTCGTTCGACGCGTTCCCCCACGAGGCTTCCGGGTGGTTCGGCGAGGTATCCCGGGACCCGGCTGTGGTCCGGGCCGATCACAGGTTTACCGGGGATTTCCAGGAGACCTTCGATGCCTGACGCCCCGGAGGCCGACTGGAATGCGGTCTGGACGACATACCGGGAACGGCAGCTGGCCACCCCCGGCTTTCTCCCCGAGGACGAGTTCTTCGAGAGGGAGGAGAACGTGGCGCG
>Ga0074195_1004664_pt1 | contig 11079 bp, 3 predicted proteins | sample EPASupsiteHSE623_FD_64525 | JGI IMG/M metagenome (GOLD analysis project Ga0074195, IMG submission 64525) | Bioremediated contaminated groundwater from EPA Superfund site, New Mexico - Sample HSE6-23 | ecosystem: Environmental > Aquatic > Deep subsurface > Groundwater > Contaminated ... | reverse complement strand
TACATGGCTATGGAAAATTGGATCAATGTGTATGACGGAGATCTGGGGACGGTGCTAACCGATACATTTACTACGGATGTCTTTCTGCGGAACTTTAGCAAAAAACATGCATCCCTGTTCACCAGTCTTCGTCAGGATAGTGGCGATCCTTTTGTATTTACAGATAAAGCAATTCGTCGCTACGAAGAACTTCGGGTAAATCCTAAGCTTAAATACATTGTCTTTTCCGATAGTCTTCATGTAGAGAAGGCTATTCAGATTAAAGAATATTGCGGGGATAGAATTGGTGCGTCATTTGGTATTGGGACAAACCTTACCAATGATGTGGGCAATGGAAACAATGCACTCAATATTGTTATGAAACTATTTCGCTGTAAAATGACGGAGAAACAACCTTGGCAGGAATGTGTAAAGCTTTCGGATGTTGATGGAAAACACACGGGAAGTTTACAAGAAATCAAACTGGCTCAACAAACATTGTGTATAGTAAACGGTTAATTTGAACCTGGTGATTTTCACTGTATATATAATGTACACGAGGCAAAAGCTGATTTATCCTCTCAGAAAAAACTTTAAAAAAAGATTGAGCTTTAACAGTCGGGCTATCAGTGTTTAAGGGTATTCGGGCAGTCGGGTGATAAAAATAAGATGGTAAAAGGTTTGGATTGTATGTTGTAAAGCACTACTTTTGTCCCCGCATTCAAGAGAGAGTGGCTCAGCAAACATGATGAGGAAACGAACAGACGGTACATAAGGTGAGGTTAGCAGAGCTAAGCGAGAATCCTGCAGTCAGGCTGAAACGGCTTCCGAAACTTTTTAAAAATAAATTTCCAAAAACATTTGGAAGTTAAAAATAAAAAGACGTATCTTTGCACCCGCTTTGCCGCTGTAACATACAGCGACTAAATGCAAAAAAAAGAGTTCTTTGAAAAATTTACATATCAACAAGTAGTACAAGAAACGCTATCTTTCGGGATAGTTGGACGTAAAGAATCAAAATTAATACCGTCAATTGTAAACTAATAATAGAAGGGAATTCTGAGCAAGAGATATTAAGACAAACAAATTATACAACGAAGAGTTTGATCCTGGCTCAGGATGAACGCTAGCGACAGGCTTAACACATGCAAGTCGAGGGGCAGCATAAAAGTAGCAATACTTTGGTGGCGACCGGCGCACGGGTGAGTAACGCGTATGCAACCTACCTATCAGAGGGGGATAACCCGGCGAAAGTCGGACTAATACCGCATAAAACAGGGGCACCGCATGGTGATATTTGTTAAAGATTAATTGCTGATAGATGGGCATGCGTTCCATTAGGTAGTTGGTGAGGTAACGGCTCACCAAGCCGACGATGGATAGGGGAACTGAGAGGTTGGTCCCCCACACTGGTACTGAGACACGGACCAGACTCCTACGGGAGGCAGCAGTGAGGAATATTGGTCAATGGGCGAGAGCCTGAACCAGCCAAGTCGCGTGAAGGAAGAAGGATCTATGGTTCGTAAACTTCTTTTGCAGGGGAATAAAGTGCAGGACGTGTCCTGTTTTGTATGTACCCTGAGAATAAGGATCGGCTAACTCCGTGCCAGCAGCCGCGGTAATACGGAGGATCCGAGCGTTATCCGGATTTATTGGGTTTAAAGGGTGCGTAGGTGGTTTAATAAGTCAGCGGTGAAAGTTTGCAGCTTAACTGTAAAAATGCCGTTGAAACTGTTAGACTTGAGTGTAAATGAGGTAGGCGGAATGCGTGGTGTAGCGGTGAAATGCTTAGATATCACGCAGAACTCCGATTGCGAAGGCAGCTTACCAAGCTACAACTGACACTGAAGCACGAAAGCGTGGGGATCAAACAGGATTAGATACCCTGGTAGTCCACGCAGTAAACGATGATTACTAGCTGTTTGCGATACACAGTAAGCGGCACAGCGAAAGCGTTAAGTAATCCACCTGGGGAGTACGCCGGCAACGGTGAAACTCAAAGGAATTGACGGGGGCCCGCACAAGCGGAGGAACATGTGGTTTAATTCGATGATACGCGAGGAACCTTACCCGGGTTTGAACGCAGAGAGACAGGAGTGGAAACATTCTTTTCAGCAATGACTGTCTGCGAGGTGCTGCATGGTTGTCGTCAGCTCGTGCCGTGAGGTGTCGGCTTAAGTGCCATAACGAGCGCAACCCTTATCTTTAGTTACTAACAGGTCAAGCTGAGGACTCTAGAGAGACTGCCAGCGTAAGCTGTGAGGAAGGTGGGGATGACGTCAAATCAGCACGGCCCTTACATCCGGGGCGACACACGTGTTACAATGGTAAGGACAAAGGGCAGCTACCGGGCGACCGGATGCGAATCTCTAAACCTTATCTCAGTTCGGATCGGAGTCTGCAACTCGACTCCGTGAAGCTGGATTCGCTAGTAATCGCGCATCAGCCATGGCGCGGTGAATACGTTCCCGGGCCTTGTACACACCGCCCGTCAAGCCATGGGAGCCGGGGGTACCTGAAGTTCGTAACCGCAAGGATCGACCTAGGGTAAAACTGGTGACTGGGGCTAAGTCGTAACAAGGTAGCCGTACCGGAAGGTGCGGCTGGAACACCTCCTTTCTGGAGCCTGAGTTCCCTTTTACGGTTTACAAGGTATTGAGGAAGGAACTTTATGTTCCTTGTACTACGCTGTTGAATATGTGATAATATATGATCTTATAAAACTGGGAAACCAGAAGAGAAACAAGAGGCTGAAGCGCCTGCCCCGAAAATCTACCTGTAAAGGAAGAAAAGAAACGGAAAGAGCTTCAGGCACAAGTTAGAAAGCCAGTCCTATAGCTCAGTTGGTTAGAGCGCTACACTGATAATGTAGAGGTCGGCAGTTCAACTCTGCCTGGGACTACGAAGTAAAAACTTACGGGGGATTAGCTCAGCTGGCTAGAGCATCTGCCTTGCACGCAGAGGGTCAACGGTTCGAATCCGTTATTCTCCACAACAACACCGGAAGCCGCAAGGCAAAGGTAAGAAGATCTTTGACATGATGGACAACAAAGCAATAAAGTAACAAATAGAGCAAGCTTTAAAAATATATCAATCCGACACATGTCTCAAGTAGTAATACAAGAGACGTATATGTGCACGGAAAAAGAAAGTAAGCAAGGGCAGACGGTGGATGCCTTGGCTCTCGGAGGCGAAGAAGGACGTGATAAGCTGCGATAAGTTCGGGGGATGTGCAAATAACAATTGATCCCGAAATTTCCGAATGGGGCAACCCGGCAGGTTGAAGGCCTGTCATTCCGTAAGGAAGGCAAACGTGGGGAACTGAAACATCTAAGTACCCATAGGAGAAGAAAACAAAAGTGATTCCCCAAGTAGTGGCGAGCGAACGGGGAACAGCCCAAACCTATGCTGTTGAGGCAGTATAGGGGTTGTAGGACTACGATGTGGCAAGAAATCAGTAAAGTGGAACGTTTTGGAAAGAACGGCGATATAGGGTGACAGTCCCGTACACGACTTATTGACGAAGCCTAGTAGTATCCTGAGTAGCGCGGGACACGAGAAATCCTGTGTGAAACTGCGGGGACCATCCCGTAAGGCTAAATACTCCCGAGAGACCGATAGCGAACCAGTACTGTGAAGGAAAGGTGAAAAGAACCTCGAATAGAGGAGTGAAATAGACCCTGAAACCGTCTGCCTACAAGCGGTCGGAGCATCTATAAGATGTGACGGCGTGCCTTTTGCATAATGAACCTACGAGTTACTGTCATTGGCAAGGTTAAGGAATTAAGTTCCGGAGCCGAAGCGAAAGCGAGTCTTAATAGGGCGACATAGTCAGTGGTAGTAGACGCGAAACCAAGTGATCTACCCTTGATCAGGTTGAAGGTTGGGTAACACCAACTGGAGGACCGAATCGGTATACGTTGAAAAGTGTTCGAATGAATTGAGGGTAGGGGTGAAAGGCTAATCAAACTTGGAGATAGCTCGTACTCCCCGAAATGCATTTAGGTGCAGCCTTTGTTATTACTAGTATGAGGTAGAGCGACTGATTGGATGCGAGGGCTTCACCGCCTATCAAGTCCAGATAAACTCCGAATGCGTATTAGTTTAGACAAGGAGTGAGGGCATGGGTGCTAAGGTCCATGTCCGAGAGGAGAAGAATCCAGACCATCAGCTAAGGTCCCCAAATAACAGCTAAGTTGAATTAACGAAGTCAGATTGCAAAGACAGCTAGGATGTTGGCTTGGAAGCAGCCATTCATTTAAAGAGTGCGTAACAGCTCACTAGTCGAGGAATTTGGCGTGGATAATAATCGGGCATAAGCTGTTTACCGAAGCTATGGAATCATTTATAATGATTGGTAGGGGAGCATTCTGCTCGGCTTAGAAGGTAAGGGGTAACCCTTGCTGGAGCGTGCAGAAAAGCAAATGTAGGTATAAGTAACGATAAAGGAGGTGAGAAACCTCCTCGCCGAAAGACTAAGGATTCCTGATCAACGTTAATCGGATCAGGGTAAGTCGGGACCTAAGGATAAGCCGAACGGCGATTCCGATGGAAGAATGGGTTAATATTCCCATACTACTTTATAGAGCGATGTGGAGACGGAGAAGTGACAGTCCTGCTGCCTGACGGAATAGGTAGTTGAAGGGTGTAGACGTTGATTGGGGTAGGCAAATCCGCCCTGAGAGTCGAACCTGATAGTATGCGGAGTGCTTGCACGAAGCAATATGGATGTAACCAGGCTCCCAAGAAAATCCGCTAAGCATAATTTATAGAGTACCCGTACCGTAAACGGACACACGTAGTTGGGTTGAGTATACTAAGGCGCTCGAGTGATTCACGGTTAAGGAACTAGGCAAAATAGTCCTGTAACTTCGGGAAAAAGGACGCCATCAGCAATGGTGGCCGCAGAGAATAGGCCCAGGCGACTGTTTAACAAAAACACATGGCTATGCAAAATAGAAATATGAAGTATATGGCCTGACACCTGCCCGGTGCTGGAAGGTTAAGAGGAGATGTCATCGCAAGAGAAGCATTGAATTGAAGCCCCAGTAAACGGCGGCCGTAACTATAACGGTCCTAAGGTAGCGAAATTCCTTGTCGGGTAAGTTCCGACCTGCACGAATGGTGTAACGATCTGGGCACTGTCTCAACCGTGAGCTCGGTGAAATTGTAGTATCGGTGAAGATGCCGATTACCCGCGATGGGACGAAAAGACCCCGTGAACCTTTACTATAGCTTTACATTGCATTTGGGTAATTAATGTGTAGGATAGGCCGGAGGCTACGAAGCGGGCACGCCAGTGTTTGTGGAGCCGACGTTGAAATACGGCCCTTTGATTATTTGAATTCTAACTCCTGGAATAGGAGGACACTGTATGGTGGGTAGTTTGACTGGGGTGGTCGCCTCCAAAAGTGTAACGGAGGCTTCTAAAGGTACCCTCAGGCCGATTGGTAACCGGTCGTAGAGTGTAATGGCATAAGGGTGCTTGACTGGGAGACAAACAAGTCGATCAGGTAGGAAACTAGAGCATAGTGATCCGGTGGTTCCGCATGGAAGGGCCATCGCTCAAAGGATAAAAGGTACTCCGGGGATAACAGGCTGATCGCCGCCAAGAGCTCATATCGACGCGGCGGTTTGGCACCTCGATGTCGGCTCGTCACATCCTGGGGCTGGAGAAGGTCCCAAGGGTTCGGCTGTTCGCCGATTAAAGTGGCACGCGAGCTGGGTTCAGAACGTCGTGAGACAGTTCGGTCCCTATCTGTGGTGGGCGCTGGAAATTTGAGGAGTCCTGACCTTAGTACGAGAGGACCGGGTTGGACATACCTCTAGTGTACCTGTTGTGACGCCAGTTGCATCGCAGGGTAGCTAAGTATGGAAAGGATAAGCGCTGAAAGCATCTAAGTGCGAAGCCTCCTCCAAGATGAGATTTCCTTTAAGGGTCGTTGTAGACGACAACGTTGATAGGCTGCAGGTGTAAAGGCAGTAATGTCAAAGCCGAGCAGTACTAATTACCCGTATTGTTTTTTCAGAAAACCGAAATTCGTATTTTCTTCCTTACGTCAAACCTTATTGAAAAGCTTTAGGTGACTTTACCGGTTGGGTCCCACCTCTTCCCATCCCGAACAGAGAAGTTAAACCAACCAGGGCCGATGGTACTGCATTCGCGGGAGAGTAGGTCGTCGCCGCTTTTTTAAAAAGGTCTCAACCCACAAGTTGGGGCCTTTTTTTTTAAGTATAAAGCTAACCATATTACACTCCTCCTTAGCTCAGCTGGTTAGAGCACTTGACTGTTAATCAAGGGGTCCTTGGTTCAAGTCCAAGAGGGGGAGCTTAAAAGAGCGAGAATGAGAGCAAATGCAATCAATCTCGCTCTTTTTTTTTAATAAAAGGTTTCAGTTTTCAGAAAATGCAGATCAAAAAAAGAGAAATCAGCTGAAAAACTATTTTATTTCGTTTCCTGTTCAGAAAACAGATTAAATGCCAGGTGCTTTGGCATGTTCCTTAGCCACCATATCTTTCTTTTTATACCGTGCTTGTCGGCGACATCGCCCAGTTCAACTAATTCAATGTCTTTTTTTATTCTCTTAAAAAGATCAATAAGAGGTTTAGCCTGAGGATAAATTGTTTCATCAAAAAAGATAGTATCGAAGCTGTTAGAACCAGGGTACAGGTTTTCTGATTCTTTCTGTCCGTATGATAATATCCTTGCGGCTTCATTCATACCAACCCCATAACAGTTCCTGTTTCCAGTTGCATCATAAAAAAAGTCGGTTTCATTTAAAGTACATCCCAGCCTGATGCGGAGTTTTTCGCATTTTTTATTGTCTTTCGAGAATCTGTCGAGGATAAGGTTTTGAATAGTATTCATTTCAGAATTGAAAGTAAGTAAAGCTCTGAAGAATTTTTCATTAATGCCTTCATTGAAAACAATGTAGCAGCCATCACCAGTTGGAATTATCTGTTCGATAAGCTTGCCGTTTGAAAACTCCTTTATTGCATCAAGCGATTTTTTTATAACCTGATTAAATGTTGATAATACAGCAGCCTGATAAAGCGTATCTCCTTTAGAATAACCTGCAATGTCAATAAGAATTATACCTCTTTTTACCGGATTGAAAATTGCATTCCTGAAACTCTCTGTTTTAATAAATTCTTTCAGTTCATCGTCGAATTGAATCTTGTGTTTAGAAATAAGTACTTCTGTTTTCTGCTCAGTTATTTCAAGACCTCCGATTATCTCTAATTTCTGGTTCGCTTCGTCGGCTGAATAAATCTTTATCCCATTTTCTATAATGTTTTTCAGTTGGTCGACAATCTCACTCATATAACATCATTTTATAACAAAGATATATATTAATGTACCCTTGTTTCTATAGAAAAAATAATTGTAACTAACAATTGTAGTTTCATAATCGGAGTGTTCGATGCTTATTTCTAAAGTGCTTTAACAGAGAAAAACATAAATGAATATTGATATCTTTGCCACCAAATTAAAGAAATTCAGGGCTTTTTAAATAATTTAAATGAGCAATCCAAAAACAAACAGGATAGAAACACTTGACTGGCTGAGGGGACTCATGGCGCTTTCAATAATGTTTTATCACCTTACGATCTGGATTGTTGCACCGCAGGATTCTTCAACTATTCTTGGTCGACTGGGGGTGTATGGAGTTTCAATATTCTTTATACTGTCAGGTTTAAGTATGGCAATAGTTTACAACCGTTATATCAGCTCTGTTAGATCATCTGTAAAGTTTTTTATTCGAAGGATATTCAGAATAGTTCCATTAATGTTTATTGCAACCACAGTTGTAATAATTCCCAATCTTATGGGATCATGGAAGTACGACTGGTGGCTGTACTTTATAAATGTTACTACAATTTTTGGCTTTGTTGAGCCCTCCTCTTATATTCCTGTAGGAGCATGGTCTATTGGTAACGAGATGGTTTATTATGCTATCACACCACTTATTATTGTTTTGTATAATTACCGAATATGGGCAGGAAATCTGTTTTTCCTCATTAGTCTTTTCGTCGGAATGCTCTTCGCGTTCCATCTGCTTGATGCGGGAAAACCAATCTCTGACCAGTGGGAATATTACATCAATCCGTTCAATAACTTTTTTTTGTATGTGATGGGAATTGCAATCTTTTATAACTTCCGTGATGTTAAAATTAAAAATGAACTGAATCTTATTTTTTTGATTATTTCTGTTCTCCTTTTTTGTCTGCTTCCATATAGCGGGAACCAGATAACTGTGGTTGCGGGACATGGCAGGTTGGTATTTGTTATTCTTTCTTTTATGATCATTCTGTGTTTCTATAAAATGAGGCTTGATCTGCCTGCATTTATAAGTAAAAGTCTGGAAACATTCGGTATTGCTACTTATGGTGTTTACCTTATTCATCCGATTGTATATAAATACATCATTAGTTTATTTGGAAATACTTTAAGTGAGAAGGATTTTCTTGTTTATCTTATAGTAGTTATTATTACTGTTTCTGTCTCAGTTCTTTCTTATAAGCAGTTCGAATTGCGTTTTATCAGAGTTGGTAAAAAATTAACTAAATAGTATTAATGATCACAAATACAAATGAATATATTAATTGTACAAATAAATTGAACAAAATAGTAAAATGTTCAAAATATTAATTTATATTTGCTGAAAATAAACTTCTATGAAGAGAATGAAATTACACTATGTTATGCTGATCATTGTAAATGTGATCATTAGCTTTTCAGTTGTCAAAGCTCAGTTACAGACTATCGACTGGGATTCGGTGACAGTTAAACCAAGTCTTATTTCATGCGGATTTCTTGATATTGGCGACGTAGATAATAATGGTAAACAAGATATTATACTGTCGACATTGATGGAATCAGGAAGTGCTGCTAATCCAGCAACAGCAAAGGGTGCAATTCGTGTATTTAAAACTTCAACAACAACAGGTTATCCGACAGCCTGGTCAGAAACTGTTGTTTTGCCAACCAGTCTGAATCTTCCATTTATTAATACACCACAGCTTTTTGATGTTGACGAAGATGGCAATCTTGATATTCTTGTACAGCAGGGGTTTTTACGTACTGCAGGAGGAAGTTATCAGTGGTTAAAGGGTCCTACCTATACTCAAAGAACTGATTTTACAGCTGATGTGGCCCATGGGGTTACTGACTTTTTCTGGCATGAGTCATGCAGCTACGATCTTGATGGTGACGGGAGTCAGGATATAATTACCACCAGTGCAAATAATGAAGTTTCACCAGTCGAAAAAAGAGTGGAGTGGTTTCGTCATTTGGGAAACGGTCAGTTTACACATTATATAATTAATGATACTCTTGGCGGTGTATTTATTAAATTGTATGACATTGATAATGACGCAGACATGGACATTGTATTATCACAGTTTTTCGGCCCGCCGGCAACACCAAGTCTTGTATGGCTCGAACAGACAGCAGCACCTTCAGCCGCCAACAGCTGGGCTGGAACATGGAATTACCATATTATTGATCATACTACCGGTCTTGGATATTATTTCGATTTCTTTGACATAGATAATGATGGAAATGATGAACTTGTATACGGAAATCACAATAATCTGAATAACTCTGCAATCGAGGATCCTAATGGTGACCCGATTCCGTCAGGTTTGTATTTCTTTGATATTCCATCCGACCCCGCATCGCTTTCCCAGTGGCCGATAAATTTGATTTATGAAGGATTCCCCTGTGATCTGTTCGATTTTGGAAATCCCGCAAGTCAGGGTTCTTCTGGAATATGGTCGTGGGGTGATATCGACCAGAACGGATACATAGATCTTGTAGTTCCAGGTGATGGTATGGCCGGTTTGTATCTTGTACGTCAGAACCCCGACCACAGCTTTACACGTGAGGTTATAGCAGGAGGAAGAATGTGGGGAATGGCAAAGGTTGTTGATTTTGATGATAATGGAGTTCCTGAAATTGTAGCTTCTCTTCATAATTTCCCTGCAAATATTTTTGAAGCTCTGCTTGGTATGCCAGCAGGAAAGTTGATGATATATATTCCTTCAAATATTACAACAACTGCAGAGGAAAATGCAATAAACAGTTTCAGTATTTATCCAAATCCAGCAAATGATATTATTGAAATTGAATCATCATCTTTGATTTCAAGTATCAGAATTTGTGACATCCAGGGAAGGATAGTTAAGGAATTACGTGACTTTACAAGAACCGAAAAAGCATCATTTAATATTTCAGATCTTATAACCGGAATGTATATAATTGAAATAACAGACGAAAGCGGTAAAGTCCAGAAATGCTTTATTAAAAACTAGTTTATTGATTAGTTCCGGGTTTTTGCTGTAATTTTTATTTTAAAGTTGCAGAATGAGCTTCATAAAGATGAAGAATAAAAAACCTGAAAAAAATCAGCCCGGCAATACAAACTATTGAATTAAACCAGAAAATTGCTGAAATTGAAAAGTTTTGAGCTATTACTCCTCCTATCAGCATTCCTGCGCCCATTCCGATATCTACAGCAGTAAAAAGGGTTGAATTTGCTGCACCACGGTGATCTGAATCTGCTATGTTATTTATCATTGACTGAAAGGTGGGGAAAATAACTCCGTTACCGAATCCGATTATAATTGCTGAGAAATAAAAAAGTACTTCATTTGTTGCAAGTGCAAGCATAGGGAAACCGGCAATTAGAAGTATCATGCAAATGGTTAAAATCTTCCTTGGCCCGTTTTTGTCGAAAACTTTTCCTGCCGTTAATCTGGCTGATGCAACTCCTATTGATAAGATCAGAAAGAAAAGTGAAGAGTTTTTTATACCAATTTCGAGTCCGTAAAGAGCAATAAACGAAACAAGTCCTCCATATGCGATCATCGTTATTAGAACATTTATAGATGGCAGTACTGACCTTTTATCTATAATATTGTCGAATTTCAGCTTGATCTTTCTTCCTACAACATAACGTTTTCTCATTTTAACAGAATATGCAAAAGCAAGACTCAGAATACTAATAATACAACACGAAATGAAAAGCGCAGAATAATTCCATTGATGGCAAACAAATAATCCTACAACAGGACCAACTGTCATGCCTAATGTAG
>Ga0074195_1004663_pt1 | contig 11079 bp, 9 predicted proteins | sample EPASupsiteHSE623_FD_64525 | JGI IMG/M metagenome (GOLD analysis project Ga0074195, IMG submission 64525) | Bioremediated contaminated groundwater from EPA Superfund site, New Mexico - Sample HSE6-23 | ecosystem: Environmental > Aquatic > Deep subsurface > Groundwater > Contaminated ... | reverse complement strand
CCTGAGACATAGATCGCCCCTCGCTGCATGCTTATGCCCATGTGGCTGCCCACATCTCCATCCACGATTATGCGGCCTGTCTCCTCGATGGATCCACCCATTCCGCCCAACCTCAGCAGATCCACGCCGAGGCTTGATCCCAGGCGACCTCCTGCGTCGCCCAGAATCCTGACGGTCTCCCCCTGACGTAAAGCCTCTGCCATCCTTCGAAAGCTGATGCCGTCAACTGTTGCATCCATATCGAGCCTTGATCCCCGATGCTGCCAGTAAAAGTCAAAGGTAAAGTCGCATAGACATCTCTCGCCAGAGGCCTGAATTCGCAGCATCACATAGCATCCGTTTCGTATTCTTTCACTTGATGGGCTGAACCGGCCCGTCTCCAGCAATGCGTTTGGAGATGTTTACTCCTATCACAGTTATAAGGATGGCAACTATCGCGGATATGGCCAAATACTGCAAAGACTCCACCATACCGATTCCGAATTTCAAATCGGCATTGCTCGCCAGGATGAAGCTAGTCGCCGACCAGATGATCAGTCCCGTCGCCAGCAAGAAGAACAGATATGAGATGGTGCGAGCATCTCTTATCTCCTCCAGGTACAGGTCCATGATCTTGCCAAGATCCACACAGAGAGCTGCGACCACATACCACCAAATGCTCTCATGAAGATAGATCATGACCAGGATGAAAAATCCGGGAGATATTGGCTCGTGGTAGTACTGCCAGGAATAGGCAAATCCCCTCACAGTGGCGATGATCACAAGCATTGACGCCAAAATGTAAGTGATGAAAGCGATCTTTCCGGCATAAAGGGATTTTCTCAAAACCTGCTTGGCCTCCTCCATGGAGTCGTCAAGGCCAAGTCCCCGGAATAGCAGATAGAGTCCCACTGCGCCTGTTATGGCCACAACCGCAAGATTTGGAGCGCCTGCTAAGCTGAAGCTCGCAAACATGAGCAGAGCCAGGGCCGGAGGAATGAATACCGTGTGGCTGATCTTGGGATCGGTGAAGACCTGCTTGAGAAGATAGTAAGTACTCTCCAGGTTGGGGCTCTGTTTGACCAGCACCCGTCTCACGCCGTTTACCTTAACGCGAGAATGGATGATGGGCAGTATCGCCTCATCCTCGGCACCATCCGAGACCACCATCACTCCATCGGGATGAAGCTTCTCCAGCAGAGACTCCAACTGAATCGAGAGTTTGTTGTCGGAGATCAGACCAACCTTCAGGTCTCCAGCTAAAGAAGCAATCTCAGCAGTCTTTCCAGAGGCGACAAGCTCATCTAATAGCTTGATGCCCCCAAAGATTGTATTGACATCCGAGTCCTCGGGATCGGCCATGCCGAGCTTCAAGGCCGCATCGAGATTGGCCTCTTTCCCCACGACGGGACTTTCAACACCGCCCTTCCGGCCTAAGTCATTATCGCGGTCAATGCAGAGCACCAGGACGTCCATGGTTTACTATTTGAAAAGATTGTACTTAAAGGATTCTGTGGACAGTTATTTATCTGATCAAAGCTCAAAACATAGTATGCGAATTGATAGAGTGTCCATCCTTTCTGTTGCGGTTTTATTGATGCTCTTGATCTCTATGGCAGATGCATTTACCCTGGATATGGCAAGCATCGAGAAAAACGCAGCCATTTACAATAGTAAGATCGAAAGCGCGCCGTATGTCCTGACCAGCATGCTCGGCAGCGAGAAGGTCAACTTGATTGTAACCAGGGACAACGGATCTGTATTTAGCGCCGGGATGGATATAGTCAGCGCCAAAATAGAACACATCGTAAAAGGTGGCTTTAACGATCCATCCATCATAATAACCACTACAGAAAGCACAATTAATGAGGTAGTGGGGTCGAAGGATAAAATATCAGAATTCAAGAAGATGACTGACGATGGCCGGATCAATTTCGAGGCGAAGAGCTGGCTGGCAGGTGCAAAGATCAAGGCAGCCCTCTCCAGCACAAGCGTTCTGCAGTTCGGCTATAACCTGTTCTTCAGCTAACGGGCCAGGCCAATTGTTCATTTTTTTGACGAGCAGACTTGATCGTTTCTTAAGAAAATTATTAAAGTCCTGAAGACAGAATAGATCATGACAATGTATGACCTGATCGTAGCTGGTGCCGGGCCGGCAGGATCTGCAGCCGCCAGAGAGGCGGCCTTGCAGGGATTGGATGTATTGATACTGGAAAAAGAGTCATTTCCCAGGTACAAACCCTGCGGTGGCGCTCTTTCCAGAAGAGCAATCTCGCTTTTGGATTTCACCATTCCTGACAACATCTGTGAGCGGACGATAACAGGAGCCAGAGTTCATTTTCGCGACAACGTCTTGGAGAGGCATAAGGGTTACGACCTCACCACGCTGATTACCCGAAGCAGCTTTGACCATTATCTCTTGCAGAAATCCCTGCAGTCCGGGGCAAAGATCGAGACTGAGAAGGTCATAGACTTCCAGGAGAAGGACGATTGGGTCTCTGTGAGGACAAAAGGCGAGATCCGCCGGGGAAGGTTCCTGGTGATCGCCTGCGGATGCCAGGACCGCTTGAAGAACAGAATACAAGGACCTGATAGAAAAGAAACCACGGGCGTATGCCTGGTGGCTGAGATCGAAGAAGATGACAGACGGATACAGGAGCGCCTGGGCAGTACTCTTGATATCCACTTTGGAGTGGCACAGGGAGGCTATGGATGGATCTTTCCCCACAGGGGATACTACTCTGTGGGCATAGGAGGTCTCTGCTCTCGCTTATCCCACCCGCGCCAGTCCATGCGCCAGTTTCTGAAGAAAAACGGCTTTCCTGACGATCTGAGGCTCTCTGGACACCTCATCCCCCAAGGAGGGAATAAAAGGCAGATCTCCAGAGGAAGGGTTCTTCTGGCCGGAGACGCTGCGGGATTCGTAGATCCGTTTATGGGTGAGGGAATCAGCTATGCCATATCCTCCGGAAAGATCGCGGGACAGGTGATTGGCGAGGTGCATGCCCATCAGGTGGCGCGCACTTACGAGAAGAGGATCAAAGATGATTTCGGAGAAGAGTTGCGCTACGCCCTATTCTTTACAAAGATGATGCACAGCTTTCCGGACATATTCCTGAGCATCATGGCCTGCGAAGATGAGATCTTGGACAGATATATCGATATCGCAGCTGCCAGGATATCCTACAAGGATTTCATTCGCTGGCTGGTTCCCAGGATACCAATGAGCCTCTTGCGAGCCATTTGAGGCAAAAAAGTTTTCAGGTGAAGACCTCGCCGGTCCTCACCTTGCCGGACTTCTCCACAGGGGAGACGAATATCCTGCCGTCCCCGAACTTGCCTGTGCGTCCGGCATCGCAGATGGCCTTCATGGCGACATCGACCTCACCGTCCGCCACATAAAGCTCCAGCTTGAGCTTGGGAAGCATATCAACGTCCATAGTGCCGCCACGGTACTGCAGCTTGATGCCCTTCTGCTCGCCCCGGCCAAGCACCTCAATCACCGTCATGGCCACAAAGCCCTTCTCTTCCAGAGCGCGTTTGACCTGCTCCAGCCTCTCCGGTCGGATTATGGCCTCAATTTTTTTCATTCATATCACCTTTAATTAAGCATAAGCCTTCTCACCATGCTGGGAGATATCCAGGCCAACGTACTCTTCTTCCTCTGTAACCCTCAGTCCCATGACCGAATCAACGATCCTGGCCAGGATATAGGTCATTACAAAGGCGTAGACCACAGATGCTCCCGCGGCCATTATCTGTACGGCGAATTGATGGAAGTTTCCGTAGAGCAGGCCGGTGAAGCTGTTAACCGATGAGGTGGCAAATATGCCTGTCGCAATAGCTCCCCACAGGCCACCCATGCCGTGCACCGCCCAAGCATCGCAGCTCTCGTCCAAGCCGCGACCTACGCGGAACAGGAGCGCCATGTAGCAAAGAACGCCGGCTACGGCTCCAATGACTATGGCGCCAGAGGCATCAACGTAGCCCGCAGCAGGGGTGATAGCCACAAGACCAGCTATGCCGCCGCTCACCATTCCGAGAGCACTGGGCTTTCCTTTCATCCAGCTGGCCAACAGCCAGGTCAGTGCTCCGGCGGCAGCTGAGGTATTTGTGACTACCAGAGCGTTAGCGGCAAGGGCGTTAGCACCCAGGGCCGAGCCGGCATTGAAGCCGAACCATCCAAACCAGAGGAGACCCGCTCCGATCATGGCCATGGGGATGTTGTGCGGCTCCATTACGTAGGAGCCAAAGCCCATCCTCTTGCCGATGACGAGAGCCAAGGCGAGAGCTGAGAAGCCGGAGCTGATGTGCACGACCGTTCCTCCTGCAAAGTCCAGAGCCCCCATCTGAGCCAGCCAGCCGCCAGCCCAGACCCAGTGGGCCAGCGGGTCATAGACCAGGGTGGTCCAGAGCAGAGCCAGCACTATGAAGGAGCTGATGCGTACCCTTTCGGCTACCGCAGAGGTAAGGATGGCCAGAGTAACCGCAGCAAAGACCAGCTGGAAGGCCACATATATCAGGTGGGGGATGTTTCCAGCCAATGGAGCCGCGCCCAGGCCCACGCCGTCGAGCATTGCGTAATTCAGGCCGCCGATGACTCCGGATACATCAGCTCCGAAGGAGAGGCTGTAGCCGAACAGCACCCACTGGAGGCTGGCCAAGGCAAAGGCCAGGAAGGACAGGCCTATCATCGAGACTACAGTCTTGCTTCTCACCAGGCCGCCGTAGAACAATCCGACGCCCGGCGTCATGAGCATGACCATGGCAGTTGATACCAGGATCCATGCTGTGTCACCACTGTTAATTTCCAACTGCATCACCCTCAAATAATTATGAATTTGAACCTATTTAATTATTACAGCAACTTCCGGACCAAATCATAGAGATCCGTCAGCATCTTGCAGGGTGACCCCTATCCAGGGAATTTAAAAGGGTATTTAATCTAATTTCGGAAAGGCTATGATGAAATCATATTGGTTCATATGAGTTCATCATCATGGCATAAGGATGGATTATGGTCCATTACGAACCGGTCGACCAGCTGCATCTCCAAAACAACAATGTTTTTTTTGATGTCCATTCAAAGGATTTGCAGTGCTGCATCACAATAATACCTGCTAAAAAGAAAACATGACTGAAGGATCTCTTTGAATATGTTTTTAGATTATCATTTCAGAACAAGTATGATAAAATTTTAACAATGTTTTTATATCTTCGTCTGCCCGGTGATCATCCATCAAGGACCGTGGTAGAGCATGAGATTTACAAAGTGTTCAACTATTGCAGCCAGTGTTTTTATGTCACTGCTGCTATTGGCAACTATAGCAATGGCTGGCGATCCGAACGGATCAGGCACCTATACAGATGATGTAGCGGGGCTGAAGATCGCCACCAACTTCGCATGGACCCTTGTGGCGGCCTTCCTGGTGTTCTTTATGCAAGCCGGGTTTGCCCTACTGGGTGCAGGAGCCCTGAGAGTGAAAAATACAGTCAACTACTTCGCCAAGAGCTACATGGACTTCTCCATTGGTGCCCTGGCCTACTGGGCGGTGGGCTTTGCCCTCATGTTCGGAGGCTCCAAGCTCTATTCCGGCCTGGAAGATGGCAACAGCATCATTGGCTGGAGCGGGTGGTTCCTCACAGGAAACTCATACGATGTCTCGACCATGATGTTCTGGATGTTCCAGGTGGTCTTCGCGGCAACAGCTGCCACCATAGTCGCCGGTGCCTGTGCAGAGAGGCTTAAGCTTCAGGCTTACCTCATCTACAGCGGCATTGTCACTGCGATCATCTACAGCATCTACGGCCACTGGGTTTGGGGCGGCGGCTGGCTGTCCACTCTTCCCTACGGTGTGGGCGCCAGAGACTTTGCGGGATCCGGAGTGGTTCACGCCATCGGCGGCCTGGTCTCGCTGGCAGCGATCATCTTGCTGGGTCCGAGGATTGGCAAATTCAACAGAGACGGCACACCCAACGCGATACCCGGCCACGACGTGGGCTACATAGTGCTGGGCACATTTGTGCTCTTCTTCGGCTGGTTCGGGTTCAACCCCGGTTCAACGCTCGCGGCAACTGATCTGAGGATATCGGTGATTGCAGTCAACACATTCCTCGCGGGTGCAGCCGGCGCGGTGCTTGTCTGCTACTGGACGTTCCTGCGATCAGGAAAGGTGGACATTGCTCTGACCTGCAACGGCGCACTGGCCGGCCTCGTGGGCGTGACGGCACCCTGTGCTTATATCCCAACCTGGGCCGCGGTAGTAATAGGTGTGGTGTCAGGATTCATAGTGATGTACGGAATAAAGTTCAACGAATGGGTGCTCAAAGTGGATGATCCTGTGGGCGCGGTGGCTGTGCACGGCTACAACGGCCTGTGGGGCCTTCTCGCGGTCGGAATCTTCGCGGACGGCACCTACGGTGGCGTGAGCGGGCTGATCGTTGGCAACACCGGCCAGATGATGGCTCAATTGATCGATGCAGCCACAGTCGCTGTTTGGGCTTTCGGCACTGGGTATATCCTGTTTGCCCTGATCAAGCACACTATCGGATTGCGGGTGTCCAAAGAAGAGGAGATGTCGGGATTGGATATGGGCGAGCACGGCTACTCCGCCTATCCGGAGTTCATTACTCAGGAATCGGTGGGCGGCATGATCACGGAGCAGACAACTCATGCTCCTGCCAGCTCCCCAGATGGAGTGAGAACATGAAAATGATTCAGGCCATAATCAGACCATCCAAGGTGGAAGAGGTAAAGGAAGCCCTTGATGCGGCAGGCTACACCAGCCTGACCTCCATCGAGGTCAAAGGCCGTGGCCGGCAGAAGGGCATCACCCAGACGTGGCGCGGCGAGGAATACAAAGTGGACATGCTGCCCAAGGTTAAGGTGGAGCTGGTCGTGCCCAACGATAAGGAGGACGAGGTAATTGAGCTGATAAAAAAAGCGGCTCATACCGGCAGCATCGGCGACGGCAAGATCTTCGTCCTGCCGGTGGAAAAGACCATCAGGATCAGAACTGGCGAGACGGACGGCAAGGCTCTTTAAGGGGCCTGCTGGCGTATTTTTTATTCGCTCTGTTTGCTCCCCATTTCAGCTAACTTATTTTCGACTCGCTCCAATAGATCGCGGGTCCTTTGAGCATAGTTTTTGGCATCGATCTGCTTGAAAATGGCCTCCGCTTGAGTGATTAGATCTAATGCGGCTCTGACATTTCCCTGCTGCACCTCGATGAGGGCTGATTGGGCCAAACTGAGGGCCATGCTGCGTTTGTCTCCAAGATCCTGCGAAATATTCATGCTCTGCTGGTAGAGTCTTCGGGCCTCATCGTAATCTCCGGTGTACTGAGCTAACATGCCCAACTGGTGCAACGAGCTTGACATGCCGCTCTTGTTGCCAAGATCTTCCTTGATTCCCAAGCTCAGCTCGTAGAGATCTCGAGCCTCGTCGTAATCTCCAATATCCTGAGCTAGCATGCCCAACTGGTGCAACGATCCAGAAACGCCGCTCTCGTCGTCCAGCTCATTCATGATTTCCAAGCTCTGCTCGTAGAGCTTTCGAGCCTCGTCGTAATCCCCAAAGTCCTGAGCTAGTATGCCTAATTGCTGCAACGATCTTGACACGCATCTCTTGTCGCCAAGATCCTCTGAAATTTTCAAGCTATGCTCGTAGAGCTTTCGTGCCTCATCGAACTCTCCGGTGAGATAAGCCAGGTTGCCCAACTTGTGAAGCGCTTCAGCTACGCCGTTTTTGTTTCCAATCTCCTCGCTTATTTTGAGGCTCTCTTCATACACGCATCTGGCCTCGTCGTACTCACCAAGCTGACCGCGAAGATCACCCTGACGCCTTAATACATCAGCAAAAGCTCTGTTCTCTCTCTCGCCCCTCTGCATTTCCCTGTAATCCCCAATCAGACCGTCGAGAGCCTTCGCCCGCTCGATCTTCTGCTCAAGGCTCAGTCGATCCCCTTGCACATCCTGAATGATCGACCTCTCCACAAAATCCATCAATTTCCTTTCAGGAGAAAACTCGAATACGCCGCTCCTCCACCCCCAGAAGTCCGGAGCCTCGCGAGCAAGGCGAGTCAGAGCATAATCGGGCAGCCAGATGAGAAACGGCCCGGAAAAGGATTTGGGAAAATTTTCGCGAGACTGATTCAGCTCATCCAGGGCAGGGGCCGGGCCTTCGGACGGGATTGAGCGCTCAAAGCCGAAGACCTGGATGGCCCTTTTGGCCTGAGCTTCATGCTTGCCCAATTCTAAAGACACCAGGGTGGCCCTCCTCAAGCTGGAGACGGGCTCCTTCAGATGCACATCGACTATGTCTGCCTCTCCTCGGAGCATTTCCTTCAGCCGGGCGGCCATCTGGCGGCACTGAACCGGCTGGTTGCATTTGACAAAAACCACACGAAATGTCTCTGCCAGGCGGATGAAGCTAGCGATATGCTGCAGAGTCTCCTGATTTTGAGGCAAAATCTCCTCTAGAAGGGATCGAGCCTCAATGTCACTCGATCTGTCTGCAGGCATCCTTGAACTCCGCCAGCTCCCTTACTGCAGGATGAACATCGCACCAGCGATCGCCATTCATATACTCCAGAACGCTCAGGTTGTAGAGCATTGCCTGATGGTCTGTGTCGTTTTTCGCCTTCTTGTTCTTCGCCACCTTCGCCAAAAGCTCGAAATGCCTGTCGGGAACCATTCGGCCATATTCATTGATTAAAAACCGAAAAGCTCTTTCAGCATACCGTTTAGGAACAGGAATTTTCCCACCACCGGCCTCCGCCATCTCAATTGTATAACCGAGTAGCCGTATGAAATCTCGAAGCATCCCGCCGCTCTTTTCTGCCAGAAAATCGATGAGACCACTCTCGAAGAGCGATTCGACATTGATTCTTTTTTTCGCCACATCAGAGAGAAGATCGATGCCATCTTGACATGGCGATCCATCTTCATTTTCAACCTTGATCATTGGCAGAATTTTATAATTTGGAAATGCTCCAGACAGTTGGGTAGCCTTGGGAGAATAGAACATGGAAATGGGCACGGTGTAGACCATATGCGCATCCAGAGCTTTGAGCTGCTCGGCATGCTCAAGGTAAAGGGCATCATGGGTGGTTCTGCCGGTCTTTTCGTCCAATACTCGCAAGACAATGCGGTCCAGGTTATCGATGATGATGACAAGGTCTCTGTAGCCCTTCTTTTTAATCTCCGGAAGAGCCGCCCTTATGTACTCGTTGATCCTCTCGATTAAAGCAAATATTTGAGGATCGAGACTAAGGCGAATATCCTTTCGGCTCTCGTGGCCAGTTCTAATTTGGCCGGTGATGCGAGCCAGCAATTTGGCAATCATGGGAAGAGGAGCCGGCGACTGTAATCCTAATTCAAATTCAGTTTTTAAAGTTGCCTCCATTGCAGTCTGATCGGTCCAGCCGTAAACCACATCGGCAAACCACATCATAATGCCTCTGGAGAGCCTCTCGTCAATCTGAATCCCTTTCTCAGACAAAGTACGCTCCAAACGCTTGATGATGGACAAAAGCAGGTCAGTATAAACCAAGTCGCCCATGTCAATATCCTCATCAGCAGCAAAATAAACCACCAGGAATTTCTCTCTCTCCAGGCGATTGACGAGACGCAATAGCTCTGTCGATTTTCCGCAGCCTCGGTGCCCGCTGATCAACTGAGCGGTGGAGCGGCCCGAACCCTCAATTCGAAAGGCCAGGTTTCCAACAATATCCGTGTCACCTCTGGCAGAAGAACAGTCCACCCAACGAGGGTCTCCACTCTGGAGGGGATCAATCAGCACAGAATTGTAGGCATCTTTCAAATTAGCTGCTGGAGGGTTGCAGTTCATGCTGATTAATTGCCCCTGTATTTCGTATAAATATTCCTATGAAAATGAAAAATAATGAGCAGAAATTCGACTCACCTCTACTCCGTTGCCGCCTTCGTCTCCCTGGCAATCCTCTGCTTTCTCTTCTCCTCTTTCTTTCTCTCCACCCGATACTCCTGAAAGAGGCTCTCCAGCTTCTCCGCCTCTTTTTTCGCCCTGCGGTCTGCCATCTCCTTCTCCCAGGCCAACCGGGCCTCCGAGAGGTCCTCAGGTCGGACGAAAGGCAGGTTGTTGATCATCTTTACAGGCAGACTCTTGACCGAGAAGACGGCAACTCCGAGATCAAAGAAGTGGTCCCGCAGGGCGGCGGTCATCTCACCTCCCGTCACCACGCCCGAGATGCCCTGACTCGCAAGAAGCTCGACAGTGCTCCTCCCGCCGCCGGTTGCGTCCACCAGATAGATCAGATCCCCTTTATCGAGGCCAAACTGCTCTGCGGCCAAGAGCACCGCCTCTCGGGTAAATGCCGAGAGGGGCTTGAGCTTCAATAGGCCATGCGTCTCTTCGATGGTCTCCATCTTCTTCTGCCGATCGAGAGTCTTCTTGAGCTTTTTGATGTGCTTTCTCTCTGAGCGCAGAACAGAACGCAGCCGCGCGATTTCCTTGTCCCGGATATTGATCTCATGCTGCCTTTTGATCTCGCGGGCGGCTTTGTCCTTCAGCCGCTCAAGCTTGCCCTCGGCAGACCGCAAGGCCGCCTCTTTTTCGGAGAGGCCGGCCTTCAGCTCATCCACGTAAGAGCGCAGAGTTCGAACCTGCAGAGCAAGCTGCTGATTTTGCTGGCGGAGAATAGAGGTTTCAGCAGAAGCATCCGCAGAGGCATCTGATGGAGATTGTTCCGCAACCGATGCAGACGGCCTGGCCTGGGCGGACGGTGCCGGAGACAAAGATGGCACGAACTCCGCTATGGCATTTTCAATGGAATAGCCCCGCACAACCAACGCTTTAACCTCGTCCGGATCGATCTCGGAGGGTACCTTCCTTTCTACCTGCATGAATTTATTTTTATATTTTTTAAATGCACTCGCAGCTGCAGCCAGAGAATCTCGCTCATGATCGTTCCTGTACCCGAACTCCTTTCCAAGGGCAATCTTCTCCTCCGCAGGAACATCCGCGCCCGGCGAGAAGAGAACGGCATTAAAGGCTCTCTTCACCTTTTCAACAGCACTGGGTGTGGGATAAACGTCTGTTGCGACAACCAGTGGCTTTCC
>Ga0074195_1004662_pt1 | contig 11081 bp, 9 predicted proteins | sample EPASupsiteHSE623_FD_64525 | JGI IMG/M metagenome (GOLD analysis project Ga0074195, IMG submission 64525) | Bioremediated contaminated groundwater from EPA Superfund site, New Mexico - Sample HSE6-23 | ecosystem: Environmental > Aquatic > Deep subsurface > Groundwater > Contaminated ... | reverse complement strand
GTCAGCAAACATCGTTTCAGGACGGGTGGTTGCGATGACCATATGGCCTTTTCCATCGGTGAGTGGGTATCGGAAATAAAAGAGTTTGCTTTTGGTTTCAATGAATTCTACTTCAATTTTCCATAATCCTTTTTTTTCTTCAACATCTTGAATTTTTTCATTTGTCTTTTCTTGATTTAATTTTCTTGCAAGATAAATTTCTTCAAGAATTGAAGGAATCTCTTCATTTGTTTTTTTAAAGGCTCCCTTAAGAAGTGCAATTTGTGAAGATATCATTCTTTTTTCCATTATATTTGCATGTTTAAGATAATTTTCAAGAGAATTTAATTCATTTAACATTCTTTTTTCTTTTGAAATTATTTTCTTAAGTTTTTCAAAACTTTCTGTGTTAATTTTCATTTCATTTCCTCAGATATCTTTTTTTGTATTTTAAGAATAAATTCTTTTATTGCTTTTACTTGTTCAGGATTATTTTTTTTGTAAGCTTGTTCAAGCTTTAATTCTGCTCCTTCAAGAGTCATTATTAATTGATTAAGAAAAGGAATTCCTTCAGAAGATTCTCCTCTTTTTGTCTCTCCAATATCCATAAGAGAAAAATGTAATTTGTGTTATTAAATATTTTGATTATTCAACTCCAAATCTCTTCAAAATCTCAGCAGGTTTTTTGTAATATTCATTTATTATTTCTTGAACTTCTTCAAATTTGAAGATTTTCTTTTGATATATTTGATATAAAATTTGAACCCTTCTCCTAAATTCAAGTTCTAATTCTTCAACTTTTATTCCATATCTTTTTCTTATTTTTTCAAATATTTTACTATTTTTTTTAGAATAAAATTCATTTTCCATTGGATTCCACATAAAAGGAGTGTTTGTAAGAGCGATTCCATCTAAAGTTACATTTATTATTTCAACAACTTCTTTTAATTTTCTGGTTTCTTCTTTATTTACAATTGCATGAGTCATTATACATACACAATCTAAAACATTTAACAGGGTTGGAGATAATTCTATTGGAGGTGTTTCAAGTCTTTTTATAAGAGTATCAACTGAATCTGCATGAATAGTGCTTATTGAAGAGTGTCCGGAAGCCATTCCTTGAAATAAAACAGATGCTTCTGCACCTCTAACTTCACCAACAATAACATAATCAGGATTTTGTCTGAATGAACTTTTTAATAAATCAAATAAACTTATTTCCCCAACTGTACCTATTCCAGTAGCACTTCTTACAACACTTGGGAGCCAATTATCTCTTGGTAAATTTAATTCCCTTGTATCTTCAATTGAAACTACTCTTGATTCTGGAGGAATAAAAAATGCTATTGCATTAAGTAAAGTGGTTTTTCCAGATGAAGTTCCCCCCGTAATGAGAATATTCATTTTATATTGCACAAGTATCCACAAATATGCAAGAATTTCAGGACTTAATGTTCCAAAAGAAATTAATTGACTTGGAGTCCATGGAGTTTTTGTGAATTTTCTTATTGTGAATGTTGGGCCCTTGCTTGTTATGTCTTTTGTATAAGTTGCATTTACTCTCGAACCATCAGGAAGACTTCCATCAAGAATAGGTTTCGCATAAGATATATATTTTCCACATCTTTGTGCAAGTTTTTCAACAAAGCTTTGAAGTTTTTCAACATCTTTAAAGACAAGACTTGTTTTCATATTTCTATAAATTCTATGAACAATATAAACAGAAGAATTTGCTCCATTACACTCTATATCCTCAACAAAATAATCTCTTAACAAGGGTTCTGTTTCATTGAACCCCATAAAATCTCTACAAAGATAATAAAAAATCTTTTTGTAACTTTCATAAGAAAATTCTATTCCAAGTTCTATTGCTAAAAGTTTAAATCTTTTATCAATATATTCAATTAGTTTGGATTTTTCTTTTTCAACAATTGTTTCAAAATCAATCATATTATTCATAGCAGTTATTATTTCTTCTCTATGCTTCTCTTCCTCTTCTGTTAAAATTGGTTCTTCAATTTCATAAACAACTTCATAGATTTCAGGATCCCAATGTATATGAACAAAAGTATAAGGTGCTATAAGACAATATCTTATATCTACTTTTGTCTTTTCTTTTATTCTCTTCAATGGAGGGATTATTGGATTGAAATTTATTTTTGGTCTTGGGTAATCTTTTATGTTTGTATTTATTTTTGCCATCTTTTTTCCTTTTATTTTTCTACCATTGTAGGTTCTTTATAAGAACCCGATTATTCAACATCAAAATTTATAACTATTTTATCTAAAGATTCTCCTTCATTTGTGAAAAACAATCTGTAAGGAGTTGAAGCTTTGTTTAATGTTTTAAGAGTTTCTTCACCTTTATATGTAAAATTATATTCTTCACTAAAATCTCTTGTAAGAGTAATATCATTAGTTTTTCCATTAATTTTTGTAATTGCATTTATATTTCCTATTGAAATATTTTCACCAGGTTCAGTATAAGTGTATCTCCCACTCATTTCAAAAATTATTCTGTCATTTTCAGAATCAATAATAAGAGAACCTTTTTTTATTCCAATCTCAACAAGTCTTCTATTTCCAGGACTTCCCATTGTTATAATTGAATTATCAATATCTTTTATTATATCAAGTGATTGTTCTATTATTGCTTTATCTCTTAGTTCTTCTATTTTTGGCCTTATAAAAGAAAGAACAAGTCCCATCATTACAAATGCTATCAAAAGATAGATAACTGTTTCAACCCATACTTGCCCCTTGTGATTTTTCAAATAGGTTCCTCTTTTATTCATAGAATATTAAATAAAATTCAGTTTATAATATTTTTTATATGTGTAATTTAACTTGCTAACAAAGAACAATCCACAATTTCATAAGTAGCGTCAGTTAAATCACATTGTTTGTCTTCTATTATTGGAGCTATTTTTATCCAATCAATTTTTTCAACATTTGTAAATCCACTTGCAATATATGTAAGTCCTTCATTTTTTCCTGGGAGTGTTACATTAGTGTTATAATTTCCATTATAAGGTTTTAAATTGTTGAAAGTTGTATTACTATTTGTTAAAGTAAAACTTTTTGAATTTCCACTAGCTAATATAGATATAATAAGGCTATCTATTTCAGCGTCTCCAATATTTATTGAAAATTGGACTTCTCCCAAAGCTGAATCATAGCATGTATAATAATCATTTATTGTTATTTTTTCACCAGATTGAACTTCAAAACATGATTGAACTCCTTCTGTTCTTTGTGTTACAATATTATTTACAAATACCCAAACTATTGCTGTTGTAACTGTAACAAGAAGTATAAGAAGAACAGTTGCAATAACTGTAGATAAACCTTTTTTATTTTTAAAGAGTGATTTGGTAACCATATTGATTTTCATCGCAAACATAAGTTTTTCTTCCACTTTCAGATTCTCCTATAAGAACAGGTATAAGAACTATTTCATTTCCATTAAATGTTAAATCTGGATCTGAAAAAACACCTCCTTGATTTAATCCTATTGGAGGCCAAGTAGCTGATTCTGTTCTTAAGTCCAAAGTTTCATGACTCCCTTCTCCAATAACTTTAACATTCATTCCAAATATAGGAACATTCCCTGGATTTGTTATATATAATGTATTTCCAGTATAACTTGCTTCAAAAGAAACTTCCCCACAAACTAATTGAATATTTTTATCACCAAATTTTGTTATTGCTTCTTCTGTCATTCCCCTAATCCAAAGAAAAACAATAAGTGCTATTACAACAGTGATTGTAATTAAAAGAACAGTTGCAATTACAGGAGATAATCCCTTCACACTCTTTTTCATTTTAATATAAATGTTTTCTTATTTTTAAATTCTTTGATTAATTATTAAGCTAAGCAACAGCAAAAACTAGTAAGAGCTACATCACAATAAGAATCTCCAGCAGGATTCCAAGTTTCATAATATTTAGTGCATTGAGCGTCATTTTGTCTACAAGTACCATCTGTATAAACAGGGGTTGTTAACCAAACACAATAATCATCGCAACCATTAACATAGCTAGGAATTTTACATCCTCCTAATTCATCTGATTCATATCCTTCAGTACAAGTACAATCATCTAAGCATAAAGTTCCTCCATCGCATTCAATTCCTAAATCTTCAGAAGAAGTCCAAGCACCATTGCAAGAAGTGCAACTTCCATCAGAACAAATTTCAACACCTGCTGTGCAAACATCTCCGCACGAAGCACAATTTGTATCTGTTCCTAGTATTATTTCACATCCATTTAATCTATCTAAATCACAATCTCCATAATTTTCATTACAAGTTAAAATTTCACACATATAAGTTGCATTACATTGTGAAGCAGAATTATCTAATGCACAAACAGTTCCACAAGTTCCCTCACATCCATCACTTCCACATTCTTTATTTACACATGTAGGAATACAAGAAAGTGCTGAACATTGATAATCTATACAATTTGGAGTTGGATCAGCACAACCAGGTTCACAAGTTCCCTCACATCCATCACTTCCACATACTTTTCCTTCACAATTAGGAATACACTCTTCCTCTTCTATTAATTCACCACATTCAATAGTTTCCCTTATTTTTGCATCTTTGCAACTCACTAAAATATTTCTATTTTTTTCTTTCTGCCATCTTATTGGAAGAATTTCAACAGAATAAATATTATTTATTCCAACAAGAGTATATACATCTGTTTGTTTTTCATTCGGTTTAAGAGAATTATTTCCTACTTCTCCAAATTTTATTACATTATTTATTATGGAAGAAGCATCAGTATTATTTTTAGATAATTCTATTATTGCTAATTCTTCTTCAGGAGAATCTGTTACATAAATAAAATATCCCCCTATGCTGAATTTTCCATTATTTTTAAAATTAAGAGTGAGTGTATTTAAAGAACAAGTATAATCTTCTATAAAAATTGAAACTCCATCTGGACAATTTAAATCTTCTTGTGGAATATAAGTTTTCATCCATTGATAAACAATAATACCTATAATGGCTGCGAATGTAATAAGAAGAACATAACCTACCATTACACTCACTGCTCTTTTCGATTTAACCTGAAAAAACATATTTTTCTCCTTTTAAATTATAAATTAAGAGGAAATAAAAATTTTTACCAGCTTCTAAATCAAAGAGATAATTTTTATTATCAAGAGAAAATTGAATTTCTTCCCCTACTATTTCCAAACCACTTAAAGGAACTTTTATCCCATTATCATACTTATATGCTTCTTGATTAATTCCATTAACAATTATAAAATAAATTTCTTTATCTTCTCCAATATAAGCTGAATAATCTCTTGCAAAATTTTCAAATTCACTTGAGGAATGAAAAGTATCATAATCAATAACTTTTTCACTTTCTATGCTTAATTCTTTTGCAATTTCTTCTACTTGATAAGAATCACTTTTATTTGAATAATTAAACATTACAGCAAGACTTATTATTAATCCTATTATAATTATTGTTGTTATAAAATAAAATTGTCCTAATTTGTTCATTTTTTATTTATATTTTTAATATATATTTAGATAAAAGACTTTTTGCATTTTTTCTTCTTTTTTGATGTTCTTCCAAAAATTCATTAATTTTTTTGATAGTATATTTTTTTAATTCACCAGTTAGCATTTTTCCTGATTTGTATTCTTTTTCAATTTCTTTTAATTTGTTGTCATCTTCTTCAAAAAGATATTTTAAATATTGAAAAGAAATATCTACTTCAGGATTTCCACCTTTTCTTTTATGTTCTTCAATAGTTGCTCCTCCTCCTGAAAAAGCATATTTATTTATTTTATTCTTAACTTCATTAGGATTGTCAGTTGATAGAATTCCTTTAATTTCTTCTGAACTGCTCATCTTTCCATTTAATCCTCCTAAGGGTGGAAGAAATGAACATTGTATACTCGCTGGCTTGTAATATCCTAATTTTGGGAGTATATCTCTTGTTAATCTAAAATGGGGGTCTTGGTCAACTGCATGAGGAATTAAGCAAGGCATTTTTTTCTTTTTTAAAATGCAAGGTAAAAAAGTCGGGACAGTTTGCATTGCTGTGTAAAATATGCTTCCCACATTTGAAGAATCTGTAAATCCAAAGCTTGCTTTTATTGTCGAGAAAGTTATTTTTTTTGCAACTTTTATTGCTTCTGGGTACATCATACCAGCATGTTTTGTGTCAATAATAAAATGAGTTTTTTTAGGATTAAAACCTACTGCAATAACATCAAGCATGTTTTCTTCTGTCCATTTTTGTATTTCTTCATAAGATAAATCTTTATACAAAAATTTTTCATCATCAGTAAATTGAAAATACAATTCACAATCAAATTTATCTTGCAACCATTTTGTAAAATACCAAACCATTAAATGCCCGATATGTATTGGCCCAGAAGGTCCACAACCAGTATATAAAAAGAATTTATTTCCTTTTTCATATTCATCTAATATCCAATTTAAATCTCTTCCTGCAAAAAATATCCCTCTTCTTAGCATAGGATGAATTTCTCCAGTATGTTTTTTTATTTTTTTAAGAATTTTATCATCAATTTTTTCCAATCCAAATTCCTTGACAAGTCTTTCATAATTTACTTCTCCTTTTACATTATAGGGATTTACAATCATCTCTTTTTCATTCATAATTATAGAGAATGTTAAGCAATTTAATAATCTTTCTTTTGAAGAAAATTTTAGTAGCAATTCAGTGTAAAGAAAATTTTTCAAATTTTTATTACATTATTTATTTCATAAATAAAGTAGACAGAGTAGATAGCTCAAAGATAATTAAAGAATTAGCCTTCATTCTTTCTCGGCTCTGTAACCTGCTAAGCATTCCAATAGGTGTTTAGGGCTGCTCCGATCAAGGCCTGACCCATTTCGCATCTACGAAATCAAAACAGACAAAGCGTCAACGTCCGAACAAAGATTCTTTAACGCACTTATCACGTTCTACTCGTAGTTTGCCATGAAGCCCGTTTGCAAATAGCGGAGGGCTAACCCGCCAACCTAGTCTACAATAGAATAGATTTATGATGATTTATAAAGTTTTGGAAGCCAAGAATTAGAAATAATTAATAATAAAACAATTTTAGTTATTAGTAACAGCTTTTTGTTTATACTAATATAATCATTTGCGCAAGACATAGTTTATAGCACAATTATACATCCTTAAATCTTCGATTAAAATAAAAAATTATCTTTTTATAAGAACTCTTTTTATTCCAATAAAACAGCTACGGCAATAGTTGTTGTCCAAAGTCCATCTTTATTTCCCTCACAAGATTGACATATTGAAGTTGTTTTGAAAATTTGTCCAGAAGTTTTGTATACATTTTCTCTCTCTTCCCAAGCAGTATCTGCATTAAACTCCACACCTAATGTTGTTGCAAGCATAGTTGCTGCTAAATCTTCAGCATAATCCCCTGCTTTTTTTGCAGTTTCCCCAAATACATGATGTTCTGATAAATAACCATATTGTTTTTCATTTTCTTTTGGAATAGCAATGCCTATGGCAGAAGCCATTAATCTATTGGGTTCATTTGCTTCCATTCTTGCCATTACGCAAAAAGTTATTTCTCCAGGATTTAATTTTTTTAATCCTTCTTCTTTTGAGATTATTTTGCATCCTGGAGGTAATATTGAAGAAACATATACAAGATTGCATTTTTCAATTCCTGCTTCTCTTAATGCAAGTTCAAATGAAGCTAATTTGTCTTTGTGCACACCTACACCTTTAGTTAAAAATAAATTTTTTGGTATCATTTTAATCACAAAATATAATATAATTTATTTTTAAAGTTATGCCTTTTTTTAGAAATTCTTTTATCCCTTCTTTTTCCAGAAAATTATTATTGAAAGAATAAATATAATAATTCCTACAATAAGTGTAATTAAAATATATCTTAGATTATCATTTATATTTGTTACAACTTTCTTTTCTGAAGAAATTTGTTCCTCTTTAGCTAATAAATTTACTTCTAAAAGATTTTCCTCTTCTTCTATATTTTCTGCATGTATAATTTCACCAGTTACAGAAGAGGTTGTGGTAGTTGTAGGAATAATTATTGCAGATGATAAATAGATTGTATCTTCTTGAGGAATAGCAGTATAAGTTTTGTTCATTACACTAATTGTCTTTGTTGTAAAATTGCTTTCTTTGTCAAAAAAGATTTCAACTTTGAAAGGATATTCTCCTTCAAGAGCACCATATGGAATTAAAAAACTTTGAGGAATGATAATTTCATCATCTTCTCCATATTCTTCTAAGTCAAAATATTCACTCTTTTCTGAAATATTCAATTGAGAATTAGTTATCTTCAAATAAACATTTTCTTCCTCTGAACTTCCAATATTCTTGACTTTAATTTCCATATCCAATCTTCCAGTAGGATATGCAATCTGCGGACTTGTTGTTATTTCTTCTACGATGAGTTTATGTTCTTCTCTTTCCAAAGATAAATCAAGAATTTCATAATTGCATTGAGTTTCTTCACTTCCCTTTTGATAAGCTTTTATGAATAAAAAATAATTATTTTCTTCTTTAAAATCATCTGGAACAATTATTGAGAATTCAAAATTTTCACTATCTCCTGCTTCTATTTCTTGAGAATCACTATTTTCTTTTTCTTCTTCATTATCTTCATCAACATTAAACAAAATTCCTTCTACTAAATATTTCTCATCTTCATTGTTTTCATTGCTTACTTTTACTTTTACTTTTATTTCTTCTCCAGGCCCAAAAGAGTCATCTTCATTTGGATCTTTAATTTCCAAAATTACATTTCCTTGAATTCCATTTTCGCATTTATCAATGTCTAATTTGTCCAAATCATAAATCATTCCACTTCCCTTTATTAAGAATGAACTAAATCCTGAAACATTGAATGTTGCTTCTCCATTTGTTGTTGAGAAGTCAGTGTAATTAAGAAGTGTGCATTTTGTTGAAGAACATTCTTGTGTAATTTCAGAAGGAGTTGTTGTAAAACCATTTGTGTAATATACTCTTGGTATTGAATTATATGTTAATCCATATAATGTTATTTTTGCTGGTTTGTTTAGTGAGGTATACAATTGTGAATTTATTGCAATGATTCCATTTGCAATTTCAATATTATTATTTAAATCCCAAGCATTAGTTAAATCAACAGAAGATAAAAATTGTATTTTACCATATGAATTTTCCAAGATTAAATTTTGAACATTGCTTAAATCACTTATTTGTGATAAATTTGTTGTTTCATCTCCATTAAATTCTGTTGTGATTGGGTAATTGCTTGCTGTGAGATTCCACATTCTGCTTGCAGAATTTGTTCCATCACTTACAATAACTTCTATTTCATAAATTCCAGGTGTTGCAGGAGTATAGGTATATGAATCATCATTTGTTCCTTGAGAAATTCCATTAACTTCCCATTGATAATTTAATACAGGTGTATCAACATCTTGCGCAACAATTGTAAATTCTTGTGAAGTTCCAACCTTTATTGAAGGATTGCTTGTTGGAGAATAACTTGTTATTATAGGAGTTTTATCAAAATCCACAAAGAGAGTTACAATTTGAGAATCAGTTCCTCCTTGTCCATCATTAACAGAAATATTAATTAAATAATTTCCATAGTTGCTTAAAATTGGTGTAAAAGAAATTAATCCTGATGTAGAAATATTAACAAGAGGACTATTATCACTGAATGTTAAAGCAGTGCTGTCAATATCACTTGCATTAACTTGATAACTAAATAATCTCCCAATTGTTGCAGTTAAAGAAGGAATTAAATCCAAAACAGGCAAATCATTTACAGAAACCACATTCAATGTAATTGTTTCACTATCTGTTGCACCTTTTGAATCAGTTAATGTTAATGTAAAACTATCTGTTCCAAATTTATTAGACACAGGACTTATTATTAAAATATCTGTTGCACTATTTATAGAAGCTGTAAATAAATTAGCATCAACTCCAGAAACACTCCAAGTTAAATTTGAATCAACATCATAACTATCTATATCACTTTCATAATTTTTTAAAGAAATTGATAAAGGTGAATCTTCTTGGGTTGAATGAGTTAAAGGTAATAAAGAATTTATTACAGGGACATCATTTATATCATTTACATTTATTTTAACTAATTGATTTCCAGTTCCTCCAACACTATCTTTTACTTCTATTATTAAATTGCTGTATCCAACTTGATTTAATAAAGGAGCAAGACAATTCAAATTGCTTCCTGTTATAGAGCAACTAATTAAAGAAGGGTTTGATTGGCTTATTAATTTCCAGCTAATTTCACTTGGAATAAGATTATCAACATCAATTGTATAGGTTGCTAAATTTATTGTGAAGGCTGAACCATCTTCATTTACATTTTGATCAGGAACATTCAATAAAGGATTATCATTTACAGGAGTAATATTTATTTTTGCTACAAGAGAACCTGTTTGCATAGGGGGAATACCTGTTCCAGAATCATCTGCTAAAAACTTAACATAAGTAATTCCATTCCAATCTTGTGCAGGAGTTAAAATTATATTTCCATTTGTGGGGTTTACATTTACACTCAAATTAGAATTATAATCTATATATGTAGGATCATATCTATAATTAATGCAAGTTTGTCCACCATCTACTGGGTCACATAATATATTGAATGATATTGAATTGTCCTCACTAAAATTAATTGGGCTTATTGAAGTTGTTAGTATTGGTATTTCATTTTCATCAGGTTCAACATTTATGTAAATAATATTACTTGATGCACTTGCTCCAACAAAATCCAATGCTTTAATAATAATTGTCCCTTGTCCATTCCAGTCTTTTGTAGAACTTATATTTGCTATTCCAGTATTATTATCAATGTTTACTGTTATTGCTCCTCCAAGAGGATTTGAAGTAGGTCCAGGATTAGAAACAATTGTTGCAACATAATTTAAATCATCTAAATCAATATCATAAAAATAAGGTGCTAAATTTATTGTTTTTGGAACAGAATCTTCAATCCAAGTGAAATTTTGTATTGTTCCATAACTTGAATTAAATACAGGAATTCTATTTTCAACTTTGAAATTATTGACAGCACTATTTATTTTAT
>Ga0074195_1004660_pt1 | contig 11083 bp, 26 predicted proteins | sample EPASupsiteHSE623_FD_64525 | JGI IMG/M metagenome (GOLD analysis project Ga0074195, IMG submission 64525) | Bioremediated contaminated groundwater from EPA Superfund site, New Mexico - Sample HSE6-23 | ecosystem: Environmental > Aquatic > Deep subsurface > Groundwater > Contaminated ... | reverse complement strand
ATTCAAAGAGATGTTTAACTATGGATATCATTTACATGTATGGTCTAGGGGTGGTAAGGAACGTGCTGAGATGTTAATGAAGAAGCACAGGTTATTGAAATACGTACAAGTATGTCTTAGCAAGCCAGATATTCTTTTTGATGATTCAGAAGGTGAATTGAGTAGACCAGACCTACTACGTAAGGTAACAGGGCGTAATTATTGGACTAAAGTATGGAGACATGTATTCCGTAAAGAACTTAAACAGTTTTATGTTAAAAAGGAGACTAAATAATGCATAAGTTTAAGGTAGGGGATAGGGTAGCATATATCGGCAGTTGTTTCAATACTATTGAAAATCCCTGTACTGTTGAGGAGTATGATGTTTATCAAAACGGCTGTCTATACCACATTACAGATAATGTAGGGGAAACGTATTGTGTAGGGGAACTAGAATTAGAAGAGATAGGGGTATATGGGTATGATAGAGGTGATTTAATGGGTGGTTCAGAAGGGATTGAAGTCAATGAACAAGGTGGTAAAGGCAGTAAGATAGAGACTGGCTATCAACACATACCCAATGAAGTATTACAAGACCTTTCTAAAGTATTTTATGAAGGCTCCACTAAGTATGAACCAGATAATTGGAAGCGAGTTACAGCAGATGAGCATTATAATCATCTTATGAATCATATTGTTAATGACAGAATTAGCCCCAATAAGGAAGAATGTGCCCATGCTTTATGCCGTATGGTGATGTATTATTACATAAGAAACTACAAATAAATGAATAATGGATATTAATACCTACATAACGACACCGCAAGTACAGTCTATTATCAAATACTGGCAACATAGATACAGCCATAACTGTACTACATTCACTAAGGAAGAGCTGTTATCAGAAGCTTATTTAGGGGCATGGGAAACCATATTAAAGTATGCTCCAACTCCCTTTAAAGAGCTATTAACATTAATATCATTAGGAGTCAAATGGAAACTGTGTAATTACATTAAAAACAGTAAAAGTTTCCTTAAACTGCATAGTTTTAGAGAAGACATCGATATCAACGAGCATTCTACCAATCTTGACTCTAGTGTATACGTCAAAGAAACTCTTACACGTTTAAAACCTCGTGAATGCCTCATCTTAAACATGATCATAGAAGGTTACAAAAAAACTGAAATAGCACAAACCCTTGATATTACTAAACAAAGAGTACATCAGATACTTAGAAAGTGTGGTAAGTAGACATGTATACCCAACTACTTAAATATCGTCCGCTATATGGCAATGTGGAGCGTTCTAGAGGTATTCCTACATGACTGAAGTTAAATACATGGCTGTAGACATTGAAACAACTGGACTCAATTGGGCTACGTGTGGTATTACAGGTATAGGGTGTTACAGTAAGGAACCTAATAGCATATCATTTAGTAAGGAACTACCTGATAATGTTAGTGAGTTTGAGTGTATATTTCATATGGGAACCTTTGACCAAAAGGTACTACGAAAAAGGGGATTAAAAGTTCCATATTCCCATGATACAGGCATAATGGCTAGTCTGTTACAGTATCAAGACAGTATTAAGAATAGCTATAAGGATGAATTAGATGACCGTAAGCTACAGGAATCATTAGCTTTAGACAATCTAGCTATTAGAGACTTAGGAGTTAAGAAGTCTTGGAAGATAGACTGGGCTAAAGAACACCCTAGTTATGAACAGATTAGGGAACACAATGGAATGGATGTTAGGGTTACGATGTTTCTATTTGAACAATATAAGACTAGACTAGAAGAGGCAGGGTTATGGAGTTACTACTTCAATCTATTAATGCCCTTACAAAGGCTTTTAGTAGATGTGGAGTGTACTGGAGTACGATTAGACATACCTAAACTATTGAAAATGAAAGAAGAATACAGGGAGAAGCTGGCTAAGTGGGGAGATAGTTTCCAAACTAATAACAAAGAGATACTAGATATTGTAGTTAGACAGTTAAAGGAGGATAAGATACTATTAGTCAAAGATGGTAAGAAACCAGAGACTAAATTAAACCGCATTAAGAAGATAGAAGAAGAACACCTAGAGTTTAACCCAAAGAGTCATATACACATGGGTAAGCTATTGAAGATAAAGGGTATCAGTTTAGTAGATAGGGCTGGCGAAGCCACCACTGCTAGTAAACTACTGTGGAAACATACAGATGACCCAGTAATAGCTCAGATAGTAGACTTTAAGAAAGATAGTAAGATATATAAAGACTTCCTATGTAAATGGGATGAAATGAGGGTAAATGACATACTCCATACCAACTTCCGTCTCTGGGCTACAAGAACTGGTAGACTATCTAGCGCAGAACCCAACCTACAGCAAGTACCTAAAGGGAGTGAGATTAGAGGACTATTTGTTCCCAGAGAAGGTTTTTGCTTCACTGTTGCAGATGCTAAGCAGCTTGAAGCCAGGCTCGCCGCATTCTTTAGCAATGAGACTGAACTTATTAAAGCCTTTAAAGAAGGGATAGATGTATATCAAAAGATTGCTGATGACTTAGGTGGATTAGATAGGGCTATAGGTAAACAGCTATTCTTAGCTAGTATTTATGGTCAAGGGTCTAACAGTCTATTTTATATATTGACAAAAGAACATAATTGTACTATAACCCTAGAGGAATGTAAACACTATAAAAGGATGTTTAATAAAAAATATGCCAAATTACAAGCGTTCTCAGACAAGTGTAAAGAAGAAGCTGAGAGGAGTGGTTACATTACTACATGGTTTGGAAGGAGAATATACATTCCCAGAGATAAGTCCTATAAAGCTTTTAACAGCTATGTTCAAGGCTCAGGGACAGACCTCATTGGATTCTCTCAGCTTAACGTGGTCCCAAAGCTTCAAGGTGTGGCTAAGCTCTTGTTACTTGTACATGACGAGACTGTACTTGAGCATCTTCCCAAAGATGAAGAATTAGTAAGGAATACAATAAAGTACTATATGGAAGATAAAATAATGGAAAGGTACGACATTCCAATGACAATGGAAATAAAGTGCGGAAATAATTGGGGTATTAAATGAAACAGGAAAAGAAAATATTTATATATGAAGTATCTTACGATAATGGTAAAAACTGGATTGAAATAGCCTTTCAAACTGATAGTATGGTGTGTATTAGTAGTATATTCACAGAAGCATTAAGATTAGCTACTAAAAAAAGAATAAGGAAATGTAATTGACTAATGACCTAGAGAGTGTTAGGGTAGACAGCATATCATCGAGATTGCTTACCATAGTTAGGGGGAAATATGAATGGAAGGTTACAAAAGAGGTTATTTGATAAGTACCCTGAGATATTTAAACAAAAAGACTTAGATATGACTCAAACCTGTATGTGTTGGGGTATAGACTGTGGTGATGGGTGGTATAACATTATAGACAAAGTGTGTGAAACCATAATGTCATGGAAACGCAGCGACTTCCCTGAAACACCCCAATTTACCCAAGTTAAAGAAAAGTATGGTACCTTAAGGATATACTACAATGGGGATGATTGGATAGGTGGTATTGTAGCATTAGCCGAAACATTATCTCAAACTACTTGCGAAATATGTGGTAAAGAAGGTAAAATAAATCAAGAAGATTGTTGGAAATCAGTTAGGTGTGATGCTTGTAGAAAGGCTGGTTTATAATGGCAGATGAAAAGAAGATAACTACTCCTGAAGAGGCTGTTAAATTCATTAATAAAGAATATAAATCTAATGGTCTATTAATAGGTAAGCAAGAAGAAGATGTGCCCAAAGAGTACTTTTCTACAGGTATCTTATCTTTAGACCTAATTTTAGGTAAGGGTGGTATAGGTAGTGGTACTATAATGGAGATATACGGACCAGAAGGTAGTGGTAAGAGTACAGTTGCTTTATTCATACTATCCGAGATACAACGAAAGGGTTATACTGTAGGCTACCTTGATGTAGAACGGGCTATGGATGATGATTTAGCAAGGGCTTATGGCGTAGATTGGGACAATGTTATTAGACTCAATCCTGAGGTAGCAGATGATGATTCTGGTGAAGCTATATTAGCAAAAGTAGAGATGCTTATAGCATCCAAACAAATAAAAGCTCTTGTAGTAGATAGTGTTACAGCACTTACTCCTAGAGCCATAATAGAGGGCGGATATGATGAGGCACATATGGGAGTACAAGCTAGAATGATGTCTAAAGCACTATCTAAACTAGTACATATAGTTGCAGCTAATGATGTAATCCTTATATTTATAAACCAACTGAGAATGAAGATAGGGATGATGTTTGGAAATCCAGAAACAACTACTGGAGGCAACTCCTTAAAATTCTATGCTAAATATAGATTAGATGTTAGACGTAAGGAGTATATTAAAGATGGGGATAATATAATTGGAGCTAGTACAAAGGTCTATGTAAAGAAGAATAAATTAGCAGCACCCTTCAGAGAATGTTATTTTGACCTTATTTATGGTAAGGGGATTGATAAGTATAATGAATTAAGTAATGTAGCTTTAGCTCTAGGACTTATTACACGTTCAGGTGCATGGTTCAGTTACAATGATGAACAGATAGGTCAAGGTAGTAAGTCCGTAGTAGAGAAGTTAAGGACAGATGAAGTATTTTATAAAACTATTGAAGAAGCTGTTAAAAACAATAAGGGAAGTGTATGAGTAAAAGAGAGAAAATGATATGTCCAACATGTAGACAAGACATGCACCAACTACCTAGAAGTGGTAAACCGGACTGTCCTCAATGTGGTCAGACTATACCTAGAAATAGAATTAAATCCAGTCTAATTAGATATAAAACAATAGAAAAGGCTGTTAAGGAGAATAAAGGAGTATAACATGAAAACTGTAATGTGGCTAGTAATTTGCATTGGTATTGGGTGGATAGTATTCCTTACTCTATCATACACGGGTAAAGATACTGAAGCACAGTTGGTAATCACCATTAATGACATATGTAAGGGATACTGTATAAAGCAAGGTATACCTGAGTTTAATGGGTACTATGACATAGAGACAGGCAATATAACTTGTGAATGTATAGATGGAGGTGCTAAGTGGCAGGTATCTTACTAATAGTGGTATCTATCTTAAAGAGGTTCTGGTTACCCATTACAATAACCCTAACAATAGTAGGTGCTTTGTGGTATAGTTATCATAAAGGATATCAATCCTGTGAGGATAAGATGAATAGAGCAATAATAGAATACCAACAAGTTACTGAAAAGGAACTTACAGCTCTCCAGAATAGGGTAAATGAGTTAAAAGCACAACTTAGTAACAAGCCTACTTTAACAGATAAAGAGAACAGTTGCATATTAAGCAACAATCCGTATGAGGTTAGATGTATAAAATGACTGACTATAATACATATAAAAAATACCCTTTATGGAAATTTAACCCTCTAGACATGGAGTGGCCCGAATTAGATGCAGATGGTAAGATACATGATCATGGCTGTGATGACTGCAACTGTAATAAGAACCCTGTAGGAGACTTTGAACGTATAAGTAAACCTAAGCCAGTAGGTAGATGCCCAGAGTGTGGCGGAGATTTAGTAGTATATTTCCGAATGACTAAATATTGTACTAAATGTGACCATAAGGAGTGATATATGCGTAAGTTTTTAGATGCAGTGATAGATATAGGTGATTTCTTTATCTCTATTATTGTCATGGTGTCCGTATCTTTTTTAATACTCTATTTAGCTACGTTACTAATGGGCTGCGCTAAACACCCAGTTTTATATCAACCTACCTGTAAAGACCCCCCTAAACTATTAGATGTGAGGGTAGTAGGTAACTGTGTATGTGGAGCAGAGCTAAAGAATGTAATCACTAATAGAGTAAACGAGTATTCGTATATAGAATACCTTAAAATAAAAGGATGTAAATGAGAAATAAGGAACAAAATAGAAAATACTACTTAGAACATAAAGATACGAATAGGGCTAAGTATGCTGCCAATAGTAAAAAATACTATCTCGAACATAAAGAAACTACCAATGCCCATAATAGAGCTCGCTGGAATGAGATAAGAAATTTACGAATTGATAAGAAACGCAAAGCAGTTGAATACATGGGTGGAAAATGTTCCATATGTAACATAGTAGATACTTGTATGGCTATTTATGATTTTCATCATAAGGACCCCAGTAGTAAGAATATAGAAATAGATCTAATAATTACAGGGTCTTGGAATAAATTAATAAAAGAACTTGATAAGTGTATATTAGTATGCTCTAATTGTCATAGAAAGTTACATTTTGAAAGGGGGCTGTAAATGACTGAAGAGATTGTAGGTAAGGTATGTGGAAATCCCTCCTGTGTGCATGCCGGGGAAAGACAACCATTAGAAAATTTCCATAACTTGCGCAGTGCACGGGATGGTAAACAAAGGTATTGCAAAGAATGTAATGTAATGAAACAAGCTAAGTACAAGAAGGGGGAACTAACTCCTAGGAGCGTAACTAAGATAGTAAAACTTAATAAAATCAATGAGAACTTAAAGAATGGTGCAGAGAATGTAACAGAAGCTTATAGAGCGTTAGCTACTACATCTACTAATAATAGTGCTTCAGTACAGGCTAATAAATTCTTCAGCACACTAGGTGAAGATTTAGTAGACAAATTCTTAGATAGTTGGAAAACAGAGGGTAGTCTGTCAGCTTTCGATGAATACTTTGAAGAAGCTCGAAGACATGGTACCCTAACAGAGAAAAGGGATGCCTGTGTATTAAAAGCTAAAATGCTAGGTCTAATGAAAGATAGAGTAGTGGATGAAAGGGAGGGACAGTCTAAAGAGAGCAGAGATAGTAAATTAGCAGCTATAGAAGAACTACTACTTAAAGGTAGAAAAGAGGGGTATGAGTCCAAGTAAGGCATTATCGTTAGATTTAGAGGCATCCTTGTTCGTTTAAATGGCATTCTAAGAGAGGTTTATAATGAAGAGTTCAATTAAAAAGGAAGTAGTAATGGGTAAATACCCTAAACCAGGTTGGGCAGTACAACAGATAGTGAGGAGTTCAGGCTTAGTAGAGGATATTTGTAAACATGGTTGTGGACACCCTAATGCAGCATGGTTACAGGAAAACACCACTGAAGAGACTAGTTATATATCTATACATGGGTGTGATGGTTGTTGTGTTCCAAATTGTACTTGTGGTAAACATGATTACTGTGGTAAATGTGGGGTTCAAAAGTAAAGGAGGGTATAATGACTAAGGATGTAGTGTTCCATGAAGAGGTCACGTGTGTACAGTGTAATAGGGCATTAGAATACACCCTAGATGAAGGTGAGACGTTTATATGCACTAACCCCGAATGCCCTAACTTTGGACTAGTACAGGTGGGTATGGAAGATGTAGAGAAATACATTGATGAAAGCATAAACTAAGGGGGCAACCATGATTAAATATAAGGTAGATGATATAATAGCTAATATTACAGCACAATTACATGGGTATAAGCAGAATATAGATGAGCATAATATTAATCCTGATATACTAGTAGAGGTAATAGAGTTCTTAGTTAATGAGACCAGTAAGTTAAAAAGTATTATATTAGAACTACATACTACAGAAAGTGTAAACTAATATGAAAATACCTAAAATTAAGTATCCACTAGTTTTAGTACATTGGATAGATATAATATCTGATACTGGTTGGGGAACCCCTAAGGATGTTAAAGGTATGCTTCCAGGGAATGTTATAGAAGTAGGTTGGATGATACATGAGGATAAGGATAATATAATATTAATGTCACAATCCATTGATAATGAATTTATTGGGAATAGGACATGTATCCCTAGAGGGGTAATTAAGAGTATAAAGAAAATAAGAGGTTAATTATGGATTTTACACCAGGTAATGTGGCATTAGGATGGACGGCATTAAAGTTAATATGTGACCTACTGATTATAATCTTTTGGGGTATCTGTAAATGACTATAGAAAGTATTATAATGTTAGTAATGGAGGGTATAATCGTATTATTAATTGCATATGAGGTGTACCCTATATGGAAGAAACGTAAGTCTGATAACTTACTATGTGACGTATGTCATAAACCTAGAAAACTTAAACAGACCTGGGACAAACAGTTATGGGTTTGTAAGAAGTGTAATGAACTATACTTAAAGGAATATAAAAAAGAAGTACCACAATGATAGGTAAATAGAGTTCTTTAATAGTTAGACGATTCTGATTTACACTATTGAGGGTCAAAGTACCCCTTAATAGTTCCACCTTGTTAATTAGGTATCAGAACAGGGCAAGAATGTAAGAAGGGGCTTAACATAGGATACCTCCCCAACTCCATTAACATTTCTGGTCAGCCTACACTAACTCGTCTAACTATTAAAGAAAGGAGATATAAATGAATGGAAATAGAAGGAAATTTGATAATGGCTATATCATATGTGATAAGGATGTTAGAGTAATGATACACCATGATTGTGTTACAGTCAGTGCTAATACTGTCCAAGGTATCTTGATCATGTCTGGTATAAATGACTACCTTAAAGATGTTGAGAATATTAATGTATTTAGAGATGTTAATGGTGATATACACATGATTGAGGTAGAGATACTTAGAGAGATTAGTGGTAACTAAATGATTACAATAAGTTATATAACAGTCTATATTTTAGAACCAATTGCAGGACGAAAGTGGGGAAACCATGATTTTAGGACTTGACCTTTCTTCGAGCAGCACAGGATTTGGAATAATTGAACCTGATAAGGAACAGCCTAAACTGGTGGAATATGGACAATTTAGGCCAAGTGTAGACTTTGACCACGGTGCTAAGTATGTGTTTATAGCCAATAAAGTAAGGGAATTGTGTGATGAGTTTAAGATAGCTGAAATAGTCCTAGAGGCATACTTTGTAGGAGGGTTTAGAAACCAGTCTACTTTTATATGTTCTGAGCTTAGAGGACACATTAAGGCAGTGATATCAATGGAGTTTCCTGAGATTAAGATAGTAGAAGATATATATCCTAGTAGTTTAAAGAAGATAGTAACAGGACATGGTAAGGCAGAGAAGCATGAGGTAGCTAAATGTATATTAGATAAGTTTGGTATTAATTACACTGAGTTAAAAGGTAAGGGTAGTAAATGTACATTCATGGTAGGGGCTAATAAGTTTTGGGATGACACTACGGATGCTATTAGTTTAGCTTACTGCCATTACTTGAAAGGTCTAAATGTCAAATAATGATTTCCCAATAGGGTTTATTAAATGCCTTAAATGTGGTAAACCAGCACTATGGTTAGAGAAGGATACAGACTTATTTGATGGGTGTAAGTTAGTTAATATAAAGATGCTAGGTAGGTATGACCCAGAAGAGTTAGGGGAATATCTATGTGATAACTGCGAGATACCTATATCTGATGATAATATAGCTAGTAATCATATATACTTTTTAGTAACTGATACTAAAAGGAAGGATAATTAGTGTAAGTATGTTCACCTTCAGTAAACCATGTAGAAGTGAAGATGATTTATTAGAATGGGAAGAGCACTTCACTAAAAAGCGCTTATTCTGTATTATAGTCGAACGTGAAGACGGGTATTATGAATTACGAGTACAAGGTACAGACGCTTTTGAATTAAACCCAGTTAAATATAAAGGAGGAGAAGATGAGTAATTTTACGCCACTGTATGATAGGTTACTAGTAGAACCACTATCTGAAAAAGAAAAGATGTACGGTAGTATTGTATTACCTTCAGGTGTTAAGCATGAAGCTGAATTGACTAAAGGTAAAGTAATAGCCACTGGTAGTGGTTTCCTTATCGCTGAGGGGGGTTGTAGAGCTTGCGAGTGTAAGGTAGAAGATGTTATATACTATTTAGATAGGTTTGCTTTAACTATTGAACTAGATGGTAAAAAGTACCACATATTGAAAGATAATGATCCTATTGGTAAGGTTAGTCCCGTAACCCCAGTTCTTAAGGAGGTACTATGTTCGAAGTGATTAAAGTTAATGACCTTGATTTCCATACTGTTTTGCAGTACACTCACTTTGAGGGGCCTATAGAGGTCGTAGATAGTGATAAGACCTATATGCTAGCTATGATAAGAGCTAGTAAAATTGAGGACAATGATATATTTTCACTTAGACATTGGTCATTATGGAATGAAACCTGTTGTGACATTATGCCAGCTGTAGACAGTTTGATAAAGGAGCTGAAGAAGAAGTACAAGAGGAGTAAGAAAATAATATTACATGACTTTTAAACCTTACTTAATAACTTACGTAAGAACTCAATGGGTACTGGAGTATTAGTAGGTATATACCCAGCAAACTTTGTTTCATCCCCTGGTCCAGGTACTGGGGGATTTTCTTTTTTAGACTGTAAATTCATCATTATCTTCTTAACGTAGTTTTGAGTCTCTTTGTAGGGTGGTACAGTACCATACTTCCTTACTGCCCCTGGTCCTGCATTATATGCGCCTAAAGCCTTAGGTAAATCTCCTCCGAAGGCATCTAACTGTTGTTTTAAATACTTAGTCCCACCCATTATGTTCTCATAGGGGTCGTGTATATTCCTTACCCCTAACATTCTAGCTGTATCTGGCATTAGCTGCATTAAGCCCCTAGCTCCTACAGGAGATTTAGCGTTAGGGTTACCCATTGATTCTTGTCCTATTACAGCAGCTATTACTTGTGGGTCAATGCCATGTAACTTACTGGCCTCATTAATTATATCTGCATACTGTCCAGTTACTGGGGTAGTAGTCATACTGTCCTGTGGAGTACCCTGTTGATTATCTAAAACACCACTACTCAGTAACTTAAGTAGTATTAAATCTTTAGGGTCTTTCCCCCCTTCAGGTTGGTACAGACTCTGCATCAGTATGTCTATTAGATTCATAGTGTTAAACCTTATAAACTACATTACCACTCTTAATATACTCTTTTACGTCGAAACACGGACACATCTTAATACTGTAATCGTAATGCCCTTTAATAGAAATATTACCGAAGGTCATTCTAATACCTTCTAATAATACTCTCAATGCTTTCATTTGCTCAGGGGAGTACCTATATAAGTGTCCTAGACTATCTA
>Ga0074195_1004659_pt1 | contig 11084 bp, 15 predicted proteins | sample EPASupsiteHSE623_FD_64525 | JGI IMG/M metagenome (GOLD analysis project Ga0074195, IMG submission 64525) | Bioremediated contaminated groundwater from EPA Superfund site, New Mexico - Sample HSE6-23 | ecosystem: Environmental > Aquatic > Deep subsurface > Groundwater > Contaminated ... | reverse complement strand
GGTTTCGTAGCTGCTGGTCAGGGGCAATACCTGCATGGCCGGCCCGTGCGAGGCCTGGCCCAGGGCAGCCATGACGTTTGCTCCAAGGGGCACGGACGTCACGCCCATGATGCCCATGCGGATAACCAGGCCTACCGGATAGCTCGAATCGCCGATCTGCTCGATAATTTCTGACATCAGGCCTCACTTCCACCAGATTCAATCAGAATGCCCCAGGCTTTGAGCTGCTGCCGCTCGATTATCTGGGTCCGTTCCTTTCCCACCGCAATCTTCCCGGTCCGGTGAAGCCACTTCAATGATGCTGTTGAAATGGCCCCATCCCCCAGGAAGTTGATGAGAGTCCCTTTTTGTCGAACCATTACATCACCTTGATAATATTATGGCTAAAAAAAGATTCAAGTCGATCTATTTTTATAACCAACATCAACGTCAAATTCCTGGATTGTCTCAAATGGCATCGTCCAGGAAAATTCGTATTCTACAAAAAAATCAACTGCACGCCGCTGCACAAGCTTCTTGAGTTTATCGTTTCGATAGGGCGGAATGGCCTCGGGCGGATCGACCCCACGAAACTGCATCCTATCCTGGATGGGATTGACTCCAAGCTCCGCCCGGTAAAGCTCCCTATAGAATAGGCTCGCCAAGAGCTCTACTTCCGTGATATCCAGGGCTTCTATGATGCAGGATATCCGGGCCTTCATGTTCTGGCTGAACTTCACGATTCGCACTTTCGTGACAGGATTGTACACGGAGCTGACATCACGCCGCACGTCGCTGACGGGTATCCCCTGGGAAATGATCGAGACCAGCATGAAGGGATAGCCAGGCAGCTTTTTGGAGTTCACATACTGGTCGGCCCGCTCCTTTCCCAGCACCGCGCCGGTGAAGCTGACGGGAAGGCCGTCATAAATCTTCTGCCACTGTTCTTCGCTCAGCGTCATACCGTCTCCTGCTTGGAATCGAATGCCCCTTCTGATTCTTCAGGCACATCGAGATCCAGGAACTGCGGAATCTTGCCTGCCATTTTGGATAATATCGAATTCAGATTGTTTTTGACCAGCACGACATCACAAGAATAGTTCCGGCCCACGATGGCGCGCATCAGGGCGTCCAGGTGGTAGTACTTGCGGGGCTGCTTCCAGATCCGCCCCACATCTATCTGGTAGGGGCATGGCGTATCGACCGACAGGATCACATCAACAGGCGATTCGTGGCTCACCTTGCCCTGTAGCTGGCGGTCCAACTGATATGATTTGGCCTGCCTGCCTTCGCAGAGAACATCATTCCGGTAGGGATGCGCTATTGTCTTTTCAAGAAGGCCGTCAATCTGCTGGGAAATAACCTTTGTCTGGCTGATGATGCTGTCGATAGTGTCTTGCGACCTGTGGGCTTTGGCCAGATTGGCGTCCATCTCACTGCTCAAGCACTGCCTTCGGTATTGTTCCACAAAATCCCAATAACCGACATTATCGCAGCCCCCATGGATCCACGTTATCTTTGCAAAATTATCATCGAGAAATAGCGGGCCGTAAGCTATGGCTGCAGCCTCGCCGGGATCACCGATTTTAATATTTAAAAGATTTATATCGATCCAGGTAGTGCCTCCATCGAGGGAATACTTGAGGCTCGGCAGCATCTGGCCGCTTGCATCCATCCTAGTTTGGGCAGAAAATGCCAGCTTATCCTTTGTACTGGCCCCGGTTATTGGCAGATCGTATGCAGATAGCTGATTTCCTTCTGAGGTGGATATATATTGCTGATATATACATTTCCAAGCAATATATCTATCCGCCCAGGGATAAGATACGAAGGTCCTGGAATAGAGCGCCGACTGCCCGGAGAGTGGATATAAATCGTCATACCTGAGCAGGTATGTAACATCAATCGGCCTCGGTCCGTCTATGGATGATATCAGTATCTGGCGGATGATGAACTGCGGAGGCTCGACGGGAAGAAATCGGTTCCAGATCAGGTCGAGATTGGGATAGGAGAATCTGTTATCGCCAGGGATAGCGTATTCCCACTGATGGTCCAATACAGTCCAGGTTGAGCCGCCGTCTTCTGAAATGGTAACATGAGGGCCAAAACCGCAGATAACGTAGCCATTTGCCCCGGCGATGCAGGGATACGTCAAGCCGGTATAAGTGATCCATCGATAACCCGGCACCATGCGCTGTAAGGCACGCTGGTCACAGACAAGCGTCCAGTGCCTGGCAATGTCGGTCGAGCGCCAGATATAGCGGCCATCGGTGCAGAGGAGGACATCTCCGCCGCCAATGTTGCAGAAGGCAGGAACAACCGACGCACCCGGCAGATTCGATACCTTGGTCCAGCTGGTGCCGGCTGTCTGGGTCTCATAAAAGCCCGCCGAGGTATTCATGATCGCCCAGCCGAAGTTGATCAGGACGATATCGTAAATCACCTCACCGGCACTTGCGAGCCAGGCTCGTTCCCAGTTGATGCCATAATCCTTGCTTCTGTAGACTGCCCATCTGCCATCCACTCTGCGAGCAATGGCAAGATGGGACCTGCCGTAGATGTGAATGCCTTTCTTGAGCTCGGCTATCGCTTCGGGAAACGGAGCCGATCTCCACCAGTTGCGGAAATTAGCGGTATCAAAGGTTCCGAGAAGATAAGGCAGATTCGGCAGGGCCACCAGCACGACCGGAGTTCGGGCGCTCATGCGGCCACCAGCTCCGTGGACACCTGATAAAAGCCACGCCGAGCAGCGAGGGAGAGCATATCGATCCTGTAGTAGTTCTTGCCTTTCTTCATGGAGACCAGGTCGATGGTGTAGTTCTTTGCGGGCCGCTTCTGCAGGATGGCATCTGCCTGATAGTCCTCAGACTCCTCGCCCTCGACCAGAGCATCTATCTGCAAATTCCTGGCCTTCCGGGCCAAGAGGTGCACATCCAGGCGTTCCAGCAGGCTGTGCGTGGTCTCCATGAGTGCATCCAGGTCGTCTGCCGCTGAGCGCTGGTCGAAGAGATCCGTCCTCAAGAGGTAGGCTGCAGATTTCCTGCCGGACAGCCCCAGATCAACCTGGTAGGACCTCTCGTGAGGCCCCGAGAGATTCACATCAATCTCATAATCGAGGAACGGGAAGGTGGTGGTCCAGGTCACGCCCCCGGCAACCATGTCGTCGATGGCCTCCTTTAGAGCAGGATAATTGGCCTTGGCCAGCCTCATGGCTGCCGGAGAAGTCCAGCAGACCCTTAAGTCCATGGGCCAGTAGGGCTCCAGGCGAGAGGCCCCGTCCAGACCCAGGATGTGGTCTATAATGGCCTGGCACTCTGGGGCCGTGCCACTCGACTTCATGATGGCCAGGCGAGTGGTGAGCCTCGCCCTGAAGTCCGAATCGGATTCTCGATAGCGTCTCTTCAGGCCCAGGATCTTGGACCAGTAGAGGTCCAGGTCCTCGGGAACTGCATTCGGCAGTGTGAGCCTCAGGCCCATGGTGGCAATACTCTCCGAAAGCTCCTCGATCGCCCTGCCATAGGACCAGATCATGGCATTGATTATGCTCTCCTGGAATCGGGCGTCTCCAGGGTCCATCACCAACAGAGCATCTAGGGAATATGTAGCGCTCGGATAGGCATTGATGAGCGTGGCGATGTTGTAGGTTTTGGACTTGGTTTCCCCCAACAGGACATCGGCCTGGTAGGTAGCGGGCTTGCCGATCTCCTGCAGGATGACATCCAGTGTATAGATGGGGATGCCATCTTCGAAGAGGCTCTCATCGAATATGCCCTCATCAAAAATCATGCCTGTGTGCCCCTATTGCTTGCACTTGATCTTGTAGTCCAGTATGAGGTGTCGATGGCCATCGATCTCCAGAACGTAGTGAGTATAGAGTTTCTCTTCGTTGAAGTCCCCGATGCAGCGAATCATCTTCAGGCCGCGCGGCTCCGTCTTCTCGCAGATTGGGCAGCGCACCTGATCCCGTTCTCGATCCACGATGGGCTCAGCAATTAGAGAATCACATGTCCCGCAGTACCACTGGTTTTTAGCTAGGCAGCGAGGGCAAACCTCGACATCCGTCCCGAACTCCGCCTCACAGAAGCCGCAGATGCGCCTCATGTAGTAGCGCAGTGTGCCGGTCCGGTAGAAATCCGGCAGCGGCCTCTTTTCAAGATCAATGGGCTGGCAGGGCGGAGCTTCAAAGGACAGCACCGGCAGCTCGGAGGGCTCGGCCACGTCGCCCTGTGCCCGGATCTTCTCGGCCAGGCCGGGCGAGATGGGGTAGAAAAGAACCTGCGCCACCGGCTGCCCGGCATCCGAGGTCTCGTGGCTCTTGCCCGTGAAGGGATCGAACTGGGGAGAGGCCGAGCCGTCCGGGTGTATCTCCACCCAGAAGCGGCGGAAGGTAGGACGAGCCATAGAACTTCAGAAGATATTGTAGATGGCCGTGATGCTCTTCGGGGATTTGGCACCGTAGATTGCAGACGGCGGGATCTTGAGGTCCAGCACCCAGGCCTTCGAGTAGAAGTCTTCTGTGTATGGTCCGCTGTCGATCTTGCAGGGCGCTCCGGCCAGGCAGCTATCAAAGTTCAGGACGGGCGTCGACTGGCTCATGTAGTATGGATGACCGTTTACCGGATCGTCAATAGCGTGTCCCGATGTCGAATCTCCTGTAGCCTGTGCATACTCGTTTGTGCCATGCAGCGCGACATCTATGGGCAGGCCGTTGTCTCCCGTGTCCCGGTGGCCGATCCTAAGAGCGCCGCCGTTGGCGGCATCCAGGCCCCAGTCAGCCGCAAAAGTGCCATCTCCATAGACGTAGATGTCCGAGACCTGACGGAAGTCTCCCGTAATGCGCAGGCTGTGTGTCTTCCTGAAGCTGTATGAGAACAGGCTCGGAGGAATCTTGCAGGGATTGTTCAGTTGGGGCTCTGCACTATCTTCATTGCAGAACCGCGCCACTTTGTTGGCAAGGGATGTCTTAACACCCGTTGGGCCGTTCAGTTCCACTATTGTTGCAACTTCTGCCATAATAACTCCTTTAGAAAGCTTAACTTTTGGTCGAAAATCGAAATCTAAAACGCGATGCGCTTGTCGGGCTCGACGAACTGGGCACTCCAGGTCTTCGGTGGATTCTTTGGCGCAGCACTCTTGGCCTGGGCAATGATGAGGTCTATCCGATATCCGCCGCGCCTGCATTTTTCGAGGGCCGCGTCACACATGTAGATGTAGCAGGATTGCATCAGTCAACGCCTTCGTTTATTCTCAATTCGTGAGGGCGTGGCGAACCATGTGCAATCCGCCGCTTTGTCCTTCGAAGCGAAGCAATTCATGCGGCCCACAGCACCACAACTTGGGCAGCGGGCCATCAGGAAAATGTCTCGGATCGAGGCTGGCAAAAGGATGTTTGCATTCTTTGGATTCAGTTGTCAGATTCAGAGCCTCCTGAATTCTTTGGATATCTGATCAAAAATCTCAGAGACCATCTCTTCCCGTGCCTTATCTGCAGTTTCATCGATTGCAGGTCGCATGAAGGGCCTGGGCGGGATGAACCATGCCCTGTTTTCTGCTATGCTAGAGGTTTCGGTGGGTTCCACTCCATAGTATTCCTCTCTTTTGCGTCTTCCTTTTCCAGGCCGGTTCTCCCATGGGACGCCATATTCATTGGCTTTTGCGCGCTTGGCCACATTTTCGTCAAAAATGCCGACCTCGCCATGCAACGCACCTTCCACCTCGGTCTGCCGGTGCGTTATGTGGCCGAGCATTTCACCGGTATCGTTCAATGTTTTGGAGGACCCTTTCCGATCGATTGTTGATTGTGCATTGGGTGGCGGAACGTTCGAGCTGACTTTAGCGATAATGGCATTTTCGAGTTTTTGCAGAGCTCGCTCATGCGGTCCTTTGAGGTCGATTGGCAAAAGATCACCACAGGCCCATTACCCTGGCGTAACTTCCAGGGGCGGCAATCACGATTGTTGCTGTGCTCGACCACCCGGATTGCAGGGGCACCGTATTTTCTGCTATCGCCTTTACAGTGTATGTACCGGGAGTAGTGTATGCATGGGATAGGCTCACTGATTGCCCGGAATTGACATAACCTGACTCGCTCTGGTTCCCGTCGCCCCAGGAAATCTGCAGTTTCACCTGCAACCCGTCCGGATCGGTAGAGCTGGTCGAGAAGTTGTAGGAACTGCCAGGCGCGCCGGCGGAAGGCCCAGACGGGGTTGACGGAGTACCGGGTGACAGCGCCACCTCGTACATCTCGATTTCGTAGATATAAACTCGGTCAGTCGAGTAATATGAGCCGCCCGGGAACGCCAGTTTGTAGTAGCGATAGGAGTTCCAGTTATCGAATGTATATTCCTGCCAGCTCTCGTTATTCTGCTGAGTGCCGGAAGAGATCTGAGTCCAGTTGCTGTTATCGTTCGAGCCGTACAACACCCAGTCCTTTATTCCACATGCTCCGCCTCCGATGTTGACGGCTTTCATGCGGAGTTTTCTGACTTTCTTTGAGTCCGTGGTGTCGTAAGCCCACCAGGATCCAGGTGTCGAGATAACCGAGTACCAATAATTGCTCTCATTATTGTCACATGCTGTCTCTGGATCATTTGCGCCGGAACAACATGATGCTGTGCCTCCCGTAAGTATATCGCCGCCTGGGGCGACTACGATCTCCTGCAGCTCGATCTCACCCACGAGTGTGTAATCGGAGTACCACGAATTGGTAAATGTAATCCGATAATAACGATAATTAACGGCATTGACGAAGGTGTACTCTCGCCACGTGCCGTCATTGGGCTGCTCACCACTGGTCAGAGTCACCCAATCAGCATCATTATTAGATCCCTGTAAATAAAATCCCCGGATGCCATAGCTGGTTGATATAAGGTTTGCTTTCATCCGGAGTTTTCGGGCTTTTTTTGCTATGCCAGTACCCAGGTCGTATTTTATCCAGCCGCCCGCCCCGCCAAATCCGCCCCACGCAGTACTCTCGTTATTATCGAAGGCATTTGCGGGCGTTGGGTACCCAGTCACAGCAGATCCCGTAGGCGTTCCGCCGTTCAAGAAATCGCTGGAGTACTCCATTCTAAATCTCCACTTTCAGGCTTATGGTCACGTTCTTCAGGGACGTTATGCTGTTGATATAGGGGATGATCCAATCTCCTGCAGCCACAGCTATTGATTGCCCTGTGACCTCGCTCTTTGTGGACGAGGAGATTGCAGCCGTCAAGATGGTGGACAGCGTGGCGGGCGCATTAGAATAAGTGCCTTTCTTGAGCGCCACGGAAATTGAGCCAGAAGTATTATCGTTTGACATCACCCGTACCTCCGTGATGGTTCCGGCTATCGGGACCTCGATGCCCGGATAAGTCTGGCTCGCCGTGAGAACGGCGGGAGTCCCGTAGAGGCAGAACTCCAGCCTATATGATGTGAGCTTGTCCAGGCTTGTTTTGTTTGCATGGGAGTGTTTTAGCGTTACCGCACTGGCCGCATCCGCAGCAGCAACCTGATTCGTTCCGCCATAGTTGAGAAAGGTATCCGTATTCTGAGTGTGGCCCACAGGAACCACGCGCCGGAAGTCTGCCACACCTGCTGTGCAATAATGGCCATGATTGGTATTCTGCACGCCAGTCTCATCGACGCATATGATAGCGATCAGGATGCATTTCAGATTGGGCAGCTCGGGCGGGAGCGGGGCGAGATTCTCCAGGAAATCTGTTGAGAGGGTGGGAACTCCTTCGGTGCCTGCCACTCGCTTCAGAGTGCCATCGTTGCAGTCAAAGACAATCAAATCATAGCGATGCTTGCCGCCTGCAGCCGCGGGGATGCCCGTGATGGACGCTTGCGTGAATGCGATGCCGATACCCGAGGGAAACCTGTAGTATCCTGCAGCGACCAGTACCGCAGTGGCCGAGGAGCGCACCGGGTCCATGCCGCTGACGACCGCATAGCCCGCAGCTGAGGCGTTGTTCCTCTGGAAGAGCACCGAATGGGCCCTCATGCGGTCTCCCTGGCGAGGGACATTGGCGTATTCGGAAGGCATTCGCTACCACTTCGAAGAAAGATTGGACAGTTTCATTGCATCCGGATATTCCTCTGCATCTGTGGGCCCTGGGGTCTCGCCCGCATCGCCTGCCAGAGGCGTATTCTGCAGCAGCTCTATCAGCTCGTCCGAGGTCTGCTTCAGGCTTCGCAGCTTCTCCATGACCTGTTTGGCGACGGGATTTGCGATCGGCTGAAAGACTCCCTGCTGATTGAATGCTCCCGGCAGTTCCTCGACTATTCGATCTGCGTAGCTCTGATAGGCCAGGTAAGCAGCATAGTTCAGCTTGGCGAGATCGACAATGGCAGCCGGACAGGATGAGCGAGCGGCCAGCTCGGCGATATAGGTCTCCGAGCGAGAGACGGCACTCTCGACGACATCGTCCGAGAGCTCAGATTCGTCAGCAAGGTTGATGGCATTCCGGACTTTGGCGGCGTCAATTGGCATGGATTACACGCCCATATCTACGACCCAACCGTCTATGATGGCCCTCTCCACGGCTTTCGTCCAGGGCAGGGTGTACATCTCATCTGGATCCAACCGAAAGCCATCCAGTACGAGCTGGCCATACCTTTCGACCTCGCCGGCAGCCTTCTGGCGCTTCAGCTCATTCACCAGCAATAGACCACAGGCGGCGATCTTTACGGTGATCTTTGGCAGGGCCGGCGCATCGGTCTTGAGCGCCGGTTCTCTCCCGGAAGCCTTTGCAGCCGGGGCGTCATGATGCAGAACGAGAGCCTCATCGATAGGCTCCCTAACTGGTCCTCGCTGCTTCTTCGAAGGATTTGCCATATCTCCCCTCAGATGATGTACCACAACTCGACAGGCTTACTATTCATGGCGCTCTGAAGGTCAGCGGTATTCAGGCTGATTACCGTGGCGTTCACCGTCACGGTTGGTGCAGTTCCCTCCTTCGTACCGTCGAGAGCTGCCATGAGGACTGTATTCGTTGCGAGCTTCGTGTTCAGCCCGAGCTTATCGGAGATGCCAACATCGAATGTCGGTGCCGTGCTGCCGAAGCCCTGCTTAGTGGCGTTGTAATCCACCCTAGAGATTGTTCTGAAAGCGCGATAGGTAGACTTGATGGCACTAGTGTTGGAGAACGTGATATTCTCCGTAATGGCCACGCCAGTGATATCTGTACCTGTGAACATCACTTCGGCCCAGATAGCCTGGTTTGGTGTAATAGAGACAGAGCGAGGATAATCGGGCTGTGCCGCGAAAGTGGTGTTATATGTAGCGGCGCTCGCGCTTGTGGCGTCATTATCTAAGAGTCTATCTGCATCAGCAACTACCGGGCCGATTGTAGATGTCCCGACAGTTTGGATAGCTATCTGCCCAGCGGCATTCGATGTTCCGGCATCAGAAGGTACCACAGTCTCAAGGCGATTCGTTGTAGTATTATATGAAAGCGAGACGTCCTTTCCGGTGCCGAAGTACATCGTGGCTCCGTCCTGGAACCAGGGAGCCCCGCTGTTCTCAGATGGCGTCCTGATTTGCCCAGTGGCCACCTCAAATGGGTAGAACTCCTCTACTGCTGCAGCTACCCCAAAAAAGATTGTCAGGAGCGCCAGGGCCCCTAGAATTCTTCTGAGCATGCCTTACCTACCTCGACGGGGCCACGCCCGTGATCTTCACGATATCTACTGTGGTGGATTCATCCTCATACTTCGGGACAACCTTAGCGCCCTGGACTCTGTGGATGATGGTGCCGTAGCCCTGATCGCTCACCGTCTCCACGAACTGAGCAGGCGTGTTCTTGAACTCGTAGTTCTTGGATTCCATCGTCAGGGAAGAGCCAACTGCCAGGATGGCGTTGGTGCCGAGGATATCGGAATCCGTGCCTGTCAGCACATCGATCTTTCTCTGGGCCTTGGAGACATACCAGGGAGCGAAGGGCACGAAGACGATACTGTATGAGTCCTTCAGGACCTGGGCAACAGAGGAGTACCCACCTCTTACGGCCCTCTGCTGGGTTATGCCCCTATAGACTCTCTGGGGCACTATGCATACCGCAGGACCTCGAATATCCTTCCAGCCGTATTCGCCGAGTTTATCCAGGGCTTCCGTGATGGGGGCCTCGGGGCTTGTGGTGTCCCATGTTCCCGGCGAGGTGACAGTCTGGCCTGCACCCGCCAGCAGCGCGGCAATCTGCTTGTACTGCCGGGTCTCGCCGAAGAATATGTTGCCGTCTGCGGCGAACCTGGATGCAGGGTCCTTTGCACCTCCTCCTACGCTGGTGGGCTTGGCCGCCCTTTCCAGCATGTCGTTGCTCAGGAAATAGGCAAACTTGTCTGTTGTGAGGTCTTCCTGGTGCCTCTTCAGGGCATTCTTGGTGTAGGGCACGGCAGCTTCCCTGTCTACGCCCATCACGCCGGCCTGGCCGGAGCCTGTCCAGAACTCGAACTCCTGCTCATCAGTTGGCTCGAAGGGGAAGAACTGCTCCAGAGGATTCTCCCTCATGACGTTTGCGTCGTAGAATCGGGCGTTTCGAACTGCATAGGCCGTGACCAGCTTCTCCAGATCACGGGTTGTAACTGCTCCCATTATAGGCATGTTTAGACCTCCGCGGCACCGACCGGCACATCAAGGATGCATGGCACGAGCTCGCCCGCAATGGCCGTGATCTGCTGAGTCATCCACTCAGGATATGTCCCTATGGGCCTGCTGGTGTTGGCAGTGGCGGTTACCTGCCCATCTACCGCATCGTCTGCGTAGATCTTGGCCCCGGGTGCATAGGTCTGGGTTATGACGGACTTGACCCAGACAATCTCACCGGATCCGAGCCTCCAGCATCCGAGCTTGTAGCCGGCAGCCACGGTCTTGGCATCGCCCTTTGCCGTCAGGGAGTCTTGGTCCACGACGGCCACGACCACATCGTCCTTGTCGGCGACCTTTGCGAGCCTGCCGGCAGTGTCGCTCTTCTTCAAAAGCTCGCCCTCATAATAGGCGGCAGAATCCACCGGCGCACCTATCGGGGCCTTGGATGAGGGGTATATTTTGGCCATTTATTGACCCTCCTTCTTTTCGGGCGCTTTTGCACCCGGATAGAATTTCTTTGTCAGGCTGTCCACGGATG
>Ga0074195_1004658_pt1 | contig 11085 bp, 12 predicted proteins | sample EPASupsiteHSE623_FD_64525 | JGI IMG/M metagenome (GOLD analysis project Ga0074195, IMG submission 64525) | Bioremediated contaminated groundwater from EPA Superfund site, New Mexico - Sample HSE6-23 | ecosystem: Environmental > Aquatic > Deep subsurface > Groundwater > Contaminated ... | reverse complement strand
AAATTCAGCACTTGTCGCAGACGTACTCAACAGCAATTGCTGCCTTGCGCATATCGCCTTTGATCTGCTTTCTCCCGCCACGGAAGAAGAGCTTCTTGCAGCTCGCACAGTATTTGGGGCGGAACAGATCCCACCGGCTCATGGGAATCTCAAGAGTAAAACCGGTCTTATTCCACTCTTCAGGAGGTTTCTCCGCGTTCTGCTCGTAGACTGCGACAAACTCCATGATCTGGTGGGGCGGCACTCCTAAGTCAACGAATTTCTTGAAGACAAAGTAGTTGAAGATCAGCCACGAGAGATCCGAGCGATCGAGGAGGCCTTCATACTCCCCGAATGCCTCATCGAATTCCTCTAACGAGCAACCGCAGAGCGGGCATTTGCCCCCCACGAGCTCGTCGAGAAAAACCTCTTCCTGGCACCCCGGACAGGTCGTGTGCGGGGATTGCATGCGTGATGTCATTGTATTCTCCCAAGGTGAAATGTATTGATATTCATAGGTACTGGGGACCAAACCCATTGCACGGGTTTGTAGTGTTACTAGTGTTTCGCGGGTGTGCACATATAGGTATCACCAGTGCATGTGCACCCCGATAAGAGCGTTGTGGTCGGGGATAAAATTACTCAGCAGTAAGCTCTTCGCGCTCCATAACAAGCGTGCCATAAACCAGTTTTTCGAGCACCTGCGCAACGTATTTGATGTGCATCGCCATCTCCAGGTCCTCATTCCGGTGAATGTCTGCATAGAGCTGGAGACGGATCAGGGAGAACCGGAACCGGTCGAGAGTTTCATCATCCATGATCATTGCTTCCCGGTAGATCGGTTCAATCAGGTCGGGAAACACCTGCGGGTTCTCAAGACAGGCAATAATCCCCGTGTATATAGGAAGGGATTTTTCCTTTCCGCTGAGAATCCGCAGGTAGTCCATTCCTTATCCCTCGACAACCGCGATGAGTGATTCCATGACTTTATCGACAGCGTCCCATGTCGGGCTGTTGCCGCTGCGCTTGATGATGAACGGGCGGCCCTCGTCGCCAGCCTTGCGCATCTCGATATCGATCGGTATTGCCCCGAGGAATGGCACCTTGAGTTCTTCGGCAATCTTTTTTCCGCCACCCTTGCCGAAGAGCTCGATCTCCTCGCCGCAGTGGGGGCAGAGCATCCCGCTCATGTTCTCGATAACACCGATGACCGGCAGCCCGAGCTTCTCGATAAACTTTGCCGATTTTCTTGCATCCATCGTGGCGACATCCTGGGGCGTAGTCACAATGACGGCTCCCCGGACGTTCGGTGCAAGCTGGGCAATAGTCAGCGCTTCGTCCCCGGTTCCCGGGGGGAGATCGACAACGAGATAGTCGAGCGAACCCCAGTTCACTTCGCCAAGGAACTGCTGGATTGCTGCCATCTTCATGGGTCCCCGCCAGATGATGGGGGTACTTGTGTCAGGCAACAGGAACGCCATGGAAAGAACAGACAACATACCGGTTACATGCACCGGTTCGATCTGGTTGCCGCTCACTGCCAGCTTATGATCCTCGATGCCCAGCATCTTGGGGACATTGGGGCCATGCATATCGAGATCGAGAAGACCTACTTTTTTACCGTGATTCGAAAGAGCATAGGCAAGATTGACCGAAACCGTGGATTTTCCCACGCCGCCTTTTCCGCTCAGCACCATGATGACATGCTTGACGTCCATGGTTGCTTTCGGGGGAAGGCCGGCCTGTTTCTTATTTGCCGATGAACAGGAAGAGGCAGTCGCGCAGCTGGAGCACTCGCTCTTGCACTCTTCGTCTGCTTTTTGTGATTGGGTATTGTTCTTAGCCATGGTATCCCTTTGGTAAATTCTGGTCGTGTACTCGTACCAGTTGTCACCATGAGAAAATAAAGATGTGGAAACCATCCCGGTTAACGAAAAGAGAATGGGGATGAGGGGCTCCCGGTGCGGGTAAAAAGAGACTGCGCGCCTGTGTGCTGTGCGGCCCTCTCACCGGTCTGATGGCAGATTACAATCAGGTTTCACTTTAGATGCACGCGGCCATCAGGTATCCTGTCATATGGATGGATCTGTGGACTGCCCGCTGAATTCCGCCATAATTTTATTATCTTCCCGTCTCAGGGTTTAGTAATGGAGCAGCTTACCGTTTCGCTGGATTTCCTGGCGTTTCCCCCAACCCACACCTGCGATGGCGGGAACATTTCGCCGCGTATCAGGCTCAAAGGACTCAATGCTGCATCGGTTGCCATCATGGTCTTCAACCCGTTCGAGAAATCCTGCTGTTCATTTACCCCCTGGATCTGCTGGAACATTCCCCCGGTAACCGTGATTCCTGAAGGTATCCCGAATGAGGGGATCACGACCGCACCGATCTCCGCAGTCCAGGGCATAACAGACTATGGCACTATCGGGTATACCGGGCCCTGCCCGCCACCCGGGGAGATGATCCGGTACCAGTTCAAGGTGTACGGGCTGGATGCCATGCTGGATCTCAAAGCCGGTGCCGACAAGCATGCCCTTATTCAGGCCATGAAAGGCCACGTGCTCCAGTTCGGCGAGACGGTTGCAATCTGCTCACGGTAAGTTCCTTACAAAGGATCACCATCCGGCTAAACCAAAAACCCGCTGCCTGCCGCAATGCATGAACATATCACCCGGTACGGTGAGAATGAAGTATCTTGTCCGGGGCAGAAATCCGCATCAGGCCCGGAAATAAAAATGGAGACAAGGATTATGGAATCACTCAGGATAAAAATTTCGGTAAAAGTTCTCCCGAACAACTATACCTGTGACGGAGAGGACATCTCGCCGGAGATCGATGTCGGCGGCGTGAACACGGCCATCTCGAAATCGCTGGCAATCATAGTCAATGACCCGGATGCCGGTAGCGGAGGTGGCTTTGTCCACTGGATTGCCTGGAACGTGGAACTGGTAAAGATGATCCCCGAAAAGATCCCCAATACTCCCGAAGTCACCTTTCCCCTCACGGCCCTCCAGGGACTGAACAGTTTCGGCAATATCGGTTACAATGGCCCGTGCCCGCCGCAAGGCCAGACACACCGTTACTTCTTCAAAATATACGGGCTGGACAGCCAGCTCTCCCTTCCGGCAGGATCAACAAAAGATCAGCTGGTAAAGGCAATGGAAGGGCACGTTGTCCAGTACGGCGAGACATACGTAACGTACGGGAGATAGACAATCCGGCTCACCCGTGCGTCAGGATTAATACATCCCGGCACAGACTGACAAACAGCATGAAAAAACGGGAAAGAGTGCGGTCATTAGACAAGGATCTTGATTCCGCTATCCGTACGGTTGCTGGAAAACACGAGGCCCTTCTCTCTCCTCTTGCTGCCACCAGCGCAGATGCAACGCGCCGTCACAACAGGGCTGCTGAAGATATCCGCACCCCGTACTCCCGCGATGCCGATCGCATCATCCATACCCGGGCATATACGCGGTACATTGACAAGACCCAGGTCTTTTACCTGGTGGAAAACGATCACATCACCCACCGGGTTATCCATGTCCAGCTCGTATCGAAGATTGCGCGGACGATAGGGCGGTGCCTGCGATTGAACGAGGATCTCATAGAAGCGATCGCACTCGGGCATGACATAGGTCATATCCCCTACGGCCATTTCGGCGAGTCCTGCCTCTCATCGCTCTGCGAACAGTACTGCACAGGCAAATTTTTCCACAACGTGCAGAGCGTGCAGTTCCTTGACCGGATCGAAGACCAGGACCTGACCATGCAGGTGCTCGATGGCGTACTCTGCCACAACGGGGAAGCAGACGATGTCCGCATCACCCCGGCACCCTGCCGGAGCTGGGCTGCCTTTGACAAAAAAGTGCAGGACAATGCGGATGGCAGGCGCAGCGGCGCTGCCATGACGCTCGAAGGGTGCCTGGTCAAGTTTGCCGATACGATCGCCTATATCGGGAGGGACATCCAGGATGCAAAAGAGATCGGGCTGATCGATGATTCGATGCCATTACCGGAGGAATGCACTGCCATCCTGGGAAATACCAACCGCGAGATCATCAATACCCTGATCTATGACCTGCTGGAAAACAGCGACAGTGAAGAAAAAGGATATATCGCGTACAGCCGGGAAGTCGAAAAAGCACTGATCGGGCTCCGCACCTTCAGCAGGAAAAACATCTACAATAACGAAAAACTCACCGCAGAACGGCCGAAGATCGAACGGATGTATGCCACCCTGTTCAAGACATACCTTGAGGACCTGGAATCAGGATGCAGGGACACAAAAATTGTAAAAGACTTTATCGAAACGGGCTGGACCAGTCCGCGGTACCTGGAGACTGCAACCAATGCCGAACTTGTCCGGGACTTCATTGCAGGTATGACCGATCGTTACTTTGCAAAACGGTTCGAAGAATGCGTAATCCCGCGACGGATTGAGGCGAAATTCACCTGACAGGAAAGATCCGTTTCATTCGTACTTGCTCTTGGGTTTTTCCCACCCGGTGAACCCGCAGTAAATACAACCGGCACCTTCGCAGTGATGGCACCTGCACTTGGGAGCCCTGACTAAAACCGTGCCGGTCTTATTGCAGACCGTGCACCCGAATCCTTCACAGCTTGCGCACAGCGCAGGTTCATAGATTGTTTTTTCGTCAGTCATGGTATCACCATCTCTCCATTCAGGACAAGGAAGTCTGGGGGGACTTGTTCACTCATCATCCTCATCAAGATACCGGGAAAGTGCATCGAGCAGTTCAGCTGCCGACTGGTACCGGTCAGCAGGTTGTTTTTCAAGGCATTTGAGAATTATCTTTTCAACCGCTGCGGCATCTTCTTCATACTCTGATGGCGCAATAGGTTTCTCGCGCAGGATCGCATTTCCCACTTCTACAATACTTTCGCCGCCAAACGGTATCGAGCCGGTGACCATCTCGTAGAAGACCACCCCGAGCTGGTAGATATCGGTCCGTTCATCGGTCCGGCCGAACTCTGAAGGAGATACCTGTTCCGGGGCAGCATATGAAAGCGAGAAGCCGGCAATACTGGATTTTTTTACATCCGCAGCAAGCACCTTGCTCATTCCCCAGTCCGTGATCTTCGGTACACAATCCTCATCCAGCAGGATGTTGTGCGGCTTGATGTCGCGGTGGATGAACCCATGTTCATGGGCATATCTCATCCCCTCGGTGATTCCCCGGAAAATATGCACTGCCTTCCAGACGGGCAGCGGCTTTTCCTGATCCTCTAACGAGCCGCAAACAAACTCCATTTCAACGTAGGGCACGGGCAGGATATTGACCCCGAGTACTTCGACAATATTCTCGTGCCGTAATGATTCCCATGCCTTGATCTCGTTTAAAAACGACCTTCCCGTTACTTCGTCAAAACTTATCGGGATCTTGACTGCCACTTTCAGCCCGTCGGTCTTACGGATCGCGGAAAACACCCATGCAACACCGCCGCGCCCGACAAACGCGATATCGGTGTACTTGTTCTCCAGTTCCCGGGGGAAGTAGTATTTCTGGTCGGACACAGCGGGGTAATATTCCTTCTCATCACTGTCGTCGGGAAGGGTTGTTTCTTTCCCGGGCGTTGTTGCCGGGGTACGGATGCTGCGGGAGATCACGGTCGATTTGGCAAGAAGCTGTGCCTCCGTTTCATCAGGAGATGGTGCAGGCACGAGTGCTTTTCGTCTCTGGTACAGGAGATAACCTGCACCTGCAAGAACCGCAAGCACACCAACCCCCAGTGCAAGAGTACCCATACCGGTCGGGAACCCGTTCGAAGGATTTGTCACCGGTGCCGGGGTAACGGTGTAGGTGACCGACATAGTTGTCGTGGAAGAAACCGGTGCCGGGACTGCCGAAACCACCGGCAGGGGAACCAGTGGCGCCGGGGTCAGGGAAAGGGCGGTGACCGGAACCGGTGTGATGCCCGAGTAATATTCCTTTGGATCCATGAGGGGGAAGCTATCAACGATATCCCGGTTCGACTCCAGGACGGCTTTTGGGTTTCCCCCGATCATGATCACGTAGGGGGAATCCCCGATCCCGTCGCCATTCTTATCGATGCCGTGGTAATCGCTCCAGTAGTTTCCCATCTGGCCCTGTTCATTCTTCCCCAGGTACGTATACGTCAGGGGAGCAGTTGAGCTCCAGATCGAAGTCGCGCTCTTTGAGAGTACATTCTGGGAATTGGAAAAAGTATTCCGGGATATCCGGTTGGAGAGCGAAGATTCGTCAAGGCTGATGCCACGGGAATTGGTAGTGATGATATTGTCTTCGATCAGGTTATTGGACGACTCCTCCAGTACAATGCCGGTTCGCTGGTTGCGGTTGATATTATTCCCGGTTATAATATTTTCCCGGGCAGATACCAGGGTGATGCCCTGCGCATTGTTAGAGAGGGTATTTCCCCGGATGGTATTCTGGTCTGAAGAGACACGAATGCCATTTAACAGGTCGCTGTTCCTGATGACAAAACCCTCTACAGTGCATCCATCGGCAAGGATCTCCACGCCATTACCCTGGCTGCCCGGATCAATAACCGGCGATCCATTGCCGCTGTCTATGCCGATGAGCAGGATCTTCTTGTCAAGACGTACTTTTCCCGGGTAAATCCCGCTTTCAACCGTAACGGTATCGCCGGAAGATGACCAGTCAATTGCATCCTGGATGCGGGAAAACTCTGCGCCGGATGATGCAACGGAATGTTCACCGGCCGCTGCCGTACCAATGCAGGCTGTACAGGCAAGGAGAAAAATGAGAAGAATAAACCAGAATACGGAGCGGTTGCGGGTCATAAGTATAAAACGGGTTTTTTGTATTCTGCCGGATAGTTCACCATTCTTTTGTATTCAATGGGTAATAAAAATCATTTATTCCCTTAATTATGAACCGGGGGGGAGGATCAGGACAAGTTTTACGCCGGATATTCCTTTTGCAAGCTCGACAAGATCGCCATCACGGACCGGGACCCGTTTGCGATCCTCAAGTTTTTTGTTGTTCAGCTGGGTTCCGCCGGTGCTCCCGCAGTCCTCGATATACCAGGTGCCATGTTCGTGGTGGAACCGCCCGTGGGGCTTGGAGACCCGGGTTACCGCAGTATACGCATCCGCAAGCACGATATCGGTAACCGGATCGAACGAAGCCGGGTTATCGGGATCGGTCCTGCCGATGGCAACGGTATCGGTCCGTAACAGGAATGCCTTGCCGTCATCCGGGCCGCCCAGTACTATGGCGGCAGGGCTGTTGCCGAGCACCTCTTTTGAAAGGGTGCCTTTCACTTCTTCTAGCCTGCGGGAGATCTCACCCCCGATGATCTGCACCCGGGCATTGGAGAACAGGCCCAGGTTCCTTATGATCGCCTCCAGCCCGCCGGGAACAACCGAATATTCCCAGACCGGGTGGATGCCTTTTGACGTAGGGGCGCCAAGACCCGCCTCCTTTTTGATCACGCCGATGCCAAGCAGCTTGTCGAGATGCTTCTTGGTGTTCTCGTAACTGGTCTCGATCTCGTTTGAGATAGCACGGGCATCGCGGGGCTTTTTTTCCAGGAATTTTACTATCCTGAGCCGTGCGCTGCTCGAGAGAACATCCAGGTAATCGGAAAGTTCCTCGAGAGAATCAGACACTTCATGAACAATTATTGTCGGGGATTTATCCTCAGGGTCCATTATGCTCCACCAGGGGTCCTTTCATTTTTGTCATAAACATCAGGTAACAGGAAGATAAGGGTATGACAGTTTAAATGCTCTCTCCTCCGAACATACCCCGAAGGTTCAATCCCTTAACCCGGAGGTTCAATGACCGAACCCCCACAATTTGGGCAATATATACGCTGAGCTCATGACATGGTAGATCAGGTGATGCACGACACTCATTTCGGCGTGTCACCGACTCATGCAAAAACAAAAAAGGAGAACTCTATGGATTCAGGCAAAATTTTTCTGGGTATCGCGCTCGTCGTCTTCTCGGCTGCAATGGTGATCAATCCCGCCGGTGCTGCCGAAGGGGATCAATTGTGCCCGACCGTATGCGGGGATCTCCCCGCTGCCGGTTGCGGGAGCGCTGCCAGCCTGTCGCAGGATCCGGGATATATCGCACATCCCGCCCTGCCTTCGATAACCGGTATATCCCCGAAAAACCAGCTTTAAAAAATCCGCAGAGGAATTCTTTTCAATGCCACAACTCCGTACGAACGATGAATGCCCCATGCACATCCCCATTCCTCCATCTGCCGCCAGCAATGGCCCGCAATGCCTGCACCGACCCGCAAGGTCAAAAGCAGGCCATCCCTCATCCAGAGACCCCGGACGGGTTTTCCTCACCTGACGGGAATCATACATGGACAGCCATTCAATATTCTTTTTTCTCCCTTCAGCAACAGGATTGAAGGGATAATGAAAAATTAAAAAATAGAATTTCTCCGATAAGTGACGTTTCTCAGTTTTTCCTGATAGCACTGATATAGCAGACTGCACCGGCAATACCCAGCGCAATAATGGGGAGAATAGCTGACGGGGGAGACTGGGGAGATTCCGTGGGGTAGGGTGTCGGGACAGTTATCTTTGGCGTGGGTTTCTTCGTGGTAGTGACAGCAGCGGGTGTGGTTGCTACCGGGACCGCAGCTGCGGGAGTCTCTGATATAACTGGCTCATTAGAAGGGACCGTGAAGCGAACGTTATCGATATATCCCTTAGCATAGATGTTCTGCATGCCGTAATCACCCTTTGATCCGAGGTAGATCCGGTTCAGACCGCGCAGGTTCTCCCCGCACTGGATGAAATAGCTCCAGATATCGTTTCCGGATTGCCACTCTTTCACATTCATGGACAGAACCTTGGTATCGTCATTATAATTGACGGTTATGTGGTAGGTTTTGTTGACATCGTATTTTACCGTGGCACCCTTGTAGGCATCCGTCCCCATCTCCACTGCGGCGCTCTGGCTGTTTACCTCAACGAGCTTGTTTCCCGTTGACACATAGTGAAGCCACATAATCTGGCCGTATTTGGCATTGGTAAACATCGAGATGACATTGGGGCCCTTGGACGGGTCCATCTCGGAGCCGGATAAACCCATGCGGAATGTCGCTCCGCTGTCGATCCTAGTGATGATGACATCGTAGTCCAGGGTAAACGATCCATCATCAAAATCTACAGGAATATACGAATAACTGCCCGAGCTGGGTTCCATGGAGAAATAGTACATCGCTTTTCCCGAATCCCAGTAGTAATTCGAGGATGCGCCACCGGTATTGGTTATCCAGTTGGGATTCGATCCGAATGTGGTCTGGTATACTGAGGTCTGGCTATCGCCGGTCTGTGCCTGGATTGGCTGTACTGCGAGAAGACAGCAGGCTGCAACGATAAGAGTGAAGAGCATTGTTCTGGTGTTCATTACGGTTCTCCGTTGTCCCCAGATACGGGAAAAATCCAGGTACCGGTATTCGGGTTTCTGAAGATTTCCTGTATACCAGCCATCAAAGACCGGGGGATTATTTCTTAGGTAAGTATGCAATCCGCCGTTTCTTAAAAATAACTGATTCGGCAGTCCCAACCGGGATATATTTATTTCCCGATTCGCGCAATATTAGTGAGCATACCAAATTTCGCGATAATAGTCTAGCGGTAGGACAGGAGCTTCCCAAGCTTCTAGCCCGGGTTCGATTCCCGGTTATCGCATAGCTCAATTATGGAAACAGAACCCGAACGCCTGGCCATGCGGATCATTGCAGAGAACCGCAACGGTGTCTTACGCGATATAGCAACCGTGGTTGCGGCCCATGATGCCAACATCGTGATGATCAGCCAGGAGGTGTTCGAGTCCGGACCCTATACGGGCATGGCAGAACTCTATTTTGAATATGATTCTGATAACGCAGATGACCATGAACGGCTCCTTGAGGATCTCAATGCCATTGATTCTGTCAGGGAGGTGAAAGCCTACAAGCCTTTTGGCCATATCTTCGGCACGCGGGTGATCATTATCGGGGGTGGTGCACAGGTGGCACAGGTGGCAATGGGTGCCGTGAACGAGGCCGACCGGCATAATATCCGGGGCGAGCGGATATCGGTAGACACGATTCCGCTGGTCGGAGAACGGACCCTTGCCCTTGCCGTGGATGCGGTTGCCCGCCTGCCCCGTGCCGGCATTCTTGTCCTCGCCGGTTCTATCATGGGCGGCGAGATCACAAAAGCAGTAGACCGGGTCAGGGAAGCCGGCATCCCGGTCATCGCACTCAAGATGGTCGGGACCGTGCCGGAACATGCGGATCTCGTTGTCACCGATCCGATCCAGGCAGGCGTTTTTGCCGTAATGCACGTCAGCAGCAAGGCGGTTTTCGATATCAACCGGGTAAAGGGCCGGGAGTTCTGATATGGACATCATTGAAAAAGCGGTGTCTATCCTGATGCGTGACGGGATTGTTATCTACCCGACCGAGACCTTGTACGGGCTAGGGGTCGATGCCTTCTCAGATGAAGCCATCATGAAGGTCTACGAGGTCAAACACCGCCCGGTCGGCATGCCGATCTCCATTGCGGTTTCGGACTTCGATATGCTTGCTGCCGTTGCTCATATTGAGCCGTGGATGGAGACTTTCATCCAGACATTCCTTCCCGGGCCGATCACGGTTGTGCTGGAATCACGGAACTGCGTTCCCGATGTCCTGACCGGTGGGACGGGAATGATCGGCATCCGTCTCCCTGCCCACCCGCTCGCCAGGCAGCTGATCGAGCGGTTCGATTCTCCCATCACCGCGACAAGCGCCAACCTCCACGGGGCAAAAGACCCCCAGGTCCCGGAGGAATGCACGGTGCGCCATGATTTCCTGCTCGATGGCGGCAGGCTGCCCGGAACGCCCAGCACGGTTGTAGATCTTCCCGCACGCACGATCCTTCGTGCAGGCGCACAGGTTGACCCCATTGCAAAATTCCTCGTAAACCTGTGAGACTGCCCGCATGACAAAAACCGTCCGGTTACGCGATTTTATTGAAGACAGGGATGGCTGGATCTACGCCGTCTCCACGTATGACAACGCAGACAAGATTGGCTGCGTGCTCCGGTACGTGCCTGATGCAGATGGCGAGCGCCTGCA
>Ga0074195_1004656_pt1 | contig 11088 bp, 10 predicted proteins | sample EPASupsiteHSE623_FD_64525 | JGI IMG/M metagenome (GOLD analysis project Ga0074195, IMG submission 64525) | Bioremediated contaminated groundwater from EPA Superfund site, New Mexico - Sample HSE6-23 | ecosystem: Environmental > Aquatic > Deep subsurface > Groundwater > Contaminated ... | reverse complement strand
ATCACTTCTGTTTTTCCTTTGGGGATTAGCACCTGATATGGTTGATACTTTAAATAGGCACGTTCAAAAATTCTGCATTTGAAGAAGTAACAATCAAGTTTTCTTCAGTTTTCTCTTTATGGGGCATATTTCAGCATTTTCTCTTCGTGTCGGGTGTGCTGTAAACATTCATTATTTTTAAAAATCGAAAAACAATAATTATTCTTTAAGAAATGAAAAAAACAAAAAAAGGTCTTTTTACCACTGAAGACGGAAGAAATCATACATTTATTTTCTTTCTGGTTGCGCTTCTGTTTACTTTATGGGCAGTTGGTAACAGCCTGATAGATACAATGGACAAGCATTTCCAGGATTTCTACCATCTGACAAAAGCAGACTCGGCCAACGTTCAGTTTTCGCATTACCTGGGATATTTTTTTATGGCATTACCTGCCGGATGGTTTATTCATAAACTTGGCTATAAATGGGGGATTGTTTTGGGTTTGGGTTTAGCAGCGTTGGGCTGTCTGTGGTTTTATCCCGCCACCAAAATTGATGGGTTCTGGGCGGTTCTGTTGGGCGTTTGCCTGGTAGCCATGGGCTTTTCATTTCTCGAAACTGTTGCCAATCCTTACACCACTGTTTTAGGAGATTCAAAATATGCTGCTTCCCGAATTAATCTGGCCCAGTCTTTCAATGCCATAGGCTGGCCAATCGCTCCCTATATCGGCGGGTTATATTTTTATCATACTGATGATGCGCTCAGCGCGCAGCAAAATGCCGAAATAGCCCATCAGACCATGTGGATACCTTATGTGGCGCTTGCTGTTATAATTGGGGTTCTTATTATCGCTTTTATTAAAAGCAAGATGCCTGATGTTACTGAAGATGATAATAATAATTCAGGAAATGAAACAGCCAAAGTTGATGTCTTTGGTCAACAAAGCCGGCTGTCAACCATACTCTTATATATTGTTGCCATTTTGTTCAGTTTTGCATTGGGTATGATCGTCCGCTTCTTTGTCCAGGTATTTTATATGGACAGGGAAACGCTTGCCAACCCAGAGGCTATGGTCGCTTTAAACCACACGTTAACCTGGGTATTTAATATTGTTACGGGTATTTCTGGTGTAGCTTCAATTATTTTTATCACACTAAAAAGGGGGAAACTGATTCACAAAACCAGTATATGGTCTGCCCCGCACTTTACCGGTGCAACAATTGCGCAGTTCCTTTATGTGGCAGCACAAGCAGGCATATTCAGTTTCTTTATCAATTATATGGTTGAAGAAGTCCCGGCAATAGGCGAAAGCTTAAAATCAAGCTGGTTCATTGGTGGCGAAAATGGCTCAATTCTAAGAAACGGATCTTATTTCCTTACCGAAAAGGGGGCTACATCCCTTATGTCTTGGATGGCTTTCCCATTGTTTCTTTTAGGCCGTTTTACCGGTTCGTTTATTTTAAGGGTTACTAAAGCCCATAACATGCTTGGCCTATATGCATTTATTAATGTGATCTTAATGTTTGTAATTGTAGCCAAATTAGGATGGCTATCAGTAGCAGCCGTATTCCTCAGCTTTTTCTTCATGTCTATTATGTTTCCCACTATTTTCTCGCTGGGCATTTTTGGATTGGGGGAAAAATCGAAGTTGGCCTCTTCGTTCATCGTAATGGCCATTATGGGTGGTGCTGTATTACCTAAGGTGATGGGGGCAATAGGCGACAAAGAAGGCATGTCGGCAGGATATGTTGTTCCGGCTGTTTGCTTTATGGCTATTGCGCTTTACGGATTCTTCTGGACTAAACTTAGTGGCTCTGAAGGATTAAATGGCGTAAAAATTGGAACAGGCCATTAATTAGATGAGCATTTTGGCTATCCTTACCATTTGTGATTAATATTTTTCATGTAATTGTAATTGTTCATAACTTGATTTACCATGGAATACACTAAAATTACCAAACTCACTGATTTCAAGCGATATTGCAAAACATTGTCGCTAAAAGACGATGTCCAGCTAATTGAAGATTATAAAAAAGTACATGCCCCCAACGCTGCCTGGCCTGAAATAACACAGGGAATGAAGGATGTCGGAATCATAGACATGGAAATTTATATCATGGGTACGCGCCTGTTTATGATTATGGATACCGTTGCTGATTTTGACCACGATAAAGCGATGACAGAATTAGCAAAAAAACCACGGCAAAGTGAATGGGAAGCTTACGTTTCGCGGTTCCAACAAACTTCAGCCGAAGCTACTGCCGACGAAAAGTGGCAATTGATGGAACGAATCTATAAATTGGACAAATAATTAGCTGTTAAAATTCTGTTCTTCGGAACTGTTGAAAGCAAAAATATATCCCGGAACATCATTCCCTTCCGGGATATATCAACAAGTCCAGGCTGATGCGAGTCTGCAGAAGTTCTGGTTACCAAACGTCAGCAAACGCTCTATGTCCATCTGAATAAAGTTCCGGTCAGCAATGGGTTAAAACTAAAACCCATTAATATAATGCCCTCAAAGGCTACCTTATTAAATAATGGAACCCCAATTGGTTGTGAAGTAAATTTATGCCCCAGCGATCACGACACCCAGTGACCCTATCTCCGATTAAGAAATTTACCTACCGATGAGCTGGCAAATACAGTCTTAATCGCAAAACTTGAATTCGATCGCCCCCTCAGTGAAATTGGTAAAAACCCTGAGCAGGAAACAAACATTGAACTAACGAAATAAAACTTAAAAGATCGCTTTTGCTAGAGAATACAATTTTTGACCATTATTGACGGTCATTTTATCTGAATAGTTTCTTTTTCACCTTTAAACTATCAATTTACATGCTGATTCCCAGCATAAAAGCTCATTTTTTGAATAGAGTTCATTAATCGACGTCCGAAAAACTGACGAAAGTCAATCAGTGTTATTAAACATTCACTTTACTCCATATAACAGCCTGTTATTATGAATTTTAAATTTATTTTCATTTTTTCAGAATTAGAATATTCAACCTTCGAATGTCATAACTTTGGCTATTATTAAGAATTCAAAACGAGATGAAACGAGCCAGAATAGTTAGCGGCAAACTTAAGTGCCAAATTAGCTTTGGCAAGTTCCATGTGGCAGTAAAAAAATAAATTAAAAACACATGAAAGCAGACATCAACGAATTTTTGGAAGCACTGAAAGCCCGCACTCCGGGCGAGCGTGAATTTCATCAGGCAGTTCAGGAAGTGATTGAATCAATATGGGATGTTTATCAGAAAAACCCCAGATACCAAAAAGCTAAAATTCTGGAACGAATTGTAGAGCCCGAACGCACTATAATTTTTCGGGTACCGTGGATCGACGATCGTGGCGATGTGCAGGTAAACCGTGGCTACCGCGTTGAATTTAACTCAGCAATCGGCCCATATAAGGGAGGCTTACGCTTTCACCCAACGGTGACATTGAGTGTGCTGAAATTTTTAGGATTTGAGCAAACTTTTAAAAACAGCTTGACAACTCTGCCAATGGGCGGAGGAAAGGGCGGATCAGATTTTAGTCCGAAAGGCAAATCTGATAATGAGATTATGCGTTTCTGCCAATCATTCATGACCGAACTTTACCGGCATATTGGACCCAATACCGATGTTCCGGCTGGAGACATTGGCGTTGGTGGCCGTGAAATCGGGTTCCTGTTTGGACAGTACAAACGTCTCCGGAACGAATTTACCGGAGTCTTAACCGGCAAGGGAATCGGCTGGGGCGGTAGTTTAATTCGTCCTGAAGCAACCGGCTTTGGAGCAGTGTACTTCGTTCAGCATATGCTTAGCAACCTCGGAAAAGAAATTGAAGAAAAAACATTCAGCGTTTCGGGCTTTGGAAACGTTGCTTGGGGCGCCATTGTAAAAATAAATGAGCTGGGAGGTAAAGTCGTTACCATATCTGGCCCTGATGGATATATTTATGATGCCGACGGTATAACAGGCGATAAAGTGGATTATCTTCTCGAACTTCGTGCATCGAACAATGACGTAGTTGAACCTTATGCGGTTGAATACGGAGCCAAGTTTGTGGCCGGGAAAAAACCATGGGAATGTTCGGTTGATATTGCCATGCCTTGTGCCTGTGAAAATGAAGTAAATCTCGAAGATGCCAAAACGCTGGTAAAGAACGGATGCTGGCTTGTTGCTGAAACTTCAAACATGGGTTGTACTGCCGAAGCAGTTGAGTACTTGACCGAAGCCATTACCTATGCCCCGGGTAAAGCCGTAAATGCAGGAGGGGTAGCTGTTTCAGGCTTGGAAATGTCACAAAACTCTATCCGGATGAACTGGCCCAAAGAAGAAGTCGATCGGTATTTGCACCGGATTATGAAAGACATCCACGAAACCTGTGTAAAATATGGAAAAAATGGAAATAAAGTGAACTATGTGATTGGTGCAAATGTGGGAGGCTTCGTAAAAGTAGCCGATGCCATGCTTGCCCAGGGAATCGTATAATACAACCAACCTAATATCGGTGAATGCTCCAAAATTCGATCAAAATTGAATTTTGGAGCATTCTGTGTTTTGACCGAATTTTATAAAAACTTCACAAACAACATGGCTTTATCTCCAAATTCCCAATAAAATAATATTAGCTTCATATTTGGCTGCTTTATTTTTCCTTATTTTGGCCAAATTTTGCGGAAAATGCTGATTGATACTCATTCTCATATTTATTCAACCGACTTCATTCACGACCTCGATGAAGTAATTCAACGGGCGTACTCCAACGATGTCCGGAAGATCATTCTTCCCAACATCGATAGTTCATCGGTGAAGAATCTACTTAATCTGGTTGAAACTTATCGGCACATCTGCATCCCCTTAATGGGACTTCACCCCACGTCTGTTAATCACGACTATCAAGAAGAATTACAGGTCGTTGAATACTGGCTTAAAAAACGAAAATTCTACGGAATTGGCGAAATTGGTATCGATTTGTACTGGGATAAATCATTTTTAGAGGAACAAACCCAGGCATTCCGCTTTCAACTTGAACTGGCTCGTCAATATCAGTTACCCATCGTAATCCATGTCCGTGATTCATTTGATGAAGTTTACCAGGTAATTCAGGAAACAAAAGATGATAAGCTGACTGGTGTTTTTCACAGTTTTACCGGGACCATTGAGCAAGCCAATCAGGTAATCGATTTAGGATTCAAAATTGGGGTCAATGGAATAATCACCTTTAAAAAAAGCGGCTTAGACCAGGTTATCAAGCAGATAGACCCATCGAATCTTATATTAGAAACCGATTCTCCCTATTTAACACCAACTCCTTTCCGGGGAAAACGAAACGAAAGTTCATACCTTGTTTATATTGCACAAAAAATTGCCGATCTTCACCAAATGACAGTTGGTGATATTGCAAAGATTACCACTGAGAATGCCCGGAAGCTTTTCGGCATCTAAGTATTCATCGCAAAACGTAGTAAACAAGTGGAAAATAAGCCGTCAATTCTAATTATCTACACTGGTGGCACGATCGGAATGGTTCAAAAGTCAACCAGTGGAATTCTTGTTCCCATGAAATTTGATCAAATTCAGGAAGAAGTCCCTGAACTCGATCGGTTAGAATGTAATCTGCAGGTCGTAACATTTACGCCTCCTATCGATTCATCAAACATGACTCCTGCAATATGGGTAAAAATAGCCAATACCATCGAACGAAACTACAGTAAGTATGATGGTTTTGTTATTCTGCATGGTACCGACACCATGGCCTACACCGCTTCGGCCCTAAGTTATATGTTCGAGAACCTGGACAAACCGATCGTTTTGACTGGATCGCAACTTCCAATCGGGATACTTCGAACTGATGGAAAAGAAAATTTGATTACTTCGATCCAAATTGCAGCAGCAAAAAAGCACGGGCAGTCTATTGTCCCCGAAGTTTGCGTCTATTTTAACTCCAAACTTTTCAGAGGTAACCGGATATCGAAACGACATGCTGACGATTTTAGCGCATTTTCTTCGGTAAACTATCCGGCATTAGCTAACGCGGGTGTAGAAATTAAGTATTTTCAAGAGAATATACACCGATCGGCCAACAAGGGAATACTAAAAGTAAGGACCCATTTTGATGAAAACGTAGTCATTCTCAAAATATTTCCTGGAATTGGGCGTATGGTGTTCGAGAACATTTTAAACATTCCCGGGCTAAAAGGAGTCGTCCTTGAATCCTTTGGCTCAGGAAATATTCCAACCTCCCGATGGATGATTAGCCAGATCAAAAATGCAATTAAACGTAAAATAATAATTTTTAATATCACTCAGTGTCAGGGTGGAGCAGTTAAAATGGGTCAGTACGAAACCAGTGAAGAATTACTAAATGCAGGCGTTGTGAGCGGGAAGGATATGACTACAGAAGCTGCCATAACAAAGCTCATGTTTCTGCTTGGCCAGGGACTGGACCATGAAGAAATCAAGTTGCATCTGAATAAAAGTTTGATCGGGGAAATAAGTGAATAGTTTTTTTTTGTGTTACATTTTTTTTCGTAATTTGCAAGCCTGAAAATTTGGTGCCAGTCATGGTATTTTGGAGAGATGCAGGAGTGGCTGAACTGGCACGCCTGGAAAGCGTGTGTACCTCAAAAGGGTACCGAGGGTTCGAATCCCTCTCTCTCCGCTTTCTTATATTTGGCCATAAAATTGATGTACTGAGATTATAAATTTAGTAAGCAGAAAAAAATCATCAAAACAACTGACAAACAATTGATTAAAATAAATTACAAATAAATAAAACAACTTTAAAATTCTAGGAGATTTACTAATTAAAATTTAAAACCAAGATGAAAAAACTATTTGCGTTAATAGCAGTTCTCGGCGTGTTGTTCATTGCAACACCAAACAACGTTGTTGCTCAGAGTGCTACTCCTGCTTCAACTGAAGTAAAAGCTAAAACTGCAGTTGCTGATCAGGAAGAAAAAGCAGCAGCTCAGGCTGAAGGTGGTCAGTCTTTTCATAGTGCATTGAAACAAAAATTTATTGAAGGAGGTCCTGGCTTCATGGCTTCAATTCTTATTTGTTTGATTTTAGGTCTTGCTATCGCTATTGAAAGAGTAATTTACTTGAACCTGGCAACTTCAAACAACAAAAAATTACTTGAAAAAATCGAAGAAGCCTTAAATACAGGTGGAATTGAAGCAGCTAAAGAAGTTTGTCGTAACACTCGCGGACCTGTAGCCAGCATTTTCTATCAAGGTTTAGATCGTTCACACGAAGGTTTAGACGTAGTTGAAAAAACTGTTGTTGCTTATGGTGGTGTTCAAACTAGCTTATTGGAAAAAGGTTTGATTTGGATCGCTCTTTTTATCGCCCTTGGCCCTATGCTCGGATTTTTGGGTACAGTAATAGGAATGGTTCAGGCTTTTGATGCGATCGAGGTTGCCGGAGATATCAGCCCTTCATTGGTTGCCGGTGGTATTAAAGTGGCTTTGATCACAACCATTGGAGGTCTTATCGTAGCTATGATTCTTCAGGTATTCTACAATTACAGTGTATCTAAAATTGAAAGTATTGTAAATAGTATGGAAGATGCATCAATTTCTTTGATTGATATCTTAGTAAAATACAACACTAAAAAATAATTGGTCTTATGAAATTTGCTAAAATAACAACTATAATGTTATGGGTAATTATGGGTATTTCAATATTTCTGATTATCTCATTATTATCCAGCCTTGATGCAAATGTGGCCGATGAAAGTATGTCAACTTGGATTTCAACAAACCTATATTGGACATATGTTTTGCTCGGTATTTCTTGTGCTGCAGCTGTAGTATTGGAATTTGTTAACACAATTTCTGATAAAAGTGCTACAAAAAGCGCTTTAGTTGCTGTTGGATTTTTAGGTGGAGTCATTATTATTTCTTACCTATTCTCTGACAGTGAGATCCCAAAGTTTTACGGAGCTCAGAAGTTTGTTGAAGATGGAACAATCACTCCTTCAGTAATGCTTTGGACTGGAACAGGACTTATTGCCACATACATATTAAGTGTACTTTCAATTATTGCAATTGTGTGGTCATCCGTTTCTCGTATTTTTAAATAAAAACTGGTTTTAAAAACGCAGAAAAAAAAGCAATATGAGAAAAACACCAGAAATACCTTCTGCATCAATGGCCGACATTGCCTTCATGCTACTTATCTTCTTCATTACTGCAACATCAATGGACGTAGATAGTGGGTTGGAGCGTGTATTGCCACAAATGCCGCCTGAAAATCAGGAACAGGATGACACCCCTCCCATCAAAGAACGAAATGTATTCTCCGTCTTATTGGATGCAAACAATCGTTTAATGGTTGAAGGAGAGTTATCGCGTGTTGAAGATCTTCGGGAAAAGGCTAAAGAATTTATAACAAATCCTGCTAACAGCGAGAACCTGCCGGAAACAAAACCGACAGAGATTCCACTGATAGGTAACTTTGATGTTACCAAAGGAATTATTTCACTTCGTAATGACCACGGAACTCAATACGGAATGTACCTTGCGGTACAAAACGAATTGGTTGCTGCAGTAAATGAAGTAAGGAATGAGCTTTCTACTGAAAAGTTCGGAAAGAAATATGAAGAACTGACTAACGAGCAAAAAGGAGCTATTCGTGAGGCTATTCCTTCGAGAATTTCGGAAGCTGAACCTAAAACGATAGGAGGTAAGAAATAATGTCAAAATTCAGAAAAGATTCAAGTAAAGATTTGCCTGCAATATCAACGGCATCATTGCCAGACATTGTATTCATGCTTCTATTCTTCTTCATGGTTACTACAACCATCAGAGACGTAAGTTTACTGGTAAAAGTTCAATTGCCAACAGCAACTGAGTTGACTAAGCTGGAAAAAAAGTCGCTGGTAAGCTATATTTATGTTGGGCCGCCTCAGAAACAATATACCAAAATGTTCGGTACTGAACCTCGTATTCAGTTAAACGACCAGTTTGCAAAAGTTTCTGATATTCCTGACTATGTTCTTGCCGAACGTGCTGCCAGAGATGAAGCCGAGATTCCATTTATGGTAACTTCATTAAAAGTTGATGAGTTAACAAAAATGCAAATCGTTGGTGAAATAAAACAGGAGCTGCGTAAAGCTGCTGCCTTACACATCAACTATTCATCGAGGAAAGCTGCGGTAACAGATTAAGAAATATCTTCTGTAATATATTATAGGGAAGTCAGAAATGGCTTCCCTTTTTTATTTTATCAGGAGCCTGTTCTTGCAATCAAGTTTAACGGAAGTATTGAATAAAAGGAGAGTCCACCTAAAAAATGTGTTTCTTTGCACTGATTAAATTACTTGAAGACATGAAATTTGAAGACTATCGCATTTCTGCTGAAATAAAAGAAAACCTTATCCAACTGGGATTCCGGCGCCCAACAGATATTCAGTATAAAGCCATCACCCCGATATTAAAAGGAGATGATGTTCTGGCTATTGCACAAACAGGTACCGGAAAAACTGCAGCATTTGCAATTCCGGTAATCGACATGATTCATCAGCAAAAAAAAAGCAGCCGAAGCGAATTTATCAGTTGCCTGGTGATGGTCCCAACCCGTGAACTGGCGCTACAGATCACCGAAGTTTTTCAGAGTCTGGGCCAGCATACCCGGGTAAAAACAGCTTGTGTTTTTGGCGGCGTTGATCAGGATCCGCAAATTTCGAAGTTAAAAGGTGGTGTCGATATTCTGGTCGCAACTCCTGGAAGAATGTTTGACCTCGTTAGCCAGGGACATATCAATCTGGATCAGCTTCAGATACTTGTGCTGGACGAAGCCGATCATATGCTGGCACTCGGGTTTATCAAAGACATCAGGCAATTAATTCATCGGTTACCGAAGAACAGACAGACTTTATTCTTTTCGGCCACAATCAATCCTGAAATTAAAGATTTGGCCTACTCCCTTGTAGTTAATCCAATTCGCATCGAGATTTCGCCTAAAAACCCGGTAGCAAAAAATGTGACCCATTCTGTCGCTTTCATTCCGATGGATGACAAACGCTTCTTCCTTGAGCGGATTATTAACGAGAATCCAAATTCAAAAATATTGGTTTTCGTGCGAACCAAAGTCCGCGCAGAAAGGGTATTTAAAGCCATGGAACGCATTGACATTAAAGCACTCACCATTCATAGCGATAAAGAACAGAAAGACCGACTCGAAGTAATGAAGCAATTCAGAAGCGGAGAAATAAAAATTTTGATTGCAACCGATGTGAGCGCACGAGGAATAGACATTGCCGATGTTGACTATGTCATCAATTACGATTTACCCGATGTGGCAGAGAACTACGTCCACCGGGTAGGAAGAACAGGTCGTGGAATCAAAAAAGGATTGGCTGTATCGTTTTGCAGCCCTGAAGAAAAACCAGTTTTGGACGAGATTGAAACCTTCCTTGATCAGAAAATAAATGTGGTCGCCATAGATAAAGACGACTATTCTGCAACTATTGATTTTTCTGCTGATAATCCACACGATTGGCGGGCATTAATAAGGGAAGAAGAAACAATTCTGAAATCGGTCAAAAAAAAGAAAAAGTAAGTTTCTGTTTCTATTAATCTATTCGCAAAAGTCCTTCTCCGAAATTGATTTCGGTGGAAGGTTTTTTTTTATCAAAACTGAACACACACGAAAAAACTTTATTTTTTGCAGCTCACCTCAATAAATTAAGGTTTTATACAGAATATTTGCATCAAATTATCGCAAAATCATAAAAAATTAATAGTATTTCTTTTGACAGCCGAATTTTAACTTGAATGGGCTGGGAATAACTGATTTTTAGTAGTATCCTTTTTTAAATTTTTCACAATATCTCTAAAATTACATCTATTTTTCAACAAAACACCTCTAAATTATTACATCTTTTCTGAAATAATTGTAAATTTTAAATGAATAACCTATATTTCTATGCCATAATTTCATTTTTTATATATTTTTGTTATGTGATTATTTGAAATAAAAGAGATAAATAAAAATACATAAACGATTAATTTTTTAAGTTATGGCAAAATTTAGATTTAGAGCTCTTGAAGAAGTTCTGACCCCTAAACCAATCGAAATTAAACACCAAAAAAAACCAGCTTTTTTTTT